>Ga0207710_10000352_pt1 | contig 33079 bp, 23 predicted proteins | sample KBSS24metaG_FD_184400 | JGI IMG/M metagenome (GOLD analysis project Ga0207710, IMG submission 184400) | Switchgrass rhizosphere microbial communities from Kellogg Biological Station, Michigan, USA - KBS S2-4 metaG (SPAdes) (version 2) | ecosystem: Host-associated > Plants > Roots > Rhizosphere...
ATTTGTAACAGCGGATATGGTGAAAGATGGAGCAGTTGTAGTTGATGTTGGCATTACAAGAGTTGCAGATGCATCCAAAAAAAGTGGCTTTAAATTAAAAGGTGATGTAGAATATGAAACGGTTGCTCCCAAATGTTCCTACATAACGCCTGTACCGGGTGGCGTTGGACCTATGACGATTGCTGCATTGCTGAAGAACACTTATAAAGCTTGCATGCAAAAAAATTAAATCTCTATCCTTTCCTAATTGTATTTGAATGCCAAATTCTAAAATCAAAAATCTAAAATCTAAAATAACTACCGCACTTCCTGTAATGGAACATTTTTATACTTTACAGGGAGAAGGATTTCACCAGGGCAAAGCAGCATATTTTATTCGCCTCGGTGGATGTGATGTTGGTTGTGTATGGTGTGATGTAAAAGAAAGTTGGGATGCAGATAAACATCCAACGTATGAAGTTGAAAGTCTGATATCAGAAGTAAAAAAGACTCCGGCAGAAATTGTTGTTATTACAGGTGGGGAACCATTAATGTATGATCTTACTGAATTGACAAACGAATTAAAAGATGCAGGTTATAAAACACATATTGAAACTTCAGGAGCATATCCATTAACAGGCAACTGGGACTGGATTTGTTTATCACCAAAAAAATTTAAAGCCCCATTGCCTGCTGTTATTCCTTTTGCCAATGAATTGAAAGTTGTCATCTTCAATAAAACAGATTTTGATTGGGCTGAAAAATATGCTGAATTGGTTTCTTCTTCATGTAAACTCTACTTGCAACCTGAATGGGATAAAACTGCACAAATGACGCCTCTTATTATTGACTATATAAAATCTCATCCCAAATGGGAACTGAGCCTGCAGATACATAAATATATTAATGTGCCTTGAACAATTGGTAGCAGGCAATCGGCAAGCAACCATTTATTACCTTTATTACTCTTTTATTTCAGAATAAAAACTCAATTCTGTCGTTATTAAAACGATTCCTTATCAATGAAAACGTTTCGAAATACTTTATTTCTTCTTTGCTTATTGCCAATTGCCAATTGTCTTTCCGCCCAATACGATCCTTCCAAAATAGATAAGAAAGCTGTTGCATTATATAACCAGGCGATACAAAGAGCGGAAGATGGAAATTTCACAAGCGCTGTGGGACTGCTATTGCAAGCCATTGAAACTGATAAAAATTATGTGGATGCCTATCTTTCCCTGGCAAAAGCTTATAATGAAATAAAAAATTATAAAAACAGCGTTGATTATTACGAAAAAGCATTTGCCCTTGACACAAACTATACCATAGATTATAAACTTCTTTATTCCGATAACCTTGCCGGTCTTGGTGAATTTGAAAAAGCGTTGAATGCAGTCAATGAATTGCTGACAAAAAAACCACCAAAAAATTCGACAAGCTTTCAAAAAGCGCTGGACAGAAAAAAAAGATACGAGTTCGCTGTTGATTATACAAAAAATCATCCGGACAAAATGTATGTATTTGCCCCGAAAAATATGGGCAGTGCTATCAATACCTCCGAATCAGAATATTTTCCCTCACTAACAATAGAGGGAAGTGAACTTGTTTTTACAAGAAAGTTAAATGGACGCAACGAGGATTTTTTTTATAGCCATAAAAAATCAACGGGTGAATGGGACATTGCTAAAGAGATCGGAGGAAATTTAAATACCCCGATGAGTGAGGGGGCTCAAAATATTTCCCAGGATGGACAATGGCTTGTATTTACAGGTTGCAATCGTCCACAGGGTTTTGGAGGTTGTGATATTTATATTTCTTTTCTCACTGATAAAGGCTGGAGTGAGGCGATAAATTTGGGAGGCAATGTAAATTCAGATCAATGGGATTCGCAACCCTGTTTATCTCCCGATAAAAAAGATCTGTATTTCAGCAGTCGTCGCATCGGCGGCCTTGGTGGCAGCGACATTTATGTTTGTCATCTGAGACCGAATGGAACATGGAGCAGTCCCGAAAACCTCGGACCGCAAATAAATACAGCAGGTAATGAAGTAAGTCCGTTTATTCATGCCGATAATCAAACACTGTACTTTAGTTCAAATGGCTTGCCTGGTTATGGCGAGCAAGATCTCTTTTTCTCAAAAAAAAATCCTGATGGCTCATGGAGCAAACCAGTAAATCTTGGTTATCCAATCAATACTATCAGTGAAGAAGCTACACTTTTTATTGCAGCAGACGGCAAAACTGCTTATTACGCAAGCGACAGGGCAGACAGTCGCGGTGGTATAGATATTTACAGCTTTGAATTGCGTGAAGATATTCGCCCACAAAAAACATTATGGGTAAAAGGAAGAGTATTTGATAAAAAAACAATCAAAGGTTTGCCCTCTTCTGTTGAGTTGACCGACCTGGAGACAAAACAGGTAATAACAAATATTCAAACAGATGAATCAGGCAATTACCTTATCACATTACCTGTTGGAAAAGATTATGCATTTAATGTAAATCGCAAAGGTTATTTATTTTATTCCGATAATTTTTTACTGGCAAGATCATCACCGGATTCAACGTATGAAAAAAATATTCCACTACAGCCTATTGAAGCAAATGCAACAGTGGTTTTAAAAAACATCTTTTTTGATGTAAATAAATTTGAGCTTAAAAATGAATCGCAGGTTGAATTGGATAAATTAGTTCAGCTACTCGCAGACAATCCCACAGTAAAGATTGAAATAAGCGGATATACAGATAATGTAGGCAAACCTGCCGATAATCTTATTCTTTCCAACAACAGGGCAAAGGCAGTTATCAATTACCTGGTAAGTAAAAATATTTCTATGCAACGCCTCACTTCAAAAGGCTATGGCGAAACAAAACCACTCGCCGATAATAAAACAGATGAAGGACGGGCAATGAATAGAAGGACGGAAATGAGGGTGGTTAGTCAATAAGTCATAAGAGTCAATGGTCATATTTGTCATTGGTAAAACATTAGTTTGATTTATTTTTATCAATCTTCAATCAGATCAATGACCAATAACCTTCTATATAAAATTGCATTAACACTCATCCCTAACATCGGGCCTGTTCAGGCAAAAATTCTGTTGCAGCATCTTGAAGCACCAGAGATTTTCAAAGCAAAAAAATCTGCGCTGGAAAAAATCGAAGGTATTGGAACGATAAGGGCCGATGCGATAAAATCATTTGATAATTTTCAACAGGCAGAAGATGAAATAGCCTTCATTGAAAAATATAAAATAAAAACCTTTTTTCTTTCTGATAAAGAATATCCGCAGCGATTGTTGAATTGCTATGATTCTCCTACCCTTCTTTATTATAAAGGGACAGCAGATCTGAATACTTCAAAGATTATTTCTATTATTGGTACAAGAAATAATACTGAATATGGCAGATCGGTAACAGAGAAACTAATTAAAGATTTGGCTGAACAAAATGTTCTTATCATCAGCGGTCTTGCATTTGGTATTGATGCTATTGCACATAAGGCGGCATTAAAAAATGAATTACCTACAGTTGGTGTATTGGCGCATGGATTAGACCAGGTTTATCCCAATTCTCATTCATCACTTGCTAAAGACATGATAAAAAATAGTGGTGGATTGCTTACTGAGTTTCGGAGTTTAACTAAACCAGATAAACATAATTTTCCAATAAGAAATAGAATCGTCGCCGGTATGAGTGATGCAACAATTGTTATTGAAACCGGCATAAGAGGTGGCAGCATGATCACTGCTGAATTAGCTTATGGATATAATAAAGATATTTTTGCCATACCCGGCAGAACCAATGATGCTAAAAGTGCAGGATGTAATTACCTAATAAAAAATAATAAGGCCGTACTACTTTCAGATGCACAGGAATTAATAGAACTGATGAATTGGGATCAATCCCCGGATAAAGATAAAGCTGTAAAAAACCAGAAGCAATTGTTTATCGAATTAAGCGTTAATGAAAAGATAATCGTAAATATTTTGCGGGAAAAAGAAGCCGTTCATATCGATGAGATCAATTTTAAAAGCGGGCTGAGCAGCAGCGCTGTTGCCGCTGCTATATTAAATCTTGAATTACAGAATGTGATGGTATCTTTACCCGGCAAACTTTACCAGCTTTCCTGACAATTTTAAGGCAACGAATCCTGCTATATCATTGTCAGTGTATAATATCAAAACGCTCCCTGTATTTGCCCCATGAAGCCATTAATAAAAACTCTTTTCTTATTAATAGTTTTCTTTTTATTCTATTCAAATGCCGCATTGTCGCAGCCATGTACAACATTAGGGCAAACGCCAACAACCGCTTTTCCTGTTTGCGGTACAACAGCCTTTAATCAATCTACTGTTCCAGTTTGCAGCACAAATAATTTATTCGTTCCGGGTTGTTCGGGAACGGGCAATGCTGCGTATGCAAATAAAAATCCCTTCTTTTATAAATTCACTTGCTATGTATCTGGAACATTAGGTTTTCTTATTACACCGGCTGGCAGTGATGAAGATTATGACTGGCAGCTATATGATGTAACAGGGCATAATCCCAATGATGTTTTTACTGATAACACAATAATTGTTACAGGGAATTGGGCAGGAAGTTATGGTCCTACAGGTGCGTCTGCATCTGGTGTTAGTTTTATTCAATGTGCATCATCTCCCGGGGGTGGTGCGCCAACATTTGCAGCAATGCCCAATCTTATTCAGGGTCATGAATATATTTTAATGATCAGTCATTTCAGCGATACGCAAAGTGGCTATAGTTTATCGTTTGGCGGCGGTACTGCTGTTATTACCGATCCTGCTATTCCACACATGCAAAATGCAAAAGCAGATTGTGATGGAAAGTCAATCACATTAAAACTTAATAAAAAAGTTATTTGTACCAGTCTCACTTCATCGGGCAGTGAGTTTAGTATTTCACCGGCAATAACAACCGTTGCTTCTGCGACTACCGTTACATGTTCTTCGTCATTTGATTTTGATGAACTCACCATTACACTTGCTTCAGCATTGCCCAATGGCAATTATCAACTTGTTATTAATAAAGGAAGCGATGGCAATAGCCTTTTGGATTATTGTGGCAATGGAATACCAACCGAGCAGGTTTCATTTCAATACAATGCTCCCCAGCCCATCTTTGCTGATAGTATTGGCCGCAGAGGTTGTGCCCCTGATTCAGTCAGAATATATTTTCCTAAAAAAATCAATTGCAACAGTATCTCAGCTAATGGAAGTGATTTTACTGTTACAGGGCCAACGCCGGTATCAGTAGTAAGTGCTGGTGGAAATTGTGTCAATGGAAAAACAGATTATGTTGTTGTAAAATTTGCTGCTCCTGTTTATACGCAGGGAAATTATTTGCTTACATTAAAAGCCGGAAGCGATGGAGATATACTAATCGATGAATGTGGCCAGCAAACTCCTCTGCAAAGTCTTGCTTTTACTACTGTCGATACTGTATCGGCCGACTTTCAATACAACACTGCTTTCGGTTGTCAAAGAGATACGCTAACATTTTTACATGATGGTGCACATAACGTAAATACATGGAGCTGGATCTTTAATAATGCTGCGCCAATAACGACACAAAATCATACAATCATTTTTCCTGCAGCAAGTACCAATACCGTAAAACTATTTGTAAGTAACGGCACATGCAGCGATAGCGCTTCTGCAACTATTGTATTGGACAATGAAGTGAAAGCTTCATTCACGATGGGTGATACTTTATGTCCTGAGGATAAACTGGAAGTGATCAATACGAGCAAAGGACAAATCGATGCATGGCGATGGAACTTTGATGTACTTGGTTCAAGCAATTTAAAGGACCCTCCTCCATTTACTCTACCATTTAATAATAACCGGCAATTATATCTTACAATAAAGCTGGTGGCTTATAATAATACATTGGGCTGTACTGATAGCAGCAGGAAAATTCTTACCATACTTAATAATTGTTTTATTGCAGTGCCTTCTGCCTTTACTCCAAACAATGATGGCCTTAATGATTATCTCTGGCCGAATAATGCAATAAAAGCTGATGATCTTGATTTCAAAGTCTTCAATAGATGGGGCCAATTGATATTTCACTCCAAAGACTGGCGCCGAAAATGGGATGGAAGAATAAATGGAGCATTGCAACCAACTGGCGTATATGTATGGATGCTGAGTTATACTAACCGTGATACGAAACAAAAAGTTTTCCAAAAAGGAACCGTTACTTTGATAAGATAGCTGATGCAATAATGATTTGGAAGGTATTTTACCACTCCCCTATCTTTGCACATGGCAACAAGAAATACTTCCTCTCCACAAACAATCTCTTCTAAATTTTTCGGTGACGGTCTGACCTTTGACGATGTATTATTAATGCCGGGCTATAGCCAGGTATTACCCCGTGATGTAGATATAAGGACCAAACTCACCAAAGACATTACATTGAATGTGCCCTTGCTATCTGCAGCAATGGACACAGTAACGGAAGCTACATTGGCCATGGCGCTTGCCCGTGAAGGCGGCCTTGGCATTCTTCATAAAAACATGAGCATTGATCAGCAGGCCGACCAGGTACGTAAAGTAAAAAGAAGTGAAAGCGGTTTGATAATTGACCCGGTAACATTATTAGAAAATGCTACCATCGGTGATGCACTAAAGTTGATGCGTGAAAATAAGATCGGCGGAATTCCCATCATTGATAAAAAAGGAAAGCTTGTCGGCATTCTTACCAACCGTGATCTCCGGTTTGAAGATAATCCCAAAAGAAAAGTGACTGAGTTGATGACAAAAGATAAACTCGTAACTGCACCTGAAGGGACCGATCTGAAAAAAGCTGAACAAATTTTACGTCAGCATAAAGTTGAAAAGCTTCCGGTAGTAAATAAAAGCGGAAAGCTTGTAGGTCTCATTACTTATCGTGACATTCTTCAACTCTATAGTTTCCCCCATGCGTTAAAAGATTCTTTCGGAAGATTATTGATCGGGGCAGGTGTAGGTATCACCAAAGATTTTTTAGATCGTGTTGCCGCATTGCAAAATGTAGGTGTTGATGTGATCGCATTAGATAGTGCACATGGTCATAGCAAAGGTGTCATCAATGCATTGAAAGAAGTAAAAAAGAATTTTAAGAATATAAATGTCATTGCCGGCAATGTTGGAACGGCAGCCGGCGCAAAGGCATTAGCTGAAGCAGGCGCTGATGCAGTGAAAGTTGGAATTGGCCCCGGTTCTATTTGTACCACAAGGATCGTTGCCGGTGCAGGTGTACCACAACTTACTGCCATAATGGAAGCTTCTTCGGTATTAAAAGAAAAAAATATTCCATTGATCGCTGATGGTGGTATTCGTTATACAGGCGATATGGTAAAAGCATTGGCTGCCGGTGCAAACTGTGTGATGATGGGTAGCATTTTCGCAGGCACAGAAGAAAGTCCCGGCGAGACCATTATATATGAAGGAAGGAAATTCAAGGAATACCGCGGCATGGGTTCGCTTGGCGCTATGGCCACTGGCAGCAGCGACCGTTATTTCCAGGATGTGGAAGATGATACAAAGAAATTTGTGCCCGAAGGCATTGAGGGCCGTGTAGCATATAAAGGTTATTTAAAAGAAGTGGTATATCAATATACCGGCGGGCTTCGTGCAGGCATGGGTTATTGCGGTGCAAAAGATATTGCTGAATTACAAAAAGCAACATTTATAAAGATCACCAATGCCGGCATGAGAGAAAGCCATGCACATGATATAGAGATCACCAAAGAAGCGCCGAATTATAGCAGGGTGTAATTTTTTTCTTATTAGCCAGGCCGTAGTACTACTATCATCGTCTGTTGCGTCGCACTCTTCATCGTTCTGTTCGCTATTTAGCAACTCTTGTTGAAATCTCTGTTCCCCGTCGAGACACTGCGTTCATAGTATTTATTTACTTAGATCAATATCTCCAAATATTGATAGCCTGAATGATAATATTTTTCTGAACTATGTGGATAAGCAAAATGACGAAGTGTCCACTCTGCTCACATGGCTATGCTGTGAGACAAGTCTAAAAAGTTTCAAAGAAGACAAGGCGAGGAATGAAGATATGCAGGATGAAGACCGAGACATTATAAATATAACTTGCCTTTTTTATAAAGGATCAAAAGAATAAGTATAGTAAAAGAAACTATCAGATAAAGTACCAAAAAAATATATCCTTTCTTCATTGTCGACTTATCATATCGCATTTCCTTAAGCTCATTTTTTTTAATAAAAAATGAAAGAAGTACGAATATTGGAATAAAGAAGATGGCCATTTTAAAGTACTTGATAACCCTTGCATCATCCCCGCCACCTGGAATGACGTTATCAACTCGATTTATTAAAATTAGAACCTGAAACAAATGAATATATATTATCATTGCTAAAGCACACAACGTGCTAAAATATGGAATCCTCCGAGTCCCTCCGGTGGAATAATATCTATAAAATAAAAATGCAGCAAATTTTATAGTTTTCATCTTTAAATGATTACCAGCTAAATACCCAATCTGTCAAGTCTGTTCTTCCTTGCGGGGTCTTTGTTGCATCGATTATCGGAAACAGTCTCGTCGGGGTTTGGCCCAAGCCAACCCCGATGTACCCGATCATCTGACATACTACCAAATTAACCGAATAATTGAGTTTTATAAAATAATGCTATTATCATTAAAAGAAGTATGGAAACGGTAAAATAAACAGGTATATAAAATCTTGCTCTTTGAATTTTACTTTCGGTAACTACAATTTTATCTAATTCTTTCTTTCTATAGGTCAGGGATAAGATGAAAATTAGCACGATTAAACAAACAGAGGCCCAAAACCATTGAATTGATCGTGATGCTTCTGATTTTTGAAAAAGAATTTGATTTGTAACAATGCTTACTAAAAATATGATTTGAAAGCCATGAAGTACAGAGCCTAACATAACTATCATCAGCGTCCTAAGGTATGGCATCTCGTCTTTATCTGATTTAAACATCCAATAAATAACTGCTATAATTTTTTTCATGCTTAATTATAACTATGAAAAATTCCTATCTCAGCGTTGCCTTTGCAAAGATATGTGTGGTGACGGCTCACGGCCGGTCCAGTATTTATTTAGTCAGATTAAATCTTCCTAATCCTCGTATCTGATATTTTAATCAGAAACTTTATTTCCTGTTATTGTTTGCCTGAACTTTTGATAAAAGAAAGACAGTAACAATAATAGTATACCAATTGCTATATAAGAAATGATCTTTTGTTCAGTAGTGAATCTGTTCCTGTCAATAATCACCAGTTTGGCCAGTGTAACTCCCGTAAGAATAATTGACATTAATCTCAGCCAGCCCATTTTACTTACAATACCTGCAATGAATAGGGCTATTGCGATGACCAGCCATAGCATTGTTACTTTTACTCCATCCCATTTCATCCCAACATAAAATACAAGACTAAGCACTGCAAATGCAATGAGATAATTGAATAATAATTTTTCTTTTTGTAAAAAAGCCTTTGCTAATAATGCCTGGATGGCGAATACAAGACTTGCAATTCCTGTTACGATCATTGATCTTTCATCTACGCTTGCATCAGTAAATACAAGAAGCGCTGCCGTGAAGCCAAGTATATTGTTTATCAAAAAATGCTGCAACTCCGTAAAACTTAAATCCTCCTTTTTTATCATTGAGAAACCAACAGAAGAAAATGCGAACAGTAAATAAAAAACACACATGATCACTATTGCTTCTGCCTGCATGGTTATTTCGTATCTCGAAAAAGCCCAGCCAAGAAACAATGCCCAGCTCATAAGCATAGCAAGTCTTACCATTCCTTTCCAGGTTTTTTTATAAGAAAGAAAAGCTATCCCGCAATTAATGATCGTGATATAGGCAAAAAACAGATCAGCCCTGTCGGAATTTTCACTGATAAGAAATGGAATGCCGTAAGCTCCGATCATTCCAAGTATCGCAATCTCCTGTCTGTCGTAACGAATAGCAGTATAAGCAGTAAAAATTGTTATTACTGCCATCGCTGCGAATGCTGCGCCAAAAGGGAACAGGTGATAATAAACAAATGCAGCATAAGTGGTGAAATACAATGATGCCATAGCGCCGCTAAAAAGTATGGCGCTAAACAGCGCAAACTTCTTTTTCAATTTTACCGAAAGAAAATAAAGAATGATACCGGCTGTATAAGCGAGCATTATTCTTGCAAAAGGAGAAATCAGTTCTTTATCCACTGCATATTTTACGCCTATTGATATGCCGATAACGAGTACAACAATACCTACAAGATGCAATAGCTTTAACCCGATAAAACCTTCAAGTCCTGTCGAAGGCTCTTGCTTGTGAGAAGGAAACTCCCAGCTACTATTTTTTTGGGGTGGTATGTACGTTTCTTTTTCTTCATTGCTTATTGGCTTTGAAGAAACAGATCCTTTCAGTTCATTTACCTGTTGCCGGTAGTAACTTAACTGCGAGGAAAGTTTTTCCAGTTCTTGTTCCAGTTGCCAGATCTTTTTTTCTTCTTCGGTCATGTAAAAAAATTTACATCGAAGTGAAATTTAAAACCCTTTCTTCATCGGCGAAGGCATTGTTTCTTCCAGCCATTTAAAAAATTCATGTTGCCATACCAATGCATTTTGCGGAGAAAGCACCCAATGGTTTTCATCGGGTAAATAAAGTAGCTTGCTTTTTATTCCTCTTAGCTGCGCTGCCTGGAAAGCTTGTAAGCCCTGCTCAACGGGTGTTCGATAATCTTTTCCTCCCTGTATGATCATTATCGGTGTGTTCCATTTGTCAACATAATTGCTGGGAGAAAACTGTTGATATGATTTTTGAGCTGCCACATTTTTTTTATCCCAATAGGGCCCGCCAATATCCCAATTGGCAAACCACATTTCTTCTGTAGTGCCATACCAACTCTTGAAATCGAATACACCATCATGCGAGATAAAAGTTTTGAAACGATTATTATGCATGCCGGCAAGCATTAAAGCAGAATAACCGCCATAGCTTGCACCTACGCAACCGAGGCGATCCTTATCAACAAACTTTTCTTTACTTACAGCATCAATTGCTGACAAATAATCTTTCATTGCTTGTCCACCCCAATCCTTACTAATTTGTTCATTCCATTTTGTACCATAGCCTTGCATGCCCCTGCGATTTGGTGCCACGACAATATATCCCTGTGATGCCATAACCTGGAAATTCCAGCGGAAAGAATAAAATTGTGTTAGTGGTGATTGAGGCCCACCCTGGCAATATAAAAGTGTAGGGTATTTTTTATTAGGGTCAAAGTCGGGCGGATAGATGACCCAAACCAACATCTTCTTTCCATCAGTAGTTGTAACAAAACGTCTTTCTGTTTTGCATAAGCTAATCGTATTATAAGTTGAATCATTTACATGCGTCAGTTGCTTCATGTTACCTGTTGCTATATCAACATTGTATAGTTCTGTTGAATGATTCATGTCCGTTCTTGAAACAATAAGATTATTTCCTGATTGACCAACGATCCCAGAAATATCAAAATCACCTTTGGTTATTTGTTTTATATCCGGCAACTTCATCGTAGCTCCTGTATAATCCACCTGGAATAATTGAAGGGTTCCATTTATTGGCGCCCAGAAAAAAATATTTCTTCCATCATCCGACCATCTAAAACCTTCCACATGAATATCATCCCGGTGCTTTGTAAGATTTACTGTTCCCATTCCCGTAGATGCAAGAATGTCTTGTTTGTCTGATTCATAACCGCCTCTTTCCATGCTAAGCCACGCAAGTATTCCATTTTTACTATATGATGGATTTACATCGTAACCCATTTTACCTGTTGTAAGATTTTTTGTAGTGCCGTTTGTAACATCATATTCATACAGATCGGTATTAGTGCTGACCGCATAATCCTTTCCATATTTTTTCTTGGTCACATATACTACATGTTTGCTATCGGGATTCCATATATAATCTTCATCGCCGCCAAAAGGTTTTTGGGGACAGTCGTAAGGCTCATCCGGCATAATATCTTTTTCCTGTCCTGCTGATCCAACTGTGCCAACAAACACATGATCAAATTTTCCTTCTTCCCATTGATCCCAATGGCGGTTATTCAGGTTATCGAAAATATAGGCGTTGCTTTTTGAAAGTTCTTTATACTTATCACTTCCTAAGATATTTTTCACTTTTACTTCCTTATTGCTAAGCACATATTTACCATCAGGTGAAATTTTTTTATTGTTCAACAAACTATCAGGATTATTTATTTCAACAGCCGTTCCTCCACTTAATGGAACGATATAAGATTTCTTATTGCTTTTATTAGCTTCCCAATCAGGTGTACTTACAGAATACAACACAGATTTTCCATCTTTTGAAATGCCGAGCCCGGTTACTCTTCCAAGCTTCCATAGCAACTCCGGTGTCATTACTGCCTTGCCGGCAGCCACGTTATTTTGGGCAACTATGAACAATGGAGCAATTAATAAAAAGAGGCTAATACATCTCTTACTCATTTAACTGTTTTAGAAGGCAAAATTACTATTAATAGCTTTTATAAAAATGAAACCGGCCCTCTAAATGAAGAGCCGGCATAGGCCTGAGTTTAATGGTTAATGATTTTAAATTTCCTTTTACATTTTAATCATTATTTAATACCTGGAAAGTAATTCTTTGCCTGCGATAAGCTTTTACTTTTCGGCCATTTTGAATGGCGGGTTCCCATTTAGTAGCTTTCTTTAAAACTCTTACTGCTTCCTGCTCCATTCCATAACCAAGATTAGTCAATGCTTTAATGTCACTTACATTGCCTTCGATATCTACTACAAATTGTATTTCCACTGTATGGTTGCCGGCAGGTGCACCGTTTTCAACAGGGACTTCAGGATTTAAATTTTTTTCCAGGAACCGTTGCCAGTTGCCGGTAAATTTTGCATCGATCTCAACTGGTCCGGGCCAAAGATCATTGGGGTCATCATTTTTCTTAGAATCAAAAATTCCTTTGCCATCATCAGGTGGAGTTTGTTGTGAAGTACCGTCATCAATTTTACCTTCAATGTTCACAACTCCGATTTTTGAGTCAACTATTTCTTCTTTTGTTGGCGGAGGTTCTTTAACGTCTTTATCATCTTTAATTACAAACGGAACAAATTTTACAGTTTTTACTGGTGGTTGTACTTCTATTTTTTTCGGTTTAATCACATCCGGCTGTTTGTCATCAATTTTTGAAAGATCAACTGTTCGCTGCTCATACCTGCTTCGGATAATAGGCTTATGATTCTTTGCCAACACCGAACCGGCAAAGATCATTAATGTAATGCCGCCTGTAACAAGCATTGCTTTTGTAATTCGACGTTGATAAGTATTGCGAAGCTCATAAGCTCCATACTCTTTGTTCCTGTTATCAAATAACAAGTCGAGCAGATTTGCTGAAAGAATTTGATTGGTTTGCATGGTTAATAGTTTTATGATTTAGATGTGGGCCGTAATCATTTCCACAAAAATTTATTTTTATGGAAATGGCTTTCATTAGCATCGCCAACAACTCCTATTTTTACATAAACAAGCAAGTTGAACCGTTACAGCAATCTCCTGCTTTCATTGTCATGTGGTATTTTATTGTGGGCTGCATGGCCGGTGTCGCCGCTCACCTTACTTATTTTTATTGCGTGGGTACCATTGCTGTGGCTCGAAACGACATCAATAAGCAATAGAAAATTTTTTGCATTTACGTACATTACCATGCTTGCATGGAATGTGCTTACCACCTGGTGGATATGGAATGCATCAGCACCCGGCGCTGTAGGAGCTTTTTTAGCGAATAGTTTATTGATGTGTTTTCCCTGGGTGTTATTTAGAATTACAAAAAAGAAATTAGGTAAACCAATTGGTTATACTTCGCTTATTGCATTCTGGCTTTGCTTTGAATATATCCATTTACATGATTGGGGATTGAGCTGGCCCTGGTTAACATTGGGAAATGTTTTTGCTACTCATCCATCCTGGATCCAATGGTATGAATACACAGGAACCAGCGGCGGCAGCTTATGGATAATGATCGTAAACATTTTTTTATTCCTGCATGTAAGAAGAAATTTTATAAGTGGCGGAACAAGGTCCTATAAAAATTTAGTGATCGCTTTTATTTTGCTGATATTACCTATCGGGCTTTCTTCTATTACTGCTGTACATAAAACAACTATCGCCCCACAACATAATATTGTAATTGTTCAGCCTAATATCGATCCTTATGAAAAAATAGCAGAAGGAACATTTGATGCACAACTGAAAAAAATTATTATGACGAGTGAATCTGCTATTGATGAAAACACTGCGCTGGTAGTATGGCCCGAAACGGCTTTATATACGGCGAACGGAATAGAAGAGAATAAAATGAAAGAAAATCCACAACTAAAATCACTATGGGATTTTCTTGGACGACATCCGGGTATATCATTATTTACCGGGGTTGAAAGTTTCAGAAGTTTTGCGTCTGCAACAAAATATTCCCAAAACTATAATGGTCAATTTTATGAGGCTTATAACGGATCAGTATTACTCGACAGCTCAGGTCCGTTGAATTATTATCACAAATCAATGCTTGTTCCGGGAGTGGAAACATTGCCCTGGTTTTTAAAATTTATCGATAAATGGTTTGAAAAATTCGGAGGCACTACTGCCGGTTATGCAAAACAAGATAAAAGAATTCCTTTAACCGATGCTAAACATGGGTATGCCATTGCACCGGCAATCTGTTATGAAAGTATTTATGGGGAATTTATGAGTAAATACATTCGTAATGGCGCCAATATCATTTGCATCATTACCAATGATGGATGGTGGGGTAATACTCCGGGCTACAAGCAACACATGAATTATGCAAGGCTGCGTGCTATTGAAACAAGAAAGTGGGTCGTAAGAAGTGCGAATACCGGCATCAGCTGTTTTATTGATCCATACGGCAATGCCTTCGATGCCCAACCATGGAATAAGGCTTCAGCTATTAAACTAAATGTACCAACTAACGATCAAAAAACTTTTTTCGTGAGGTACGGCGATATTTTATCGAAGATCTTTTCAGTAATAAGCATTTTGATACTCATATTAAATATTAGTTATTGGGTAAAAAAGAAATTTTTCTAATAAGGACATGTCACTGTTTAGAAGAGACATCTCAATACCATGATTAAAGAATTTTTATATCAGAGTAAAAAGATCGTTTATACTATTGGAGGCAAGGACAAACCTGTATTACTTATTCATGGATTTGGAGAAGACAGTAAGGTATGGAATAAACAAGTCGAATTTTTGAAAGACAAGTTTCAATTAATCATACCTGATTTACCGGGAAGTGGGCAATCAGAAATGATCGATGATATGAGTATGGAAGGAATAGCTGAAGTGATTCATTCACTACTTCAAAAAGAAAGTATTGATCGATGTACTCTTATCGGCCATAGCATGGGTGGTTACATTATGCTGGCTTTTTTAGAAAAATATTCTCACTATTTAAATGCATTTGGCTTAGTGCATTCCACTGCTTATGCCGATACTGAAGAAAAGAAAATTGCCCGGGCCAAAGGCATTGAATTCATAAAAGAACATGGATCATTTGAGTTTTTAAAAAATTCTACACCCGGTCTTTTTTCGGAGAAGACAAAAGAGGAACGACCGAAATTGATCGATGAATTTATCAATAGTCTTCACAACTTTTCAGCGTCTGCACTCGTTTCTTATTATAAGGCTATGATGCAACGCCCGGACCGCACAAATACGCTAAAGAATTCCACTGTTCCAGTATTTTTTATTATGGGCGAAGAAGACAAAGCAGTGCCCTTAAAGGACAGCTTACAGCAATGCTTTCTGCCTGAAAAATCGTACATTCATATACTACAGGATGCTGCACACATGGGTATGCTGGAAGAAACAGAGAAATCTAATCGGGCTCTTGAAAACTTTTTATTGGAAATTTAATTTTCAGTTAATCCGGTCAATGAAACGCTTTTTACTCTCTATATCGATTTCCCTTTTTTTGTCAGTGCCTTGTTTTGCCGATCATATCACCGGTGGTGAAATGTTTTACAGTTACAGAGGAGACTCTGCCGGTTATTATTTATATCATATAACTCTCAAATTATACCGGGATTGTAATTCTAACGGAGCACTATTAGACGCCAGCGCCGCTATCTCAATTTTTAATAAAAGCGGTGGCGCTTCTTTAAATTTTTCTGTAAAACAATCCAAAATAGTCGTACTTGACCTTGGTTCTCCAGATCCTTGTATTACCAATCCACCTGAAGTATGTTACCAGGTTGGTTATTATGAACTCAATGTGGCTTTAAAAGGTTCGGTAGGAGGATATACAGTAGGTTATCAGCGTTGCTGCAGAATTTCAGGAATAAATAATCTTATCAACTCTAGTGCTGTTGGTGTTACTTATACTGCCGAAATTCCAGGTACAGGTATTGTCACTAATCCTGCTGCTCCCGAAAATAATAGTGCAAGGTTTATAGGAGCTGATACTGTAGTTGTTTGTGCGAATAATGCATTTACCTACAGCTTTGCTGCCGGGGACGAGGATGGAGATCAATTGGTTTATTCTTTTTGCGATGCTTATGGGGGAGGCTCACGTAATAACGCTATTCCTAATCCTCCAAGCTCACCACCTTATTTTTTTGTTCCTTATTCTTCTTCATTTAGCGGCGCTTCGCCTTTGGGTTCAGGAGTTTCATTAAATACATCTACAGGATTGATAACAGGCGTTGCCCCAGCAGCAGGGATTTATGTAGTTACTGTTTGTGTAAATGAAATAAGAAACGGAATTGTAATAGCAACCCAAAGAAAGGATCTGCAAATAAAAGTTGGTGATTGTAATGTTGCCCGTGCCCTGCTTAATCCTCAGTATATAACATGCGATGGCTTTACAATGAGCTTTTCTAATTTAAGCAATAGTCCTTTGATCAATAGCTATTACTGGGATTTTGGAGTAAAAACGTCAACCACTGATACATCCACCCTGGCAACCCCAACGTTTACTTATCCTGACACGGGACTCTATACTTTGAAATTGGTTACTAACCGTAATCAGCAATGTTCTGATTCAACAACAGCTATAGTAAAAGTTTACCCCGGCTTTTTTCCAGCATTTAATTTTAGCGGCGCTTGCTACACAAATCCATTTCAATTTACTGATGCCACTAATACTTTATATGGAGTTGTTGATTCCTGGAACTGGAATTTTGGAGATCCTTCATCAAGTAAGGATACATCCCATTTACAAAATCCATCATGGACCTATCCTACCGCGGGCCAAAAAGATGTAACATTGATCGTTACCAATAGCAAAGGATGTATCGATACAGCGCAAACAACAATTACTGTTATTGACAAACCGATCCTGACACTTGGCTTTAAAGATACTTTGATATGTGTGCCGGATGCAGTACAATTAAATGCAAGTGGTATAGGAATTTTTAGTTGGTTGCCCACTGCAAATATGATCAACGCTAATACTGCAACGCCAACTGTAAGCCCAACTGTGACTACATCATACACTGTAACATTAAACGATCAGGGTTGTATTAATAAAGACTCGGTTCGAGTAAGGGTTGTAAAGTTTGTTACACTTGCAGCAAGAGCCGATACAACAATTTGCCTTACTGATAAAGTGCAACTCGGAGCAGTGACTGATGGCCTGCAGTTTCAATGGACACCATCTGCTACGTTGAATAATCCTGTTATCGTAAATCCGATTGCGACTCCTTTAAATACTTTTACAACTTACCAAATTTTAGCCCGTATCGGAAGTTGTACCGCCACAGATGATGTAACTATAAAGACAGTTCCTTATCCTTATTCAAACGCAGGTAATGATACACTCATCTGTTATAATACATCGGCACAATTGCACGGAACTTATGCGGGCATTTCATATTCCTGGTCGCCTGCTGCCTATCTTAATGATCCTGTTTCATTGAATCCAGTAAGCCACCCGCCAAAAACAATTTCTTATGTACTTTCAGTACTTGATACATTGGGTTGTCCCAAACCCGGTCGTGATACGGTGATAGTAACTGTGCTTCCACGTGTGAGAGCATTTGCAGGTCATGATACAGCTGTGGTTGTAAACCAGGAATTACAATTCAATGGCAATGGTGGTGTCAATTACTTATGGAGTCCTCCAACGGGATTAAATAATATTTCAATTCCCAATCCAAAGGGTATTTATAGCGCTGAGATCGATAGTGTGAGGTATAAACTAATTGTAACAGACCAGGCTGGCTGCATTGATTCGGCTTTTGTAACCGTAAAAGTTTTCAAAACTAATCCCCAGGTATTTGTTCCCACTGCTTTTTCTCCCAATGATGATGGCTTGAATGATGTAATTAGACCTATTGCAGTTGGTATTAAGCAAATCAAATGGTTCAGCATTTATAATCGCTGGGGGCAAATGGTATTTACAACTACTGAAAATGGAAAAGGCTGGAATGGAAAGATCGGTGGCAGGCTTCAAAACAGCGGCGTATTTGTGTGGATCGTAAACGCTATTGATTATACAGGCAAATCATTCTTTGCAAAAGGAACAGTAACATTAATACGGTGAGTAATGATTCAATAATCGGATGGCAAGTGGGAGCTTGATTTTTTCTTCTTCTTGATTATCGTCAAAAAAATTGCATAATCAATTCTTTTTTATTTTATTTATACCCATTAACATCCTCTCCCTTTCAACCGGCCTGATACTTGACGTATTTTTCCGGCGAAAATGCCCCTGAAATCACAACATTTTATTTAAAAATTTAGAATACAGGAATTTGCCTGCTATATTTATGGTATTCATCCAATTCTATTTAAAGACCCTTATGAAAACACCGTACCTAACCACTCTTGCAGCGTTGCTATTCTTTAGCGTTACAACTTTTTCACAGGATGTTATACGCCTCCAATCCTGCAGCAATGATATGATCCAAAAAGAAGTTGATAGCTTAAAAAGCCTTTATACTAATGATGGTTATGTTTTGCTCAAAGAAGCATCCATCATGATGGAAAGTGAATTCGAAATGCCCGTTGTTATTCCTCTTACCCAGGGAAGCTGGTATCAATTCATTTTTATCGGTGACTATACTTCTAAATTATATGAAGTAAGAATGTATGACTGGAACGAAAGACAAGTTATTTTTCGCCAGAAAAAATGGGGTGATGTGGATGGCAATATTATCACTTACTCCTATATTCCCCAGTTCTCTGAATTTCACATGATGAAACCTGTACAGGTGAACAAACAGAAGAAAAAGAATTTATGTGGCTATGTGATGTTGTTTAAAAAGGCAGGTGAGAATGCTAATACTGTTCCGAAACCTTAGAATAGCAGTTGGAGAAAATCAAAGCATTCCGCAAAAGAGGAATGCTTTTTTTATTTTGAGTCTATAAAGAACCACTAAAAAAAATTGCATTTCTTATTTAGGGGTATGCTGTATTATTTCCTCAATATCTTTTAAATCTTACAAATCCCTATCTACTGCGATAATGAAACTCTTACCTGTAAGCCTGCTCTTGTATTCGTGATAGGGAAAGCATTGCTGATCTTTGGAATATTGCGGTTTTGCTCAAAATAGAATTTCAAGCTTACCCGGTTATTAAGAATATAATCGATAGAAGGAGCGATACGAATTACCTTTTGCCCTGCTGTGCCAAATGAAGTGCCCTGATCAAGTTTACTATTGGCAGTTGCATCATCACGCAAACTGAAGTCCATTCTGAAGGTGGCGTCGTTGTCTAACTTCATTTTGCCAAGTCTTTTAATGAGTGGTAATCCTTTCTTTCGCCAATTAAAACTGAAGGTCGCTTCTGTAGAACGATTTTCTGCTAACTGATAATCTATCAAACTCAAACTAAGTTGGCGGCTCTTCTTGAATTCAAACCGTACTGCAAGTTGGTTGGTGAATGTCATATCTAATTCGATCAACGGATCAAATGCTTCCTGAATAGATATATTCGGAACAAGGAAGAAAGGGATATAATTACCGGTTAACGTGTCTCTGAATGATGGATAACTGACCCTAAAAGGATCGGCAAATAACAACGCCGTATTAAAGCTATTCATGCTAAATGTGCTATGATAGCCATGGCGTATCGTAAAATTGGTAAATACTTTATCCAATCCTTTTAATCTTGACAAGCCGCTATAAGTTACTGTCCAGTTTGGCTTCGGTGTAATGCCTGAGAATGGATTGGAACGAAGACTGGGATTATCATTCTTTATAAGTTTAATGCTTGCAGGATCTTTACCTGTATAAGCGGCAATGAATGCTGGGATCACAACATCCTGCGCATAGCGACCATAACCCTGTACATAGCCATCAGGGTCAGTGGCGTTGCCGCCTGCATAGGGATTTAATCCTTTTAATTTTCTTGATAAAATCAACCTGTTACTTTCAAATTCTTTAAATGTTTCGGAGACTACATTCGGATCAAATTTTTTGAACAAAGTCTGGTAAGAAATATAACTCACATTGAAACTTCCCAACGCATAGGGATTCAATCTTGTTAACCCCACATTATCAAAGGCGCTTGTGTCTTTATATAACTCTGAGTATTGTTTATCAAATGTCTTATCCAAATTAATATCAATATTGAAATCACGGATAGGGCTTATTTGTGCAGTAATGTTTAAATGTTGATTATATCGCTGCTGAATCATTGCATTCAATAATGTATCATGAGACAGCAATCCCTTTGCACCAAATCGGTTAATCCAATTTGTGTCGGGCTGATAACCAAAAATGTAACCGAATCCGGGTTGACCGCTTCTGTAATTATAACCCAGCACTTTTGTACTATCTAAATACCCCGGCAAAGTAGTACCCATGTCTTCATTATACTGAACGCCTACTCTTTTCAAAGAGGTTAAAAGCTTAAAGAAAAATTTAGGCACAGCGCCGATCTGTGGAAGTTTGTTGGGGTCTTTTACTTTAGCTTTTTTCTTACCGCTTGTATCCGTTACATTTTTTGTATTACGAACAGTATTATTTACAGGAGCAGGTGGATTGATACTATAAACAGCTCGTAAGAATTTCCATTTATTATAGAGATCATCGAATTTAAACTCACCATTCAATGTTCTTGTTTGTGTATTGGCTAACGTATTACCAAGGGTTCTATCACCGGTTCTTTCAAGCAAAGAGCCTGCAAGCCAGTTATACTTTGTATTATAGCTTGCCCGAAGGGTTGTCCAGCTAAGCAAAGGAATTTTTTGTGTAGGAACATTATAAGTTAATGTAACCTCCTGGTGATAGTTGGTATTTCTTCCTCCTTTAAAAAAGTTCTTTCTTACTGAATCTTTTTTCTCTTTTGTGTCAATGCGGCCAAAAGGTTCATCTATTCTTGCATTGTTAATAGCATTAAAATCAATAGAAATAGATTTTGTCAAGTTCCATTGTAAAATATAATAGCGGTCAAACGTAAAGTATTTATCGTATGTCTCTGGTATTTTGTAAGGTCCGCCTCCAACGTTGCGTGGCCGGATAGCCCCAAACTGCCGGAACACATCTGCTTTAAATGATATTTGGCTGGGTGCATAATTAAAATTGATGTCTTTGATCAGCGCCAGCCATGGTGATCTTGATTTAATAAGCCGTTTAAATGGTTCAAGTGGTCTTGTTTGCGGAGTATAAGTATACCCTAAAGCTCCACGGGTTCTTTTTACAAGATCATTTTCTATAAGAGGATTATGTCTCTGTGTTTCTATATATGAATAATTGAAATCGAAATTGGATACGCTCCATAGCTTTGGTCTTTTCCCGTCTGTTTTTATCTTTCTTACATTGGTAAGGTTCACTGTTTTAATAGTGGTCACATCCTGCGCATCATTTCTTATTGAATCTTTTTTAGATGCGGGTGCTTCTTTCAATTTGTCTTTTAGGAATATATCGAGATCATAAGGATCATACTGGGGAGTACTTATAGTTTTACTGATACCAGCATATACCGGTATTTGTAGCCCTAATTTTTTCGGCAATAGCTTGCCTGCTTCAATATTAGTAGCAGCATCAATTGTATACAGATCTTCCCGGCTTCTTTCATTTACTCTTTGCTCCAATGTTCCAAAGCCACTGCTTTGTGCAGTACCCGATAAAGTAAGCGTTCCGAGATCGGCCAATTTAAAATCCATACGTCCTATTGCCGCCCAGCCGCCTTTTTCGTCAAGATGAGAAAAGCGAAGCTCATTGAACCATACTTCGGTGCAAGCGTTTTCAAGCCGTTCATTTTCTACTGCAAGCAACATACCTCTCACTTCGCCAAGATTTGGATTACCGATAATAGCAAAGGATCTTCCATCAGCTTGTAATTCGCTATAGTATTTAGATGGTTGAATGCCTAATCTGTTTCTTTTCATTTTCAATTTCGTAAGATCGGCAAGATCAAAGTCAAGATTATTTTCTGCAGGCCAAACCGCCAACGAATCGGTCGCACCAAAAGGTGTTATTTTTAATGGAATCTTTACCTCATAATAGTTAGCGGAAAAATCACTTCCAATACGTATTACTGCACTAATGTCTTTATCGTTTAAGGGTTGTACTCCCTGCACTGATTCAGCATGAATGAACATCATCAGCCTTCCATATTTCACCATGTCAAGGTTCAATGTTTTAAATACACCGCGGGCATCATACTGAGGCAAACCGCACACCTGCATACTTAATGATTGTTCATTTAAAAACAACGACACATTATTGTTACTAAGTTGCTGTTGCCTTTCAATGCCAGGAGGGATTTTATAGTTTACTGGTTGGCGTTGATCATTTTCTTCCACATTTACCGCAAGCACATTAAATGAAGTAGGATTTGGAACAGGAAGAGTCGTGTTCAATCCTGTAGTATCAATTTTATTTTTGAATTTCCTCCATTGATTTCGTACTAATTCTAATTTACCAAAACGCATTATAACAGAATCATCAAAATTGGTCGTGAACATGCGGATGAAACGGATGGATTTGAAATCAGGAATATTTCCAACTTTCTTTTCATATTCATCAATAGGGATACGGAACAAGTACCATGTTTCAGTACGATGAGATCCATCAGCGAGATTTACATTTACCAACCTTTTATCAGTAATAAAATTTGTACCTACCAGCATGTTGGGTTTTATGTCGACCTTATACTGAAAATATTCTTCCGTTTCGTTCAGTGTATTGTCACGGTTCAATTCTTCTGCATCGGGATACTGGGTAAATGCATTTACAAACTCTGTATTGTTATTAGCAATAGGCGAATTGCCCTGCGGACTATTAATATCTTTATACCTTCTTAAAATACCGGTATTATCAGGAAAACTTTCATCACGATAAGGCTTGAAGTTATCAGCTGAAGGATCGGACAATGCTTGCTGGTAAGCACCTGGTGCAGCAACCTGTAATTTACTTAAGTAAGTATTGAATTTTGTTTTCTCTTCTTCGTCTCTTAAACCATCATATCCTACATCCTGGTACTGGCGATCTTCTGTATTATTGCTGAAAGCATTTGTTACCTGCAGAGGGTTAGATGGTACTTTGCCCCAAACCGTACTATTATCAACAGGTGCAGGAATAGTTGGTGTTGGCAAACCATTTTCATACATACGCTTACCATCCCGTAACACATCTTCCGAAATATTTCCAAGATTAAAATATAATTGACCACCCTGGCTTCCCGGATTTAAAATATATGGATCCTGCATCCAGAATTCGATAAACTCGATATTAGCACTTTCCAAATCTGTTTGATCAATATTGCGCATCAATCCACCCCAACGACTTTTTGGATTGATCAATTTTCCGTTTGCATCAACACCAGATGAGTAAGGGCCTGGATTAACATCATAATTGTAAGGACCTCTATCCTTAGGATAAAATGCAATATCAAAAGTGGTAAGTAATCCCTGTCCGAAATCATTACTGCGGTTTGGAAATAATTCACTTTGTAATACCTGTCTTGTTTCTGGTTTTGATAACTCCGCAGGATTATTACGCAAAGGATTATTTTGGTTTCTTCTTTCCTGCAACACAGCTTCGATATTATACCAGGCCATCTTTGCACGGTTATATCCGCTTTGCAGGTCATTATTCAATGCTGATTCAGGAAAAAGATTGTTGTTTTGTGGTACTGATGCAAGTGTCCAGCTTATTAAAGGAAACCTGAGATCAATACTTGACCGGGTTCCTTCAAAATCATCGATATAAATCTGTCCTTTATTTCCTTTTCCAATCTGCGGTGCGTGGCCGGGATCAAGTATGGCTGCTTCTGCATATGCAGTAACAGATGACATTGCTTTGGTAGAATAGAAAGGTAATTTATCCAACCATTTGCTTAATCTTGGTATGTTATTACGATAGTCAAGATCGACACCATACATTGTATTTCGTATCGGGTCTTCACCATAAGATTGTTTAATAAAGAAAGGTCTCTCACTTAACCGAACAATAGTTCCACCCAGTGAAAGTTTATTACTGGCGAGATAGTCAAGTCTCAAAGCCATATAATTTTTTTGCTGTAGCCCAAAGGTTGCCTGGTTCTCATATTGAATATTTACAGGAATACCTGATGCAACGATGGCCTGGTTGATTACTCGTAGCGTTCCGAGATCATAGTTTATTTCGTAATCAATATTTTCCTGGAGTGTTTGGCCACCGGCAGTAACAATTACAGATCCGCGGGGAATATTGTATCCCAGTTGATAGTCTGTATTGCCTGCAGCCGAGGACGATTTAGATCGCCCGATTAATTTAAACCGATTAAGGTTTGCATAGGTTTGAGCTATAGCTTTTATAGTATCGTACAGCGGATAATATAAATATTTGTCTCGTAAAGGCTGCGTTGCATATACATAATCGAGGTCGTGCCCAAATGGTTCAAGTACAGGGAAAATGATACGGCTTTGCGATGATATCACGGTGTAGCCTTCAATGAAATCAAATACGCCATCAGGTTGCGGATCATTCTGGTTATTCAGCCTGTCGAGATTTACCAATGAAATGACCGGTACGCCCTGGTAATTTGAAAGAACATCAGTTGGTGGCAAATATCTTTTCTCACCAAGACTCGGTTCTTCATATACAAGATCTAATTTAAAATCTTGTCTTTCCAATTGACCGAAACCAACTGAATAAACATTTTTCATCATCAGGTCCCAGATCGGAAGGTTGGTTCGTTGTGATGTTGCTTTCAATAATTTTAAAAATAAAACCCGTTGTGTTGTACCCGTTGTATCTGGCGGTACGTCCTGAGAAAATTCTCCCACCTGGTAAACTTTTCCATTGTAAGTGTATTGATAAGCTACGCCTAATACTTCATCAGGTTGCAATGGTTGGTTAAGTGAAAGAAATCCTATTTGCGGGTTAAAATAATAATCGCTGGACTGTAATTTTCTTGCAAATGTTTTTTCAAAATCCTGAATTGCCGAAAGTCCCATCCCTGTCAATGTACTTTGAACTAAGGTTGAATTACGGCTATTAGGATTGGCAATAATTGTACTATAAAGATTATTGGCATAATTGGAAGGCAATGCATTGGGATTTCCTGGTGGTCCGACATAGGGGTTTCCTTCTCCCAGGTCCATTAACGCAACAATGTCTCTTGTGTCAGTGGTTGTTCCATTACGATTGGTTACCCAAACTTCTATTTTCATTATTTGAACCGCTGAATTAACAACAGGCAATTGCTTCATTGCCTTATTAAAATTGTTTCGGAAATATTGAGCTAATAGAAAGTGACGGTTTTCATCGTATTCATCTGCTTTTACAGAAAACGCTTGCGAAGATGTTCCGCCTTGCAATCCTGCAGATTGCCGTTGTGACCGTTGATTAGCTAATACAGTTGTTATGAAAAGTTTGCCAAACTGTAATTGTGTTTTGATACCAAATAAAGATTGAGCACCCGGTATCAGCGTTCCTTTTGAATTAAAATTTACATTACCAAGCTGGAATTGCTTTATGATCTCGTCGTCTTTACCGTGATAATCGAGTTTCAATTGATTCTCATAATCAAAATTGGCGAGGGTATTATAATTGATCGGCAGTTTTAGTTTATCACCGATATTACCATCTACCTGCAGTTGCGAGTTCATGTTGAAATCAAAGCCACCATTTTTTCTTGCTCTTTCAGGCAGGGTTGGGTTTTTAATATTTTGTCCCTGGTAGCCACCGGTAAGATCGACATATCCCGAAGGTTTGATTTCTATTTTGCCCGTTCCAACTATTCTATTAAACCAATCATTCGAAACTTTAAATTTAGGTTTGAATGATCTGCGGTTCATATTCGCAAGCAGGTTAGCTCTTTTGCGGAAATAATCTTCTTCATCTTTTTTTCCCTGCAAACGAACAAATTCCTCCATGGTAAAGGAAGTAGGCGTACGATAATAATGAGATCCTATTTTTTCAACGATATAGTATTGCTTTGTTTTTGGATCGTATTCAATCGTTTTTTTGATGAAACTTGTATCCTTTAGATCAAAACTATTTTTGTTTGGATAGCTATAAGGATCACCGCGACGATCACCCAATGGATATCGATTCGTGTCAGGAGGATTAGTCTGAAAAAAATAACGGGCATTGACTTGCGTGCAAGATGCAAGCAGCATGGTAAAAAATACCAATGTACGGAACATATGAGCAGTCCTAAGGTTCAATTTTTTCTCCCTATCAATTAGTTGCTAACTGGATTTTTAGAGGGTACGAAGCGCTTTTTTAATAAGCTCTTCAACCGGGAGGTTTGGTTCAGCAGTTAAGGTCTTTTCCAAAGCCTGTACCGCTGCCTGCCTGTTGATGCCTAAAGCTGTTAAAGCATTTAACGCATCTCGTTGCAAAGTATTGTTTTTCAGAGCGGGAATATTTGTTTCAAGGGGGTGTTTTGCAAGCTTATCCCTAAGTTCCAATATCATTCTTTCAGCTGTCTTTTTTCCAATGCCTTTTATACTTTCTAAAGTCCGCCCATCCCCATTAATAATTGCCCTTGCAATTTCCTCTGGTTTCATATAAGAAAGCATAACCCGGGCAGTGGAAGCACCTATACCTGATACGCTGATCAATTGGAGAAACATTTCCTTTTCAGCCAGTTCAAAAAAGCCGTAAAGGATATGAGCATCTTCTCTAACCAGCAGACTGGCATATAAAATGCCTTTATCAAGGCTTTGAATCTTTGAATAAGTATTTAAACTGATTTGCAATTCATAGCCCACTCCGTTCACATCAACATGAACGACAGCAGGGCTTTTATAAACAAAATCTCCTTTCAAAAATGCAATCATGCCTGCGAAAATAAGGCAAATCAATTGGCAATGGGCAACTGACAATTAGCAAAAACTTCAATGTATTACGCTTGCCACTTGTATATTGTCCATTGCCTATTCCTCGTACCTTTGCCTGCCTTAAAGAAAAATGATGAGTAAAAAAATAACTGCAGCCATCACAGCTGTTGGCGGATATGTTCCTCCGGACAAGCTGACCAATTCTGACCTGGAAAAAATGGTTGACACCAACGATGAATGGATCAAAACGAGAACTGGCATTTCAGAACGTCGCATTTTAAAAGGTGAGGGAAAAGCTACCTCTGACCTAGGTGCACCGGCTGTAATTGAGTTGTGTAATAAAAGAGGTATTGCTCCTATGGATATTGATTGCCTTATTTGTTGCACAGTTACTCCTGATATGATGTTTCCTGCTACAGCAAATATTATTTGTGATAAGATCGGTGCAAAAAATGCCTGGGGTTTTGATTTGGAAGCAGCTTGCTCCGGATTTTTATTTGGTGTAACAACAGGAGCTGCATTAATCGAAAGTGGTCGTTATAAAAAAGTAGTGATCGTTGGCGCTGATAAAATGAGTGCAATTACAGATTACAGTGATCGTACCACTTGCATACTTTTTGGCGATGCCGGAGCTGCAATTTTACTGGAACCTAATACAGAAGGTTATGGAGTTTTGGATAGTCTTTTAAAAAGCGATGGCAGTGGTTGTAATTATCTGCATATGAAAGCAGGAGGATCATTGAAACCACCAAGCGTGGCTACCGTAATGGCCAAAGAGCATTTTATTTACCAGGATGGACAACCTGTTTTCAAGTTTGCAGTAAAAGGTATGGCTGATATAAGTGCAGAGTTATTGGAAAGAAATAAATTGACTGGTGATGATATTGCATGGCTTGTACCGCATCAAGCCAATAAAAGGATCATTGATGCCACTGCTAATCGCATGGGTCTTTCTCATGATAAAGTGATGCTAAATATTCAACGATACGGCAACACAACTGCCGCCACTATTCCACTTTGTTTATGGGAATGGGAAAAACAATTAAATAAAGGTGACAAAATTGTACTAGCAGCATTTGGAGGGGGATTTACATGGGGAGCTACGTTAGTAAAGTGGGCTTATTGATTTATCGCCGCATTGATCTTCTATAATGCACTTTCAAATAGTTTAAATGGATAAAAAATCACCATTATCTGGCTTTGGGTCTGTAGCGGTACATGCAGGGCATGAAAAAGATCCTACCTATGCCCACTTAGTTCCTATCTATGCAAGCAGCACCTTTGTCTATAATGAAGCTGAACAAGGCATGCGCCGATTTAGTGGTAAAGAAGAAGGATATATCTATTCCCGCTGGGGCAATCCCACTTTTACAGAAGCCGAAAAAAAGATCACAGCGTTAGAATCATTTGGTATTAAAGAAAAGGGACTTCCATTAGAAGTAAAAGGTCAGCTCCATGCTTCGGGAATGGCTGCTATTACAACCTTGCTATTAAGTACACTAAAACCCGGTGATAAAATACTCACTCATTTTTCATTGTATGGAGGAACAGAGGAATTAATTACTAATGTGCTGCCGCCATTAGGCATCCATGCTATCATTACTGACTTAAGGGATCTTAACAAAGCAGAAGATGCAATTAAAAAAGATTCTGCGATCAGAATGATCTACATTGAAACTCCGGCCAATCCTACTATTCAATGTGTAGATATAGATGAGCTGACTAAATTAGCTAAACATCATAATTTAATTACAGCTTGTGACAATACTTTTGCAACTCCTTATTTGCAGCAACCTTTTAAATATGGAGTTGACTTCGTTGTCCATTCAACCACTAAATTCTTGAATGGCCACGGAACTGCCATTGGCGGCATCATGCTGGGTCGTGATATTGAATTCATGAAAACTAAAGTTTATGTACTTGCTAAAACTTTAGGCGGTAACGCTAATCCTTTTGATGCATTCTTATTAATCAATGGAATGAAAACTCTTGAATTAAGAATGGACCGGCATTGCTATAATGCAATGGAAGTGGCGCATTTCCTGGAAAAACATTCCGCAATCGCTAAAGTAAATTATACTGGCTTGTCAAATCATCCTGATCATAAAACTGCGATGAAGCAAATGAAACACCCGGGAGCTATGCTGAGTTTTGAATTAAAGGATGGTTTACAGGGCGGGATCAATTTTATGAATAAACTTCAAATGTGTGTAAGAACTGTATCTCTTGGCACTTGTGATACGCTTCTTTCCCATCCCGCTTCAATGACCCATTACAGTGTACCGCAAAAAGAAAGAGAGAAGTATGGTATTACTGACGGATTGATAAGAATGAATGTTGGAATAGAGAATTTGCAGGATATTATTAATGATCTTGAACAAGCATTAAAGTCCCTCTAAATCACCCCAAGGGAAGATTTACCTAAAGTCATTATTATTGCACTATTATACTTTATTTACACATGGATATTACAATAAGAAGAGCAATAAAAGAAGATTGCCCCCGGTTGCTTGAATTAGTTCAGGAATTAGCTACTTATGAAAAAGCTCCGAATGAAGTAACAGTTACTCTTGATCATTTTGTTGAAAGTGGCTTTGGAAAAAATCCAGTCTGGTGGACCTTTGTAGCCGAAGCAGATGGCATAATACAGGGCTTTGCACTTTATTACATACGCTATTCAACATGGAAAGGACAGGCAATGTACCTGGAAGATATTCTTGTTACAAATGAAATGAGAGGAAAAGGAATTGGTAAACTTTTATTTGATCGATTAATAGAAGAAGCAAAAGAAAAAAAATTCAATCGCATCATCTGGCAGGTATTAGACTGGAATGAGCCTGCGATCAATTTTTATAAAAAATATAATGCGGATTTTGATGGCGGCTGGTTGAATTGCAGCATATATGTTTGATATCATTTGCATTAAATCTTGCTGAATAGAATTACTACAGTTGAAGTGTGCGACGCAAGGGACGATGATCAGGGATATACAGCCTGGCTAATAATTCTTATTTAACTCACTCCTTCTGCTGAAACGGTTTTATCAATTTTTAAAATCAACCCTTGCAATACTTTTCCCGGGCCCACTTCGGTAAACCTTGATGCACCATCGACGATCATGGCCTGTACACTTTGCGTCCAGAGGACTGGCATGGTAAGCTGAGCAATCAGGTTTTCTTTTATTTCATCTTTATCCATCACAGCCTTTGCAAGCACATTTTGATAAATGGCGCAGGTGGGTGAATGAAAATCGGTATTCTCAATTGCGGCTTGCAGTTCCTCCCGTGCAGGTTCCATCAATGGCGAATGAAATGCACCGCCAACCGGCAAAACCATTGCCCTCTTTGCTCCTGCGGCTTTCATTCTTTCACAGGCAACATCAATTGCTCTCAACGACCCGCTTATTACCAATTGGCCGGGACAATTATAATTAGCAGGTACTACTACTTCTCCGGTTTCTTTTTGCACTTCATCACAAATAGATTCTACTTTATCATCTGGTAAGGCAAGTATGGCTGCCATTGTTGATGGGTTCATCTCACATGCCCGTTGCATTGCTTTTGCTCTTATAAAAACCAATTTCAATGCATCTTCAAAACTCAGTGTGCCGTTAGCAACCAGTGCAGAAAATTCACCAAGCGAATGGCCGGCGACCATATCTGGTTTTGATCCAGCGTTTATCGAAGGATCTATGCTTTTGTATGCTATAATGGAGTGGAGAAAAACGGCTGGCTGCGTAACATTGGTTTGCTTCAGATCCATTTCAGTGCCATTGAACATTATATCTGAAATGCGAAAACCTAAAATATCATTAGCCTGTTCAAATAATTTTTTTGAAAAGGCGCTATTGGTGTAATGTTCTTTACCCATTCCAGGGAACTGAGAACCCTGCCCTGGAAAAACAAATGCATGCTTCATTGCCCTGGTCCGTTTTAGTGTGGTAAAACTAAAGGTTTTGAATTTAGTGATAAAAGAAGTGGCACTGATTAATTATTATCGACTCAGATCTGCTGTGATCAATTTAAGAAACTCGCTACGTGTAGCATTTTTCATAAATTCCCCATCAAATGCAGAAGTGGTGGTAACTGAATTTTGTTTTTGTACACCACGCATCATCATACATAAATGCTGCGCTTCTATAACCACACCTACACCGAGTGGATTTAATGTTTCTTTTATTGCATTCATGATCTGAACAGTCAATCGTTCCTGAACCTGGAGACGACGTGCAAATACATCGACAACCCTTGCTACTTTACTCAACCCTGTTATCCAGCCATTGGGTATATAAGCAATATGAGCTTTACCAAAAAAAGGCAGTACATGATGTTCGCATAAACTATAAAGCTCAATATCCTTAACTACTATCATTTCACTGATCGGTTCATGAAATTTAGCTGAATTAATGATTGCATGAGCATCAAGGCCATAACCCTGGGTAAGATATTGCATAGCTTTGGCCAATCGTTCCGGTGTTTTAATCAACCCTTCTCTTTCAGCATCTTCGCCCAATAAATTCAATACGGAACGATAGTTGTCAATCAATCCGCTTGTTGTCTTATCATCAAATTGCTCTGTTTTTTTGTAGGACATAATAGTTTATGATTTTTAATTCGCGGGATACTCAACAAAGTTTCTTGGTGTTTCATATAATCTTATTTTCAGATCCTTTTTTTTATCAATCAATGGTCGCAATATTTTGTAAATAACTATTGCAATGTTCTCTGCCGTAGGATTTAGATCTTTGAATTCTTTGGTATCTAAATTCAGGTTTTTATGATCAAACCGGCTCAGTATTTCTTTTTTTATAAGATCAGATAATTCTTTCAGGTCCATTACATATCCCGTTTTCTTATCGGGTTTACCTGTTATTTTTACCTCCAGTTCATAATTATGTCCGTGATAGTTAGGTAAAGCACATTTGCCAAAGACTTTTTCATTGGTAACATCATTCCATTTTGGATTAAATAACCGATGAGCTGCATTAAAATGTTCGCTTCGAAAAACTGCTACCTTTTTATTCATACTATCAAATTACTAAGTTTATATGGGAAGGGTTACATGGTCTATTCCCCAAAATATTCTACATAAATACGAGGCGTTTCATAAAGTTTAATACAATGCAATTGCACAGAAGAAGGTAAATGTGGTTTTAGCTCATTCCATATTCCAACTACAAGATTTTCAGTGCTGCACATTTTACCATTCATAAATGCAACGTCCAGATTCAAATTACGATGATCCAGTTTTTCTGTTATATGCTCCTTTATCAAACTACTTAATGCTTTTGCATCCATTAAAAAACCAGTATCAATATCAGGTATTCCTTTTATAGTTACATAAAGATCATAATTGTGACCATGCCAGTTCTCATTGGCGCATTTACCAAATACTTCTTCATTCTTTTCATAGCTCCAGGCAGGATTATAAAGCCGGTGAGCTGCATTAAAATGTTCCGTTCTCGTCAGGTAAACCATCTCTTTTCAATTAGGGTGGCAAAGTTAATGTATCAATAATAATCCGACATTTGCAAGCGATAAAAAAAGAAAATGAATATTTTGTTGATAGCCGCTACAGCAAAAGAAATAACGCCGTTTATTGAACATTACAGGAATAGCGGAAAAAAAGAATTTTTGGATATTGATGTTTTAATTACAGGCATTGGCCTTACTTCAACCACTTATCATCTTACCAAACAATTGCAATTAAAAAAACCCGGAATCGTTATACAAGCAGGTGTTGCGGGTTGTTTTGATAAACAAATTCCTTTGGGAACTGTTGTAAAAATAAAGCAGGATGCCATTGCTGATGAAAGTGTA
>Ga0207710_10000353_pt1 | contig 32989 bp, 30 predicted proteins | sample KBSS24metaG_FD_184400 | JGI IMG/M metagenome (GOLD analysis project Ga0207710, IMG submission 184400) | Switchgrass rhizosphere microbial communities from Kellogg Biological Station, Michigan, USA - KBS S2-4 metaG (SPAdes) (version 2) | ecosystem: Host-associated > Plants > Roots > Rhizosphere...
GGATCCGGATGCGCCCGGAGGCCACACCGCTCACGCCCGAATCCGTGCACGAATTCTGCACCGGCAAACTCGCCCACTACAAGATCCCCCGGTTCGTGCACATCGTCGACGATTTCCCGATGACAGTCACCGGCAAGGTTCGCAAGGTGGCGATGCGCGAATCGGCGATAGAGATCCTCGGCCTGCGCGACCTCGCCGCCGTAAGGCACGCCTGAGCGCACCCCGCCCGTCCGAACGAACCCCCGCCGCGTCATCGGAGAACTCGGCATCGGACTGGAAGTCGATGGTGCTTCGCCCACGAGCGCGTGTTCGACGTTCGTTCTACACGCACTCGTGGACGACGATGGCGACTGATGTGACTATTCGTACCCGAATGATTGATGGAGGGGGACGGCGAGTAGCGGGCGGCGCCTACTGGCCGGCCCGGTTGAGCCCGCGCAGTTTGAAGATCGCGCCGGACGGGTCGGCCAGGGTGGCCAGCCGGCCGTACGGGGTGTCCTGGGCCGGGTCGACGACCGAGCCGCCGAGGCCGGTCGCCTTCGCCACGGCGGCGTCGACGTCGGGAGCGCTCCAGTAGACCGACCAGTACGGCGACGTTCCCGCGGGTAGGAACGCCGAGGCGTCCATGACGCCGGCCAGGTCGGTCTCCTCGCCCCGGGCCCGGGCGATCGTGTAGCGGAACTCGTCGGTGTCGCCGACGGCGACCGTGTCCCAGCCGAAGACCGTCCGGTAGAAGGAGATCGCGCGGGCGTGGTCGCGGGTGTGCAGCTCGAACCAGCTCGGCGCGCCCGGCTCGGCCAGGCTGGCGCTGGTGGGGTCGCTCGGCGCGTTGGGCACGTCGAAGTCGACGATGCCGGGGAACGTGCCGGGCTGCCACATGCCGACGTGCGCGCCGGTCGGGTCGGTGAGGATGGCCTGGCTGCCCAGGTCGGCGATCGGCATCGGGCCGGCCGTGATCTGGGCGCCCTCGCCCTCGGCCGTCTTCGTGGCCCGGGTGATGTCGTCGGTGGCCAGGTAGACCGTCCAGACGTTGGTGGCCGGCAGGTCCGGCATGTCACCCATGCCGCCGGCGATCGGGCGGCCTTCGCGCGTCCACATGAAGTAGCCGGCGAAGTCGTCGTTCGGGGCCTGCGGCTCCCAGCCGAACAGCTCGCCGTAGAAGCGGCGGCTGCCCTCGACATCGGAGGTGAACAGGTCGGTCCAGCAGGGGGCCCCGACCGGGGGGTGAGGACGGTTCGGCATGAGGTGCTCCTTTTCGCCTGGGCTGTGTCGCGGCTACGGCGTCACCGGCTACGACGGAGCCGGGACGAGGAAATCATCGGTGCCGGGTCCGACAGTTTTTCTCCGCGCCCAGTCTTCTCCGCGCCCAGGTGGTGGCGTGTTGCGCGCCGAGGGAGCGGGTCAGTCCAGGTGAGCGGGTCAGTCCAGATGGGACGGCAGGCCGAAGGAGGCGAACAGGCGCTCCGGGTCGAGCAGCGAGAGGAACTGGTTCAGCGCGACGATCCGGCCGCCCGAGATCTCGATGACCTGCAGGGCCCACGGAGCGTAGCCGCCGGCCGGGTCCGGCCGGTACTGGCCGAAGCCCGGGCAGCCGTTAGCCGTGATCGGGATCAGCTTCGAGCCGGCGCAGTGGTCCGGGCCGGGCGAGACCATCCAGCGCCCGATGTTCTCGGGCCCCCGCACCCACAGCTCGTAGGGCGGCATCGAGAGCACGGCGTCCGCGTGCAGCAGCCGCACCAGCGCGTCGATGTCGTAACGCTCGAACGTGTCGAGGTAGCGGCGCAGCAGCGCCGCGTCGGTCTCGTCGAGCGCCTCGGGGTCCGGCTCGACGGGCCGGGGCCCGCCGAGCGTGGCCCGGGCCCGCTGCAGCGCGCTGTTGACCGCCGCGGTCGTCATGTCCAGGAGGTCGGCCGCCTCGGCCGCCTTCCAGCGCAGGACGTCGCACAGGATCAGCGTCGCCCGCTGCCGGGCCGGCAGGTGCTGGAGGGTGGCGACGAACGCCAGCCGGACCGACTCCCGGTGCAGGGCGATCTCGGCCGGGTCGGAGGTATCCGGGCGGATCCGGTCGTCCGCGATGGGCGTCACCCACTCGGACTCCGGGATCGGCGGGCCGAGCAGGTTCGGGTCGGGCTCGGACGCCGGGCCCAGCTCCATCGGCCGCGCCCGCCGCTGGACGTGCCGGTTCATGTCGATGCAGACGTTGGTGGCGATCTTGTACAGCCAGGAGCGGACGCTGGAGCGGCCCTCGAACCCGTCGGCCTTGCGCCAGGCTCGCAGCATCGTCTCCTGGACCGCGTCCTCGGCCTCGAAGCCTGAACCGAGCATCCGGTAGCAGTACCCGGTGAGCTCACGCCGGAAGGGCTCGAAGTCCTGTTCGGGGGCGAGCACCGTCACCCGGCGATGGTAACCGCCGGTCGCGAGCGGCCGGAAGCGCGGGGACCGGCCCGGCGGGATTCGCGCTTCGCGGCCGACCAGTCGCGCGGCGGCGGGCGGCGGCCGGCGGCGGCCGAGAATGGTGGCCGCCGGTGAATCGGGATTCAGGTGCCCGGTCAGGTTCCCGACAAGGGATCCGGCTCGGTGTCGTCGGACGGCCGCTATCCTCGGGGCCAGCGGCTCATCGTTGAGCGCCCGTCGGAGGGGGACGCCGTGTTGGCGTTGAAGATAGCGGGCAGCGGCGGAGACCAGACGTTTACCGACGACCGCCCGGTTGTGGTCGGTCGTGGTCGGGGCGTTGATATGCCGCTGACCGGTGCGGGCGTGTCACGTCGTCATCTGGTGTGTACACCACTCGACGGTGAATGGGTCGTCGAGGACGTCAGCTCGCTGGGCACCTGGGCCGCCGGAAAGCGGATTCAGCGGATTCCGGTGACCGGGGTCACGCGGCTGCGCCTCGGCGGCCCCACCGGGCCGGAGATTGTTCTGGAGCCGACGCTCCTCCGTATTCCCTGGATGGAGCCGGCGCCGGAGCCGGCGCCCGCGGTTGGGGCCAGCCCGTCCGCCGCGTCCGGAACCGCCGCCGCGTCCGGAACCGTCGCCGTGCCCGCCGGGTCCGCCGTGCCCGCCGCGTCCGCCGGGTACAGCCCGTCGGTCTCGCCCGGCCTGGCGAACCCGCCCGAGCAATCCGAGCGATCAAGGCAGTCCGGGCACCCCACTCCGTTCGTCCAGTCCGGACCGCTCGGCGGCGCCGACCTGGACCCGGCCGCCATCACCCTGCTGCCGGGTGACCGGCACCTGCCCACGCCGGCGGTCCGCGAGCACGGGCGCCGCGGCGTCCGGCCGCTGCGCCGGGGCACCCTGTCGGTGGGTCGGGCCGAGGACAGCGACATCATGCTGGGCGACCTGCTGGTGTCCCGTCGGCACGCGGAGCTGCTGGTCGGGGACAGCGGCGTGCACATCGTCGATCTCGGATCGGCCAACGGGACGTTCGTCAACGGCCGCCGCATCAGCCGGCAGGTGCTGGCCGACCGGGACATCATCGGGATCGGGCACCACCTCTTCCAGCTGTCCGGGATGACCCTCGTCGAGTACGTCGACGCCGGGAACATCACGTTCGAGGCCGACCGGCTGCGGGTCGTCGTCGGCGAGAACACCCTGCTGAACGAGGTGAGCTTCCGGCTTCCCGGCCGGTCACTGCTCGCGGTCATCGGGCCCAGCGGCGCCGGGAAGTCGACGCTGCTCAACGCCCTGACCGGTTTGCGCCCGGCCGACTACGGCACCGTTCGCTACGCCAACCGCGACATGTACGACGACTACGTGGAGCTGCGTCGGCGCATCGGCCACGTCCCCCAGGACGACCTGCTGCACACGACGCTGACCGTGCGCAAGGCGCTGGAATACGGCGCCCGGCTGCGGTTCCCGGCCGACACCACGGCCGCCGAGCGCCGCGACCGGGTCGACGAGGTGCTGCGCGAGCTCGACCTGACCGAACGCGCCGACACCGAGATCCAGAAGCTGTCCGGTGGCCAGCGCAAACGGACCAGCGTCGCCCTCGAGCTTTTGACGAAACCGACGCTGCTGTTCCTCGACGAGCCGACGTCCGGCCTCGACCCGGGGCTGGACAAGAACGTCATGGGCACCCTGCGGAACCTGGCTGACGGCGGCCGGACCGTCGTGGTCGTGACCCACAGCACCGCTCAGCTCGACGTCTGCGACTACGTCCTGGTACTCGCCCGCGGCGGCTATACGGCCTATGTCGGGCCGCCGGCCCACGCGCTGCGGTATTTCGGCCAGGAATCCTGGCCGGACGTGTTCGAAATGCTCGCCGCGACCCCGTCGGAGGAGCTGGCCCGGCGTTTCCAGGAATCCGACTTCTTCGTCCCGGGCGCGGGGATGGCCCAGCCGGACCGGCAGGCCGTCGAGGGCGCGCCCAGCGCCCGGCAGCAGTCCGTTCTCTCGCAGGTCGTCACGCTCACCCGCCGGCAGCTGAGCGTCATGGCCTCCGACCGGTCCTTTCTCGGCCTGGCGCTGGTGTTTCCCGTCATCCTGGGGATCCTGCCCCGGGTGGTCGCGCTGCCGCACAAGCTCAACCCGCTGGCGGGCGACATCCCGAACGTCGGCGCCCAGACCCTGCTGACGGTCGTCGTGCTGTGCGGCTGCTTCATGGGCACGTCGAACTCGATCCGGGAGATTGTCAAGGAGATCGCCATCTACCGGCGAGAACGGGCGATCGGCCTGTCGGTCACGGCCTATCTCGGCTCGAAGATCCTGGTCGTCTTTCTCATCACGCTGGCGCAGACGATCGTCTTCACGCTCATCAGCACAGCCGGGCGTTCGCCGCGCGAGGCGCTTCTCCTCGGCTCGCCCATGCTCGACGTAATGCTCACCGTGCTGACGCTGGCCTTCACCTCGGCCATGATCGGACTGGCCATCTCGGCCTGGGTCGACACCAGCGACAAGGTTCTGCCGCTGCTGGTCCTGTCGACGATGTCGCAGGTCGTGTTCAGCGGCGGCTTGGTGCCAATGGCGGGCAAGCTGGGATTCGAGCAGGTGAGCTACCTCATGCCGTCCCGCTGGGGCTACTCGGCGTATGCCTCGGTGGTCGACCTGAACGCTGTCGGCAAGTACGGCCCCGGGCCCGCCGCCCCCGGCCGGGCTGATGCGCTGTGGGTGCACTCCGCCCACGTCTTCGGGCTCGACCTGGCGGCCAACGTCGGGATCGGGATCGTCGCCGTGGCCATCTGCGTCCCGCTGCTGCGCCGCCGCGACCCGAAGACGCGCCGCCCGGCGCCGGTCGAAAAGCGCTGATCGCTCCCGACGGGCCTCCTCGGCCCGGTCCCGTCGCCCGGCCCCCGTCCGCCCGGTCCCGTCCGCCGCGCGCACCCGCACGGGCCGCGGGTGTCAGCCTGACGTCCACGTGGCGAACACGGCGCATACCCCGAAACAAAATCGGGTAGCCTTTCCGCCCCGTGCCCGCCAACCTGGTCCGACCGTCCGCGTGTTGCCGGGATGGTTCGGCGATAAGGCCATTCCTGATGGATCGATAGTATCGGCGCCCTCGCCTTGACGGCCTCGGCGCGCCGACAGAGACTTAATTCGCGTCAATACGGCACTGAAACTCCAGACAGAGCGAACCTCCGGACGCGAGCGAACCTCCGGACGCGAGCGAACCTCCGGACGCGAGCGAACCTCCGGACGCGAGCGAACCTCCGGACGCGAGCGAACCTCCGGACGCCAGCGACGTAGGCGGTCGGCACGGAGTCGTTGTTTCTTCGTCACCACCGGTCTGACTATTTGCTCTGTTTCCCGTCGCGTAAGGCCGGCGTGGGCCGGGCCCGCGACCGGCCGGTTCAGGACGAGAGGACCCCCGCACGTGGACATCACGACGGCTGACCCCGCCGCGGCCCCGACGGCGTCGGTTCCCGAGCAGCCTCGCCCCACGAACGCCAGCCAGCGGGCCGGCCAGCCGAGCGGTCAGCCGAGCGGTCAGCCGAGTGGCCAGCCGAGTGGCCAGCCGAGCGGTCAGCAGGCCGGCCAGCTGGGTCTGGACGACGCGATCCTGGCCGCGTTCATGCCCGAGTCCCGTCACGACCCGTACCCGGCGTACCAGGTTCTGCGGGCGTCCGGCCCCTTCGTGGCCAGCCCGTTCGGCCTGTGGATCGTGCCCGGCTACGCCGAGGTCGAGGCCATCCTGCAGGACCCGGCCTGGAGCCACGCGTCCGAGCCGGACTTCCTCCACCCGAGCAGCGACGGGTCGGACCTGCCCGCCTCCTTCCTGTGGATGGAGCCGCCGGATCACACCCGGCTGCGCCGGCTGGTCAGCAAGGCGTTCACCGCCCGCGGTCTGGAGCCGCTGCGCCGCCGGGTGCGCGAGGTCGTGCGCGAGCTGATCGACGGCGCGATCCGCGATGGCGAGATCGACGTCGTCGACCGCATCGCCTACCCGCTGCCGCTGACGATGATCTGCGAGCTGGTCGGGGTGCCGGCGTCCGACCACGACTTCGTCCGGTCGTCCTCCTACGGCATCGCCCGCGGCCTGGATCCGGACATCCTGCTCAGCCGGGAGGAGCTGGACGCCCGGGTGACGGGGGCCCGGGCGTTCCGCGACTACTTCGCCGAGCTGGTCGCCCGCCGGCGCGCCGACCCGCGCGACGACCTGGTCACGGCGCTGGCCCAGGTCGAGGCCGAGGGCGACCGGCTGACGACCGACGAGATGATCGCGACGCTGACCGTCCTGCTGATCGCCGGGCACGAGACGACGGTCAACCTGGTCGCGAACGGCCTGCTGGCGCTCATCCGCCACCCCGACCAGTACCGGCTGCTCCAGTCCGAGCCGGACCTGGCGCCGTTCGCGGTCGACGAGCTGATGCGCTTCGACCCGCCGTCGCACGTCACCACCCGGATGGCCACCCGCGACCTCGAGGTCGCCGGCCACGCCTTCGCGAAAGGCGACGGGGTGCTCGTCCTGTTCGCCTCGGCCAACCGCGACGCCCGGATGTATGCCGAGCCGGACCGGCTCGACCTGGCCCGCTTCGCCCGGGGCAGCGCCGTCCCCCGGCACGTCGGGTTCGGCGTCGGCCTGCACTACTGCATCGGCGCGCCGCTGGTCCGGATGGAGATGGAGGCCCTGCTGCGCGAGCTGGCCCACCGCGCGCCCCGGCTCACCCCGCTGGTCGATCCGCCGCCGTACCGGCCCAACATCGTGGTGCGCGGCATTCGCGAGTTCCCGGTGCGATTCGATGCGTGAGCCATCCGAGTCAACGCCACAAACGCCTGACCAAACGCCTGACCAAGCGCCTGACCAACGCCTGGTCGAACTATGCGAACAACTGGAACACGGCCTGGCCGCCGGAATCGGCGTCGGCCATTCCCTGGGAATCCACCTCGCGGACATCACCGCCGGTCGGTGCGTGTGGACCCTGACCCCGTCGCCGGCCGCGGCGAACGCCATGTACATAGTCCACGGCGGTGTCATTGCGACCCTGATGGACACGGCGATGGGCAGCGCCGTCTATTCCGCGATCCCGCCCGGCGCGCTCTACACGACGCTGGAGCTGAAGGTCAACTTCATCCGTTCGGTGAAACTCGACGGCCCGCTCCTGCGCTGCGAGGCCGAGACGGTCCACGTCGGCCGGCGCACGGCGACGGCCCAGGCCCGGGTCGTCGACGACGGCGGCGCTCTCGTCGCCCACGGCACCTGCACCTGCCTGGTCTTCCCGCCGGAATCGGCCGGCTGACGCCTCCCCAACCCCCGCGAGACAGGAGCCAGGTCATGCCCGCCGGCCCAACGCTCGGCCCAGCACTTGGCCCAACGCTCGGCCCAACGCTCAGCCCTGCACTCAGCAGCCCTGCACTCAGCCCGACGCCCACCCCGACGGTCTCCCCCCGGACGGGCGGCGTCGCCACGATCGTCGACGCCCTCGACGTTGTCGTCGACGCCGACCCGGACCTGCCGCTGGCGTTTCCGTCGGCCGGGCGGATGCTCACCGTCCGTGAGCTGGCCGGTTCCGCCCGGGCCGCCGCGGCGGCCCTGCTGGCCCGGGGCGCGGCGCCGGGCGAGCGGATCGGCCTGCTCAGCCGCAACAGCCCGGAGTTCCTGCTCGGCCTGTTCGGCACGGTCGGCGCCGGCGGCGCCGCCTGCCCGCTGCCGCTGCCGACGTCCGTGCGGGACCTCGGCGGCTACGCCACCCGGCTCACCGGCGTCCTGGCCGCCGCCGAGATCCGGCGCGTCCTCGTCGACGACCGCCTCGGCGGGATGGCCAGCCGGCTGGCCGGGGTGCTGGCCGGCATCGAGCTCATCCCGGTCGGCGCGCTGCTCGCCGAGGGCGAGACCGCGCCCGGCGCCCGCGGCCGGGGCCCGCTGGCCGGCGGTGTCGGCCCGGACGACCTCGCGGTCGTCCAGTTCACCTCGGGCAGCACGGCCGCGCCCAAGGGCGTCCGCCTGACCCACCGCAACGTGCTCGCCGGCACCGCCGCGATCGCCGACGGCCTGGCCATCACGCCGGGTGAGGACCACGGCGGCCTGTGGCTGCCGATGTTCCACGACATGGGTCTGTTCGGGACGCTGGCCGGGACGTTCGCCGGCATCCCGATGACCGTGTGGTCGCCGGGAGCGTTCGTGAAGGACCCGGCGGCCTGGCTCGGCCAGTTCGCCGCCGCGGGAGTGACGATCTCGCCGGCACCGAGCTTCGCCTACGAGACCCTGACCGAGGCCGTCCCGGCCGACGAGGTCACCCGCTTCGACCTGCGCCGCTGGCGGGTCGCGCTCAACGGGGCCGAGCCGATCCCGATGGCCGGCCTGGAGGGGTTCGTCGAGCACTTCGCCCCGGCCGGCTTCGCGCCCGAGGCGATGCTGCCGGTGTACGGGATGGCCGAGGCGACGCTGGCGGTCACCTTCCCGCCGCTGGGCCGGGCGCCCACCGCCCTGTGGGTCGACCGGGACAGGCTGGCCGTCGGCGGTGTCGACGGCGGGGTCGCGGCCGAGGTGACGCGGCACGACCGGCGGGCCCGCGGCCTGCCGGCGCTGGGTGTCCCGGTGCCCGGGGTGCGGGTCCGGGTCGTCGGCGCTGACGGCCGGGCGCGTCCCGAACGGCGGGTCGGCGAGATCGAGATCGCCGGCGCGTCGATCACAGCCGGCTACCTGACCGCGCCGGGCACCCCGCCCGCGCCGCGCCCGAACCCGGACGGCTGGCTGCCCACCGGTGACCTGGGCTTCGTCCACGACGGCGAGCTGTACGTCACCGGCCGCCGCAAGGAAATGATCATCGTGCGGGGGGTCAACTTCTACCCCGAGGACGCCGAGAGCGTGATCCGGGACGCGCCCGGCCTGTACCGGCGGCGCTGCGTCGCGTTCGCCGACGCCGCCGGTGACGGCGCCGAGCGGATCACCGTCGTCGGCGAGACCGGGCTGGAGGACCCGGCCGAGCGCGCGCGCCTGGCCGCCGACCTTCGCGTCGCCGTGACGGCCGCGCTCGGTCTGCCCGACGTCGCGGTCTACCTCGTCGCCCCGGACGACCTGCCCCGGACCTCCAGCGGGAAGTTCCAGCGCCTGGCCGCGCGGGAGCTGACCCGGGCCGTGCCCTGAATCCGTGCTCTGAGTCCGAGCCCTCAGTCCGAGCCCTGAGTCCGCGCCACCGCCAACCGGAGTCGAGGAGGAGAAAGGCAGGAATGCGCAGCCACCCCGACCTGCACAGCCAACCCGACCTGCACAGCCAACCCGACCTGCACAGCCAAGAGGTCTTCCACCACTACGAGCGCCGGCACTGGCGGCTGGCCGACATCCCGTGGCGGGAGGTCCGGCTGGACCTGGTCCGGCCTGAGTACGTGACGATGGCCAAGAGCGCGGTGATGGGCGAGGCGAACTCGATCGCCGCCCAGCACGGCTTCTACAACGAGTTCGACGACTACGACTTCTCTGCGTTCGTGGCGATCTGGGGCTATGAGGAGCTCCAGCACCACTTCGCCTTCCGGTCCTGGCTGAGCGCGGTCGGCGCGCAGGTCTCCCCGGCGGCGGTCGCGGCGATGCGCGCGCCCTACGACCCGGGTACCACCCCGGCCGCCACCCTCGCCACGAACATCATCTCCGAGCTCACCGTCAACCACGTCTACAAGGCCGTCGCGGCCTGGGTCGAGGAGCCGGTGCTGCGCCTGGTCATGACGAACGCCAGCCGGGACGAGGCCGGCCACGCCCGGGAGTTCCTGCACTTCGCCCGGGCCCGCCTGGCCGCGCATCCCGACGAGCTGGCCTCGGTGCTGGAGACGCTGTACATCTACACGGCCGAGCAGCGGATCAAGCATCCGGTCGGCGTGTTCAAGAGCGGGCTGGACGCGCTGCGCGACCACGAGACGATCGACACCGCGTTCGAGCTCTTCCTGGAGAAAGTCGCCGCCGCCGGCGACCTGGAGAAGCTCCAGGACAACATCCGGCGGGCCTTCGCGGCCCTGACCGGGATGGACGTCAGCTCCAACGCCCGGGTCCGCCGCCGACTGGCGGAGGCGCTGGCCGCATGACACTCACCCCGATCGATGACCACGTTGACGGCAACGGGCACGCCGACGGTCACGACCACGTTGACGGCAACGACCACGTTGACGGCAACGACCACCTCGACGGTCACGACCATGTCGAGCTGCCCTGGTACCACCTGCCCGACTACCGCTGCTTCGGCTGCTCGCCGCACAACCCGAACGGCTTCCAACTGCGGTTCACCCGGATCGAGGGCGGGCTGCGGACGTCGTTCCGGCTCGGCCGCGGCTACGAGTCGTACCCGGGGGTCGTGCACGGCGGCCTGCTCGGCGTGATCTGCGACGAGATCATGGGCAACCTGATCGTCCTGGAGCACGGCCGGATCGCCTTCACCACCGGCATGCGCATGCGCTACGTCCTGCCGGTCCAGGTTGGCCAGCCCTACGAGTGCGTGGCCCGGCTGCGCGACTCCGGCGCCGTCATCCACACCGACGCCGAGATCCGGGACGCGGCCGGCGCGCTGGTCGCCATGTCCAGCGCGAGCTACCAGACCGTGCCGCTGGAGGTTGCCGGGCAGCGGCTCGCGATCAGCGAGCCGGAGCTCGGCCTGCTGCGCGACGCGTTCGTCGCCACCGGTCTGACTCCCGCCCCGGCCGCTCCGGCCGTCCCCGACCAGACTCCGGAGGAATCCCATGCCCACCACGACTGACGAGCTCATCGCCGAGATCACTGGGATCGTCGCCGACGAGCTGAGCATCCCGGCCTCGTCGCTGTCGGCCGACGGCGACCTGCGTGCCCTCGAGGGCGCCGACTCGGTGAAGATGCTGCGGGTCATCGCCCGCATTGAGCGGATCCACGACGTCGAGCTCGAGGACGAGGACGTCTTCGGCACCTCGACGATCCGCGAGGTCGCCGGCCTCGTCCACGCCGGACTGACCGGCGCGGAGGCGGCGTGACTACCACCCTTCCCGCCGCGCCGAGCCCCGACACGTCGCCCGCCCGGGAGAAGTCGTCGCCCGTCCCGGAGAAGTCACAGACCAACCAGCACTACGACCTCGATCCGGAGATCTTCGGGCTGTTCCTGGACCCGATGCGCAAGTACTCCTCGGGCTACTACCGGGAGCCCGGGCTGAGCCTGGCCCAGGCCCAGGTCGCGAAGCTGCGCTTCGTCGCCGACCGGCTCGGCCTGGCCGAGGGCCAGCGGCTGCTCGACGTCGGCTGCGGCTGGGGCGCGCTCGTCCTGTTCATGGCCCAGAACTACGGCGCCGACGTGGTCGGGATCAGCCCGGCCGGCAACCAGCACGCCTACATTGCCGGCCGGGCCGCCGAACTCGGCGTGGCCGACCGCGTCCAGACCGTCCAGGGCCACTTCGAGGAGGCCGAGCTGCCCGCGGGGCCGTTCGACGCGGTCACGATGCTCGGGTCGATCGTCCACATGCCCGACCTCGCCCACGTGATGCGCCGGGCCCGCTCGCTGCTGCGCAGGGGCGGGCGCTACTACGTCTCCGAGAGCTGCTTTCGCAACGCGGCCGCCCGCGAGACGTTCGACCGGGGCGTCGGGCTCGAGTTCGTCCGTAACTCGATCTTCGGCTGGGGCGACATGCGGCCGTTGTCCGACCTGGTCCGGGCGGCCGAGGACGCCGGCTTCTCCGTCGTCAGCATCGACGACCTGACCGACGACTACCGGCTGACGATCGACGACTGGATCAGGAACGTCGACGCGAACGCGGACGCGATCGAGGCCATCCAGCCCGGTATGGCCGCGACGCTGCGCCGCTACCTGGAGATCGCCAACATCGGCTGGGGCTACACGACGAAGCACTACGCGCTGGTCTGCCAGCGCTCGAGGTGAGGTGGTAACCATGACCGCGCAACCCGTCACCTCCGCCGGCGGGCTCGCCGCCAGCCGGCTTGCCCCGGGCCGGGCGGCGCCGGAGCCGTCCGGCCAGGCCGCCGGCCCGCTGCTGCCGGCCGCCGACCTGGCCGGCGCCGTCACGGCGTTCATGCGTTCGTCGCCCATCCACCGCCGGTGGGACGTCGAGTCCGACTTCGACTGGAGCGCCGTCGACGCCGAGAAGCTGACCGAGGGCCAGCGCTCGGCGGTCGCCTTCATCACCTACATCGAGGACCACCTGCCGGGCTACTTCGGGCTCTACAGCCGGCGGTTCCCGCTGGACGACTCGGTCGGGGTCGAGACGTTCGTCCACAACCGGGAGCTGTACCACTTCACCGTCCGCTGGGCCCAGGAGGAGGACAGCCACGCCCGGGCGCTGGCCGCCTACCAGGTCGCGGCCGGGCTCAGCGACGCCGACACGCTGCGCCACGACCTCGGCGTCGAGGGCCGCAAGCCGTTCACGCTGCCGCATGAGCACGCGATCTCCCTGTTCGCCTATGCGCTGGTGCAGGAGAAGGCGACCCAGATCTACTACCAGCAGCTGCGGGCCGTGATCGACGAGCCGGTGCTGGACGACGTCCTGGGCCGGCTGAGCCGGGACGAGGCGCGGCACTTCACGTTCTTCGCCGACGTCGTCGAGCGCAGCCTCGCCCGCCACGGCGACGCCGTGGTCGAGCCCATCCGGGACGTGATCGCCGGCTTCCGGATGCCGCTGGCCGACACGCTGCGCGGCTACTGGCGGTGGGCGCTGAAGATCGCCGACGTGGCCCGCTACGACCACACCGACGCCTACGAGCACCTCATCCGGGTGGTCAACCGGGCCGTCGACGCCCGCTCCGACCGGGTCGAGGAGCTGACCCGATTCGTCGCCGCCTGCCGGACGAACCCCGCCGCGCGCGAGGCGTCGTAACCGGTCAGTTCCGGTAAGATCATGGAGTGCGCCGGGTCGTGGTCGTCGGGGTGTCCGGTTCGGGCAAGACGACCGTGGCCCGGCGGATCTCCGTCCGGACCGGCCTGCCGCACATCGAGCTGGACGCCCTGTTCCACGGTCCCGGCTGGGTGCCGCGGCCGACGTTCGTGGCCGATGTCGAACGGGCCATCGAGGCCGACGCCTGGGTGGTCGACGGCAACTACAGCGACGTGCGGGAGCAGGTCTGGGCCCGGGCCGACACCGTCGTCTGGCTGGATCTGCCCCGCTGGCTGTCGCAGTGGCAGGTGATCACCCGTACGGCGTGGCGGGCGACGCGCGGGACCCACCTGTGGAACGGCAACCGGGAACGGTGGCGGAACATCGCCGACGCCGACCATCCCATCCGGTGGTCCTGGCGCAAGCATCCCTCCTACCGGGATCGCTACGGTTCGCGTTTCGAGGCCGCGACCGGCAGCCGGCACGGCGGCGTGGCCCCGGACGGCCGGCGCTACGTCCGCCTGACCGGGCGCCGGGCCGTCACGGCCTGGCTGGCCAGCCTGCCGGCCCCCGACACGGCGGAGTAGCTCAGGCAGTCGGGGCGATGCCACCCTGGGCGCTGGGCATGCGTTCGCTGAAGTCGAGCAGGCCGACCCAGGTCGGGCGCAGCGCGATGCGGGCCTGGACGGTCCCGGGTTGGTCGAGCTGGGCCAGCGCGCCCGCGGCCGCCTCGGGGCCGAGGTAGCGGCGCGTGGCCTCGGCGTACTCCGGCGCCAGGCCGGCCACCTCGGTGATCGCGACCGGTCCGCGCAGGCTGAGCGACTCGGGCGGGAAGGCGTCGGTGTCGATGGTCACGGCGACCTCCGGCCGGCGGCGCAGCGCGGCAATCCGCTTCGCCGGGTGGCGGATGGCGGGGCCGGCGACGAACGTGACGGTGACCAGTTCCTCCCCGGTCCAGTGGAACCAGGTCGGCACCACGCGGGGCGTCCCGTCGAGAGCGACGTAGGCGAACCGCGCGGGGATCGTCGAGGCCAGCAGGCGTCGAGCGGTCGGGGTGTCGAGCAGGGCGAGGTCGCCCTGGCGCGGCGCGGCTGCCGGCACGGGACCGGCGGCGGTGTCCGCGGGCATCGAGTTCATGTCATCGTCCCCTCAGTTGGTTCCCTGACGGAACGGACCATAGCAGGTTTAGTTCCCTCACGGAACTCGGAGGCCTAGACTGGCCGGGTGCAACGCACTCAGTTCGGCGACCGGGCCTGCTCGATCGCGCGGACCCTCGACCTGATCGGCGAGCCCTGGACGCCGCTGATCCTGCGGGACGTGATGGTCGGCATCCGCCGCTTCGACCAGATCCAGACCGAGCTCGGCATCTCCCGCAAGGTCCTCACCGAGCGGCTGAAGTGGCTGGTCGAGTGCGGCGTGCTCGAGCGGAGCGAATACTCGGCCCGGCCCCGGCGCTACGAGTACGTGCTCACCGAGCGCGGGGTTGACCTGTGCGACGTCCTGATCGCCATGGCCCGCTTCGGCGACCGGTGGCTGGACGGCGGGGCCGGGCCGCCCGTCCTGTACCGGCACCGGCCATGCGGCAACGTCGCCCCGGCCGGGCCGCGCTGCGAGCACTGCGACCAGCCCGTTCACGCCGATTCGATCGACGTGCTGCCCGGGCCCGGCGCGGCGCCGGCCGCCGCTGTGAGCCCGGCCGTCAGCCCGGCGGACTGAGCGCCCAGCGTCAGCGCGTCCACGCCTCCAACATCCTCGGGGCCGAGGCGTGGGCGCGGCCGGCTGCGTCGGCGGCCCGGAGCGCGTCGACGATCATGGCCGGCTCCAGCGGGAACGGCTCGTGGTGCGCGGTTTCGCCCTCGGCCAGGGCGCGCTCGGCGATCGTGCGCAGGGTGGCGGCGTCGGGATCGTCCAGTCCGACGGCGGCCAGCGTCGTCGGCAGCCCGACCGCCGTCGAGAACGTGAGCACCTCGGCCAGCTCGGTCTCCGGGCGGCCCTCGACGACGAGCTGGACCAGCAGCCCGAAGGCGACCTTCTCGCCGTGCAGGAAGGCGTGCGTCCCGGGCGCGGTGGTCAGCCCGTTGTGGACGGAGTGCGCGACGGCCAGTCCGCCGGACTCGAAGCCGAGCCCGGACAGCAGTGTGTTTGCCTCGGCCACCCGCTCCAGGGCTGGGGTGACCGCGTGGTTCGTGACGGCCCGCAGCGCGGCCGGCCCGTCGGCGAACAGGATGTCGCGGCACAGGCGGGCCAACGCGCGGGCGGTGGCGGTCGTCGCGCCGCCCAGCTGGTTGGGGGAGCGGGCCTCGAGCACCGTCCGGGCCTCGTACCAGGTCGCCAGCGCGTCGCCCAGGCCGGCGACCAGCAGCCGCGGCGGCGCCTGGGCGACGGCCGCCGTGTCCAGCAGCACCAGGTCCGGGTTGCGGCGGTAGAACAGGTAGCGGTCGAAGGCGCCGTCGTCGGTGTAGACGACCGACAGCGCGCTGCAGGGCGCGTCGCTGGACGCCGTCGTCGGGCAGGTCACGGCGGGGACGTCCAGGACGGCCGCGGCGGCCCGGGCCGTGTCGAGGACCTTGCCGCCGCCGGCCCCGACGACGACGCTCGCGCCCTGGGCCCGCGCCGCGGCGACCACGGCGTCGATCTCCGGCTGGCTGCACTCGCCGCCGAAGGTGTGCACGCTGTGGTCAATGCCGGCCTTGCCCAGCGTCTCGGCCCAGGTCGCCGCGAGCAGCCGGCGGGGCGCCGGGCTGGTCACGATGATCGCCGGGCCGGTCAGGCCGAGCCGGTCCATCTCCGCGCCGAGCGCCGCTGTGGCGTCCCGGCCCTGCACGTACCGCCCAGGTGCTCCAAAGACCGCCAACACGTCGATCACCGTAGTCGGGTCTGTCCGGGCGCGCCATCCTCGCCGCCGCGCGGCGGATCGTCCGGGTGACAACTCGGCCGCCCGGCGCGTGTGACGGACGGTACAGTGGGGGCGATTGAGCCATACCGGGGGGATCGGGCATGTCGCGCTCGTGCAGGGCAGCTTGTGGTTCCCGCCTTCGGCGGGTGCCGGCCGCGGCGGTGCGCCTGGTGGCGCCGCGCCGGGCGGCCGCTCTCGGCCCTTCGCGCAGCGGCCCTTCGCGCAGCGGCCTTTCGCGCACCGGCCTTTCGTGTATCGGCCTTTCGTGCATCGTGGCGCTCCTCGCCCTCGCTCTGGCCCCGGCCGCCCAGGCCGGTCCGACCCGGACAACGGCCTCAGGCTCGGGCCCGTCGGCGTCCGCCACCCCGGATGCGCCGGTCGTCAGGACGTTCGACCTGAAGGAGACCGTCACCGGCGCCGACCTCGACGAGCTGGTCACGCAGCTGCGGCACTCAGATGTCGACCTGGTCCTGGCGCGGATCGAGCGGCCGGCGTTCGCCGCCAACCTGCTCAGCCAGAAGAACAACATCCAGGCCATCTCCGACCACCGCGATCACCTGGCGGTGGTCACCCCGGGCTACCTCGGCCAGAGCGCCCCGGCGGACGGCCTGGCCCCGGGCACGCTGGGCAACGCCGGGTCCCTCCTGTTCGCGCTGGCCCGGTACCGCTTCGGGACCGCGGCCGAGTCGGCCGCGGCCTTTCAGGACGACAAGGGGCTGGACCCCCACCTCTGCAACCCCGCCTGCGAGAAGACGCTCGCCGGTGAGAACGAGCACGGCGGCGACGGGAAGAGCTACCTGTCCTTCGCCACGGCGCCGGACCGGCTGATCACGGATCTGGCGTTACACGCCGCCGGCCCGGCGCCCGCGCCGGCGCCGGCGACGAGGTCACCCTCGCCCACCGTGACGACGGCGCCCGGGCCGGGCGGCGGGGATTCACCGGTCCTGAAATGGCTGCTGGTGGCGATCGTCGTGCTGGCGCTCATCGTCGCGGCGGTGGGCTTCCAGCAGGCGCACTCCGCGCGGGCCGATGCCCGGCTGGCTCACCGCGGCGACGGCGACGGCGGCGACGGCCCGGACGACGACCGCGGGCACGACCGCGCGGGCGGTGGCGCGGGCGACGGCGCCCGAGCCCACGCCGGCCGCGCCGGAAGTCGGCCCAGGCCGCCGGTCCGCGGCGCCGGGACGACGAGGCAGGCCGGGCGGTCCCCGCGTACGGCGGGCCCGACGCCCTACGGCGACGACGCCTTCACCTCCGCGCCGCCGGCGCCGATCAGCCCGCCGAAGGTGAAGATCAGTGCTTATGGCGTGGTCGGATCGCCGTTGCGCCCGACGGGCTACGTCCGGGTCGACGGCGGCGGCCTCTACCGGGCGCTGTGGGCCGGCGAGCCCGGAACCGAACCGCGGGTCGGAACGCGCGTCGCGCTTGCCCCCGACCCGCGCGTGGGGCTGCTGGCGCAGCCTGTCGGCGCCCACGGCGCCCACCGCGCCCACCGGCACGACTGACCGAACACCGACGCCGAAACCAGGGATATCGCAGCATGCCACCGCGTGACCAACCGCCAGCCTGGAGCCCGGATCCCACCGGCATTCGGAACACCCCCTCGGTGGTGGACCAGATACGCATTCCCACGCCGAACCAGCGGGTACTCGTGGTCCTGTGCATGGACACCTCGTACTCGATGCGGGGTGAGGCGATCGACCGCCTCAACGAGGCCCTGCGCGGCTGGTCGGTGAGCATAGGCAAGCACAGCATGGCGGCGGCGACCGAGTTCGCGTTGATCACCTTCGGTGCGAACGGGGTCCGGAAATGGCGCGGCCCGGAGAGCTTCGACCCGCGCAGCGACCGGACGCCGTTCATCCCCGCGGCCGAGTTCCGCCCGCCGACGCTGGTCGCCGACGGCGTCACGCCGCTCGCCGCCGCCGTCCGGCTGAGCGTCGATGTGATCGAGGCGCGCAAGCGGCAGCTGCGCCAGCAGCGGATCAACTGGCGCCGCCCCCTGGTCTGGCTCGTCACCGACGGCCGGCCCACCGACGAGACCGGGAACTTCAGCGCCGACTGGAAACCGCTGGTCGGTGAGATTCGGGCACTGGAACGGGACCGGAAGCTGACCCTGTTCGCGATCGGTATCCCGCCCATCGACGCCGAGGGCCAGAACACCCTCCGGGAACTCGCCCCGAACAACTATCGAATCTACGGCGATTTCGATTTCAACGACATTCTGGTCCAGCTGGACCGGAGCGTCGAGGATCCGTCCCGGTCCATCCGGGACGCCACCTGGAGGCAGGTGTGAGCGGCGCGGGACCGGGCGGCGGCGGCCCGGGCGGCCGCCGCCGGCGCTGGGTCGTGCGCGGGGCGACGATGACCGGCGCCGGCCACGTCAACGAGGGGAAGTGGTGCGAGGACGCGTTCGCCTGGACCTCGCTGTCCACCCACGACGACCGGCCCGACATCCAGATCCTCGCCGTCGCCGACGGCGCCGGCTCGCGGGAGCGTTCCGCCGAAGGCTCCCGGCTGGCCGTGAGCATCGCCGTGTCCACGGTCGCGGCCCATCTGACCAGCCATGACGTCCAGGAGAATCCCAGCGAGTGGGATCGCCATCTCGACCATCTCGGCAAGCAGATCGTCCGCACGTTCCTGTCGGTGGCGAGCGGTCTGGGCGGCGGGTCGCCCGATGCATTCGCCTCCACCCTGACGCTCGTCGTCGTCGCTCATCCTTACGTCGGCTACGTCAGCGTGGGCGACGGCTTCATCGTGCTTCGCACCGGCTCGGGCGGCCCGGCCAACGTCCACCTGCTCGACTCGGCTACAGCCGCGGCGGAAAGCGCGTCGACGACGGTGTTCCTCACGTCCCGGCTCGACGGCGCGGTCCGGGTCGGAACGGTGTACGACCCGGAGATCACCGGCGTCTTCGTCTCGACGGACGGACTGGCTCCGGTCACTCTCACCCGAGCCGAGGACGGCCAGCTCGACATCGCCGACGAACAGGTCGTCGACGTCGTTCTCGGCCTTCTCGACAGTGGCGACTTCGACCCCTACGACCTGATGCGGCTCCTTGCGCGCGGTGACGTGATCAGCGCGACCCAGGACGACATGACGATGCTCGCGGCGGTGCTGCGATGACGGGGGAGGCGCGATGACGGGGGACGCGCGATGACGGCGGACTCCGGCCCGCGGATCGGCGGCCGGCCCTGTGAGCTGGGCGCGCTCGTCGGCTATGGAGCGGTCTCCCAGGTCTACGAGCTGGGCGGCGACCGAGTGGCGAAGATCTACCGCGAGCCGGATCCGGCTCGGACGGCGCGCCTGGAGAACATGCTGGCCGCGTTCAGGCCGGCGGACTTCGTCCAGACGGCGACCGGTCACGCCCTCTGTGTCTGGCCGGAACAGCTCATCACCGACGCCGCCGGCGCGGTGATCGGCTACGCCATGCGCCGGGTCGACGGCCCGCCCCTGAGCACGCTGTTCGAGCACGGCTCGCGGCTGCGTGCCTTTCCCGACAAGGACTGGCGGTTCCTGCTGGCCGTCGCGACCAATCTCGCCCAGACGATCCGAGTCCTGCACGACTATGACATCGTCGTCGGCGACCTGGCCCCGTCGAACGTCCACGTCGGCCCGACGGGTCTCGTGAGCCTGCTGGACAGTGACTCGCTCCAGTTCCGCCACGACGGCGAGCTGTTCCCGTGCGACACGCTCACGCTGGACTACTCGGCGCCGCAGCTCGTCCGGGAAGGCGCCGGGGAGAAGACCTTCGCCACGGACCGGTTCAGCCTGGCCGTCATCGTCTGCCAGCTGCTGCTGGTCGGCGACCATCCGTTCCAGGGATTCCCGACGGAGGAGCTCGAGGCCGAGCCCTCGCCCGAGACAAACATCATCTACGGAATCACCGCCCTGACCAACCCGCGCGCGGTCGAGCTCCCGGACGACGCGATCGACCTCGCGGTCCTGCCCGGGCCCGTCCGGGAGCTCGCGCGGCAGGCGTTCGGCGGCGGTCACAGCAATCCGGAGTCGCGGCCGGCCGCCGAAGAGTGGTTCGCGGCGCTCGACGAGGCCTACGGATCCGTCCGCACCTGCTGGCGTCAGCCCAGCCATGCCTATCTGGTCAGCCAGGAAGACTGCCCCTGGTGCGCGCGGGCCCGCGCGGGCTACTTCGATCCGTTCCCCGCGCTCGCCCCGGCCGCCGCGCCCGTACCGCTCCCGCCGGCCCCGCCGCCGGCCGTACCGCCGGCGCCGGTCCTACCGCCCGTGCCGCGCGTACCGTCCGGGTCCTCCGCGCGCACGGCGCCGCGGGGCCGGGTGGCGGGGCGCGGCGCCGCGCCGACCCCGCGCCCGCCCGGGCCGCCGTCCGGCGCGTCCAACCGGACCCGGGTCTACGTCCTGCTGCTCACGATCATCTTGGCGCTGGTGATCGTGGCAATGATCGCGGCGCTCTGAGTCATGGCCGGGCCGCCGTCCGCCGAATGGAGACAGATGCCCCCATCTCCCCCCACGCTCGTGCCGTTCTACCTGGTCGTCGACGTGTCCCAGTCGATGGACGGCGGCCGGCTGGAGCGGGTCAACCAGATCCTGCGCCGGCTGAGCGCGACGCTGGCGGGCGACCAGCGGGCCAACGACCGGGTCCGGATCTGCATGATCGACTTTGCTGGCGACTCCCGGCTGGTGCTGCCTCTGTGCGACCTGCTGACCACAGCCACGCTGCCGGTCCTGGCCACCCGCGACGACGGGACGCGGTACGCGCCCGCGCTTGAACTGCTCGGCCACACCATCGAGCGGGACGCCCGCCAGCTGGCGGCTGACGGTTTCGTCGTCGGCCCCCCGGGGGTCTTCTTCCTCAGTGACGGACGGCCCTTCGACGACGAGCCGGGGAGCTGGGAGGCCGCGTTCGCCCGCCTGATCGCGGCGCCCGGCGGGCCGGTGACCGTGGTCCCGTGCGCCATCGGGGAGTCCGATCCGGTCATCATGCGGGCCCTGGCCAATCCCCGGGCCACCGCGCCGGTGTTCGTCCAGGGCGACGACGCCAGCCCCGAGGCCGCGATCAGCGCGCTGATCGACGTCGTCATCGCCAGCGTGATCTCCTCGGGCCGAGAGGAGACCGTCGTCATTCCCGGCAGCGAGCTGGACGACCTCATCACCTGGATCGCCGAGCCGCCGGAAGAATGGATCACGGGCCTACAATGACTAAGGAACTCACGGCGCGGCGCCCGGCGTGGTGAACTACCGGGATCTGACTATTACCCGCGACCAGCTGGGCGAATGTCGTCCGCTTGGTTCGGGCGGCCAGGGGCGGATCTTTCTCGTGCCGGAGCTGGACCTTCCCGGTGGGGGCGGCCCGTTCGTCTACAAGGAGTATCTGCCCGACGGGGCCGCGGTATCGGCGCAGGGGATGGCCAACATCATCTCGTTACGGGTCTCGCTGGGGCCCGAACAGCTGGCCTGGTTCGACAATCATCTGGCCTGGCCACTGCGCATCGTCGTTGACCAGGACCGGACCGGCGACGTGGTCGTCGGTGTCGTCATGCGCCTGATTCCGGCCGCGTTCTTCGAGGTGGTCAGCCTGACCGGGCCACGGCGGGAAATGCCGCGCGAGGCTCGGGCCCTGTTCTACGACCGGGCCCGGGCCGAGCGGGAGAACCTGCGCTATCCGGACTCGCGCGAACGCCATCTGCTGTGCATGCGGCTGGCGTATGTCATTGCGTTTCTGCACCGGCATCAGATCGTGTTCGGCGACATCTCGTCGCGGAACGTTCTTTACCGCCTGGCGCCGACGCCGGACGTGCTGCTCGTCGACTGCGACGCGGTCCGGAAGGTTGGGACGGCGCCGGTCGTCGCCCAGGGCCACACCCCGGAGTTCATGCCGCCGGACCCGTATGAGCCGCAGTCCATCGGCACCGACCTGTTCAAGCTGGGGATGTTCGTCGCGCGGATCCTCTCGCCCGGACGCGCGCTGTCCGTCGCCGATGTCGACGCGGGCGCCCCGAACATCCTCGAGCCGACCGGCGCGCGGATGCTCCGGGCGAGCCTCCGGCGCGAGCCGGCCGGCCGGCCGACGGCCCTGGACTGGTACCGGTATTTCCACGCCATCACCGGCGGGCCGAACGCCCGCCGGTGACGGCGGCGTGGGACGAAAAGCTACGGGGGCGGGACCGCCTCGGCCCCGCCCCCTCCGATCCGTTTCAGGCCAGCCGGTTCCAGGCCAGCCGGTCAGGCCGGGATCCGGTCAGGCCGAAATCCGGTCAGGCTCCGACGTTGAGCGGGCAGTCGGAGATGCCAGTACCCCGGTATCCAGCCAGGAAGGCTCGCTGGCGCTCGGCCGGGGTGCCGTGATGGCTCTCGCTGTGGAAGTCGTAGTCGCCGGCGTGGCCGAGCGCGGCCACGGCCTCCTCCAGGTCTCCCTCCTCGAGCTGGGAGTTGGCGTCCTTCGCGTTCGCCCAGAGCCCGGCGAAGCAGTCGGCCTGCAGCTCCAGCGGCTGGACGCTGCCGAAGCCGGGGATGTTCTCGATGCCGAGCTGTTGCTGGAGGGCGTGGCCCATCTCGTGCGCGACCACCACCGCCGGACCGAAGTCGCCGCCGTCGTGCTCGGTGCCGTCATCGTCCGTGTACGGCTGCGCAATGTTCTCGTAAATCCATTGCGCCGACAGGTAAATCGTGGTGTCGCCCGTGCAGTATGACGCGGGAGAACCCACGTCGGGGTCAGATGATACCGGGCCGCAGGCGGACTGTAATTCCTGGCTGCCGGAGAAGACGTTGTACTCGACCGGCTGCCAGCCGTCGACCTGGGACGCCCAGTAGTCGCTCACGTCGTGAACGGTGTACACCAGCTCGTCGCTTACTTCCTGCTCGGTGTCGACCGGGAAGGCGCTGGCCGGGCTGGCCAACAGGACGCCGATCGTCGTCAGCAATGCCGTTCCGGCCAGTAGTGATGCCAGTCGTTTTCCAGCTCTGCGTTTCACCGTGTGGACTCCGTCCCCCGTCGGTCCTGGCGGCGGGCGAGCGGCCATGGGCCGCGCGCATGTACCGTGATGATCGTGCATGAGAGGCTGTGTCTCGTCAACGTGTCACATGACGGACCAACGTGTCACATGACGGACAAAACCCGGAGTATCGTCGGGAGGTGGTGAGTATCGCTGATCTTTGCCCTGGTCACTGCCTGGTCGCTGTGGTGGCGGTAGGCGAGAACCGGCCGTTTGGCCCGATCGGACACCATCTACGGGGGAATATTCACGATGGCGTGTACAGGACGGCCGTGGCGGCGCGGTCTGCTCACCGCCGCGGCCGTGGGCGTCCTCACGGCGGCGTCTGCCTGCTCAGCCGGGCACCCCGCCCGCGCGACGGGCGAGGTGGCCGCCGGGACGGGGGCTCGGCCGGGGACGCCGTCCTGCCCGTCCACGTACGCCGCGCCCGACCCGGACCGTCCGCGCACGCGGCTGGTTTTCGACGTGGCAGCGGACCTCGGCACGGTGACCGGCCATGAGCACGTGGTGTTCACCCCGGACGCGGGCATCGACAGCGTCGTGTTCCGGCTGCTGCCCAACGGCATCGAGAGCCACCGGACGGCGGGCGACCTACGCGTGACGGGAGCGGCCGTGGCCGTCGGCACCGGCGGGTCCGACCCCGGGGCGCCGGCCCCGCTGCCGGCTCCGCCGGCCGCGGACTACACGTCGGCCGGCGCCCGCCCCGGGACGCCGGGCACCATCCTGCGGCTGGCGCTACCCCGCACGGTGCGGGCCGGCGAGCCGGTCGTGGTCGACCTCGACTTCACCCTCACGCTGCCGCCGGCCGGGTTCGACCGGTACGGCCACGACGCCACGTCGGCCTGGTGGGGGAGCGGGCATCCACTGCTGGCCTGGGTGCGCGGCCACGGCTGGGCCACCGACCCGGTCGCGGCGGTCCCGGCCGAGACCGCCGCCAGCGAGGCGGCCGACACCGACCTGACGGTGACCGCCCCGGCCGAGCTCAGCGTTCTGGCCAGCGGTGTCGCCGAGCGACCGGCCGACGCCGGAGCCGGCCGCCGGCGCTGGCACTTCCACAGCCCGACCGCCCGGGACGTCGGCGTGATGATCTCGGCGTTCCGGCTGGCGACGGCCACCGTGGCCGGGGTCGCGGTCCAGGTCGGGGTGGCGACGGGCGTGAGCGGGCCCGCGGCCGAGGCCCAGCCGGCCGCCTCACCCTCCCCGAGCGCCGCGCCGGCCGGCGGCCAGCCGGCGGATCAACTGGCCGCCGACGTGCTGAGCGCCGTCGCCGCGAACCTGCCCGCCCAGGTCGCCCGCTACGGCCCGGTCCCGTTCGCGGCGGTGAGCCTCGCGCTCCTGCCGGGCCTCGGCGGGGCCGGCGTCGAGTACCCCGGAGCGATCATGCTCGGCCCCTCGGTCGACTACTCGGTGGTCGCGCACGAGCTGGCCCACCAGTGGTTCTACGGCCTGGTCGGCGACGACCAGGGGGCGCACCCGTGGCTCGACGAGGGCTTCGCGACCTACGACGCGGCCATCCAGACTGGGTCCACCACCCAGTACAGCGACGCGTTGAGCCAGGTCAGCGACCGCGTCGACCAGCCGACCACCGCCTTCGGCGACGGGCCGGACACCGAGGCCCGCTACAACGACGTCGTCTACACCAAGGCCGCCGCCGCACTGCTGGCCGCCCGGAGCGCGGCCGGCACCGCGGCGTTCGACGCCGCGATGCGCTGCTACGTGCGGGCGAACGCCTGGCGGGTCGTCGACCCATCCGACGTCGAGCGGGCGTTCGCGCCGCTGCCGGCCGCCCTCACCGAGTTACGCCTGGCCGGAGCCGTATGACCCCGGGGCCGAGACGCCGAGACGACGCTGCGCAAGGGTTGCACGGCGGCCTATAGTCGCCCATCGTGGCAGGCTTGCTGGTTGTCCTGATTGTCGTCGTCGTGCTTCTCCTGTTCTCCCTGCGCACGGTGCAGCAGTACCAGCAGGGGCTGGTGTTTCGCTTCGGGCGGCTGCGGCGCCGGCTCCGGGCTCCTGGCCTCACGATGATCGCCCCGTTCGGGATCGACCGTCTGGTCAGGGTCAACATGCGGATCGTCGCGATGTCCGTGCCGACCCAGGAGTGCATCACCCGTGACAACGTGACGTTGCGGGTCGAGGCCGTCGTCTACTTCCGGGTCGTGGACCCGGTCAAGGCCGTCGTCAACGTCGAGAACTATCAGTTCGCCGTCGTCGAGGTGGCCCAGACCTCGTTGCGCTCGGTCATCGGTCGCAGCGATCTCGATCATCTGCTTTCCGACCAGGAACGGGTCGGCAACGAGCTGCGCGGGGTGATCGACGGACCCACCGAAGGGCCGTGGGGTGTGAAGATCGAGCGGGTCGAGCTCAAGGACGTGGCTCTGCCCGACTCGATGAAGCGCTCGATGTCAAAGCAGGCCGAAGCGGAGCGAGAGCGGCGCGCGCGTGTCATCACGGCGGAGGGTGAGTTCCAGGCGTCCCAGATGCTCGCCCAGGCCGGACGGGTGCTCGCCGCGGACCCGAGCGGGTTGCAGCTGCGCCTGCTGCAGACCGTCGTCGAGGTGGCTGCCGAGAAGAACTCGACGCTGGTCATGCCGGTGCCGGTCGAGCTCCTCCGCTTCTTCGACCGGATCGAGGCCGACCGTACCGGTTCGGCCGGTGCGCCCGGACCGGGCGCATCCGTTCCGGACGTCAAGCCGATCCAGAAGGCGTAGTCGAGGGCGCCACAAGCGGCGAGCCCGGCCGCGCGAGGGGTTCGTCGCGGTCCCCGCGCCGACCGTGTGGATCAACGTCACGCGGTCGGCCCCGAGTGCGCCGCCTCGCCGAAGTAGCTTGCCATCAGCAGGTCGCGGTCGTGGCGCAGCCGCGCGGCCGTGTCGTGCAGAACGATCTCCCCATGCGCGAGGACGTAGGCTCGGTCGGCGGTCGCCAGGGCGAGATGGACGTGCTGTTCGACGAGGAGGACCCCGCAGCCCGACTCGTCCGCGTACCGCCGGATGATCGGCAGCAGCTCGGCGACGACCAGCGGCGCCAGCCCGAGGCTCAGCTCGTCGACGAGGAGCAGCCTGGGGTGACGGGCCAGTGCCCGCCCCAGGGCGAGCATCTGCTGCTCGCCGCCGGACAGCAGGCCGGCCGGCCGGTTGGCCAGGCCGTGAAGCCGGGGGAAGAGCCGGTGCGCCAGCTCGACATCCGGCCGCTCTCCAGGGGGGCGTAGCCGGAAATGCTCCGCGACCGACAAGCCGAAGAAGTTGCCGCGGCCTTCTGGGACGTGGGCGATACCGGCGCGGGCCCGGTCACGCGGCGACAGCCGGCCCAGGTCGTCGCCGTCCATCGTGATCTGTCCGGCCTGGGGGGTGACGAGGCCTGAGATCGCGCGCAGCGTCGTCGTCTTCCCGGCGCCGTTGGTGCCAAGGAGCGCGATCACCTCGCCGGGATGCACCACCAGCTCGATTTCCCGGACGACCGCGGTTCGGTGGTATCCAGCGGTGAGACCGTCGACGGCGAGCCGTGGCCGGGTCATGTCGTATCCCCTCTGTCGAGCCGCTCCACAGCGTCGGTGCCGCCCACCGCGACGACCGCCGTGTCGACGGCGTCCGTGCCGCCCAGGTAGGCCCTGATGACCTGCGGGTCCCGCCGGACGGCGTCGGGGACTCCGTGGGCGATGACCTCGCCGAACTCGAGCACGAACAGCCTGTCGCACACGCTGAGGACAAGACCCATGTCGTGGTCGACCAGCAGCAGGGAGGTGCCGTGGTCGGCGAGCGTGCGCAGCCGGGTGCCGAGCTCCGCGCTCTCGTGGGTGTCCAGGCCCGCGGCGGGCTCGTCGAGACACAGCAGCCGCGGCGCGGCGACGACGCCGCGGGCGACGCCGACCAGCTTGCGCTGACCCTCCGACAGGTCGCCCGGTGCAGCGTCCGCGGCCCAGGCCAGCCCGACGAGGTCGAGCGCCCGGTCCACGCCGTGCCCGCCACCGACCGTGCCTGTCACGATCTCCTTGAGGGAGGCCACCAGTCCGGGACGATGCGCGGCGACCGCGATGTTCTCCCGCACGGTGAGATCGTCGAACAGCTCGGTCGTCTGCCACGTGCGTACCAGGCCGTGCCGGGACCGTCGGTGCGGGCTGACACCCGCGAGGTCACGGCCATCGAGCTCGACCACACCGCGGGAGGGCACGAACCCGGTCACGGCGTCGATGAAGGTCGTCTTCCCGGCGCCGTTCGGCCCGATCAGGCCGACGAGCTCGCCGGGACCGACCTCGATGGCCACCTCGCGCAGGGCCGGGACACCACCAAAGGTGACGGACAGGTCCGACGTGCGCAGGACCGCGGGGTGCGTGGTCATGGCAGCACCGGTCCGTCCGCCGGGCGCACGCCGGCCGGCACGGCGCTGTCCGCTGGGCGCACGGCGCTGTCCGCTGGGCGCACGGCACTGTCCGCCGTAGCGACGGCGCCGGCGGGAGCCGGCCGGTTGGGTCCGCGGGCCGCGACGGTCCTGGCGAGGGCGCCGGCGACCCCTTCCGGGTTGCGGATCAGGGTGAACAGCAGCATGACACCGCCGAAGAGAACGAAGTAGTTGCCGGACAGCCCTAACCACCGGTCGACGGCGAAGGGCACGAGCGCCTGGTTGGACAACAGCCCGGCGAGCACCGCGCCGGAGATCATGGTGATGCCGCCGACATAGGCGAAGGCGATCAGCGCGAGCGCGGTCAGCAGGTCGAAGCGGGCGGCGCTGACCGATCCGAAGTTGTAGGCGTACAGCACTCCCCCGGTGCCCGCGATGAACGAGCTCGCCCCGAACGCGGCCAGCTTGGTATTGCGCACGCTGATGCCCGCGGCTGCGGCCGCCCGCTCATTCGACCGGACAGCGAGCATCCGCTGACCGGCACTCGACCGCCGGATGCCGACCGTCAGCAGACACAGCACGATCACGACCGCGAGCAGACCCAGTCCGAAGACGGGGCTGGGCTGGTTTCCGTCGATCCCCCGGAAGCCGGCACGTGGGCCGATGTCGACGCCGAGCAGGTGCGGTTCGGGAACGGGCGAGCCGGTCAGCCCACCGCCCCAGATGGCGTTGGTGAAGCCGAACTGGCTCAGCGCGGTGGCGGCCGCCAGCGTGACGATCGCGAGGCTGACGCCGCGAACGCGCAACGCCGAGACCGCGGCCAGCAGGCCGACCGCCGTCGCGGCCACGATCCCGAGCACCGCGGCGACGGGGAAGCCGAGCCCCCAGTTCGCCGACGCGTGCGCGATGGTGAACCCGGCGACACCGGCCAGGCCGAGCTGCACCACCGAGATCTGCCCGACGAACCCAGTGATGACCACGAGCGACAGCGCCATGACCACGCCGATCAGCGAGTTGACCAACGCCTGCCGAAAGTCGAACGGGAAGACGATGAGCGCGACCGCACCGACCGCGGCCGCCGCCGCGGCCGCCAGCAACGGCCGGCCGGGGCGGGGCACCGCCGGCAGTCGCTGTTCGACGATGTCGCCTCGCCCCGGAATCCGGCTTCCCCTGACGAACATGATCACAATGATCAGGAGGAAGACGAGGAGCTCCTTCGTTCCTGGCAGCGCGACGCCATCCGCCGTCGGGAACCACGTCTGGGTGGACGCGTAGTCCAGCAAGGAGTTCACGACACCCAGGCCGATCCCCGCGAGGCAGGTGATCCACCATGAGGTGAACCGGGCCAGCAGCGCCACCGCCAACGCCGGCGCCACCTGCACGGGCAACGTGGCCGGGTCAAGCGCCGTCACCGAGGCCGCGACGATCCCGACCCCGCCGGCCACCAGGGTTCCCACGATGGTGCCGGCCAGCGACAACGTGCTCGGCGACAGGCCCGCCAGCAGGGCGAACGCCTCGTTTTCCGAGGCAGCCCTCGACGCCGCGCCGAAGGCGCTGAAGCGGTACACCGCCGCCAACACCGCGGTCAGCGCCACCACCATCGCCGGCAGGATGAACCGGCTGACGGGAATGGCCGAGCCAAACGCCTCGATGCTGTGATTCGGCAGCACCCTGGGCTGTGGCTTGGGCTCGGGACCGAAGGCGATCAGTATCGCGGCCTGGGCGACGAGCAGCACACCGAGCGTCGCCACCAGCTTCGCCAGCGGCGACGCTCGGCGCAGCGGCCTGACCGCGACCGCCTCGACCAGAACGGCGACGACCAGGAGCACACCCAACGAGATGAGCAACGCCGGAGCCGTCCCGAATGCCGGGCCGTACCTGCCCGTCCGCAGCGACCAGAAGGAATAGCCCGCCAGCATGGCGACGGCGCCGGCCGCCAGATTGATCTGACCAGACCCCCGGAAGCTCACGACAATCGCGAGCCCGAGTCCGGCGATGAGTGATCCCGAACCGAATCCCAGCACCGAGAACAGAAGTAACTGGTCCACCGTGTGTCGCTCCCGCTCATTGTCCGCTTGTTTGTCCCGCTCGCGCTCCTATCCTTGTCGCGGCGGCCGCAGGAAACCGCCGCTGGCGTTCTCGAACCGGCCCTTACCGAGGTATCGGAAGAACTGCGCCGCATCGCTGCACAGACCTGGCGCCCCCGGCATCTTGCCGCACTTCAGCTGCGGCGCACCCATGATCATGGGCCCGGCGAACGACGTGAGCTGCGTCCGCAGCGCGCTCGGCGTCAGCTGGTCCACGCCGACGGTGTTCATGGCTCGCGCGGCCGTCATCACCTCGCCGAAGGCGACCTCCGCCCACGGGTCGATGGCTTTGTCCGCCGCGCCGTACTGCTTGAAGACGGCGTTGTACGGAACGGTGGCCTTGTCCGTGGTGTCGGCCGGCAGCGAGGAGGCGATCGCGTAGGTCCACCGCGGGAAGTCGCCGCCGAGTGCCTTCGCGACGTCGCCGGTCAGGCAGACGGGGCTCGCGACGACCTTCTTCTCGTCGATCCCGACCTGCCGCAGCGAGTTCACCATGTTGACGCACCCGCCCGGGTTGGTGACGGGGACGACCATGTCGGCGGAGGCCGCTCCGGCCGCGGTCAGCGGCCCGACGAGGTCCGTGGTCGTCGCGGCATACGCCACCTTCTTGACCTTCACCCCCGCGCTCGTCAGCGATGCGGCGATGGAAGCCGCGCCCGCGGTCAGGTCGGGCGTCTCCTGAAAGATGAGCGCCGCCGTCCTGGCGTGCAACACCTGCGCGGCGTAGGTCGCGAACGGCGCGAGGACGGCCTGTGTGTCGCCGTACAGGATGGCGGCGTTGTCCTGCGCTCGGTCCACGTTGGTGAGGGCGATACCGGAGACGACCGGCAGCTGGCCCGCCAGCGTCGCGTAGAACGACTGGATCCCCACCGCGACGGCGCCCGTCACCACCCCTTTGACCGCGTGGTCACTGAGGAACTGCTGGGCGCACCTGGCCCCTTCTTCCTCCGCGTTGCGGATGTAACAGGTCGACAGCCTGAGCGGGTGGCCCCCGATGCCTCCGAGCTGTTCGTTGATGTATTTCACCGCGACGTCCGCCCCGGCTCCGGCCAGCGGCCCGGGCTCCACCGCCCCACCCTGCTGCGCCACGTAGCCGAGGGTCAACGGCGTCAGCGCCGGATCCGCCTTGCCGTTCTTGCCGTGGACATACGATAAATAATCGGTGACCGGCTTCGCCGTCAGCGCCACCTGCGTCTGCACCGGCTGGGCCGGTGTGTGCGTCGCGCCGCTGGAACCAGTGGAACCGCCGCAGCCGGCCCCGACCGCGCCCATGAACGCGACCACCGCGACCGTACTCGTCACACGTCTGTTGATTGGACTCGCCCCCATCGTGATTCTGGCTGGTGTCGAAAACCTCACGGCGGGACTCCCGGCAAGGAGCCCCGCCGTGAGGTCAGGTGTGGTTCGACCGGCCGGCGTCGCCGGTCAGGAGACGGCGGTCACGCTGTCCGCCACGCCCAACGGCCGAATGGCGGGCATGACCTCGGAGGCGAAGAGCTCGGTGCTCCTCCTGCTCCGTTCGGGTGTTATGTCACCGAGTCCGAACAGCCCGATGAGCTGCCCGAAACCGAGCTCTTCCTGCAGCTCGCGCAGTCTGGCCTTCACCGTGTCTGGGCTTCCGACGACCGCGTAGCCATTGTTCAGCAGTTCTTCGTAGGACAGCTCGGGATAAGGCTTCATGCCGGCCATCAACAGCCCGCGAAAGGAGGACGGCGTCATGTAACCCGGCGGGAAGACGAGCTCGGGGCCCTGCTTGAGCCCCTTGTGAAACAGCCACAGAAGGTGCTGTCTGGCTTCGCGATGTGCCTGCTCGTCGGTCTCGGCGAGGTAGATCGGCACGGAGAACGCGATCTTCTCCGGGTCGGGCACGTAGCCGAGCTCGTCGGCCGCCTGCCGGTATCCGTCGAACCAGCGGCGGACGACGGGGGTCGGCGCGTAGACCGACATGTAGGTGTGCCTGTGCTGGGCGACGAACTTCATCGTCTCGGTGCTGCCCGCGCCCGGGATGTAGATGGGCGGATGCGGGTCCTGGACGGGCCGCGGCCAGACATTCACATAGCGGTACTCGTAGTTGGGACTGATCCACTGGAACATCTCATCCGACGTCCACGCCTTGATGATCAGATCATGGGCCTCGTTGAACCGATCACGAGAGCGGGCTGGGTTGACGCTGTGCGCGAAATACTCCCATCCGATCCCACGAACGAATCCGGAGACGATGCGACCGTTGGTGAGATGGTCGAGCATGGCGATCTCCTCGGCGACCCGCAGCGGATTACCGCGGATACCGATCGCGTTACCGAGCACCATGATCTTGGCAGTCTCGGTGCGCCGCGCGAGAGCGGCGGCCATGATGTTGGGCGACGGCATCAGCCCGTAGGCGCTCTGGTGATGCTCGTTGACGGCGATCCCGTCGAAACCAAGCTGTTCCGCGTACTCGAGCTCGTCAAGGTACCGGTGATAGAGCCGGTTCCCGAGCTCACGGTCAAAGAACTTGTTGGGGAAGGTGAGCGATGGTGACGGGTAGCTCCCGTCGAAGTCGTCCGGAAGGTAAGGGTAGGGCATCAGGTGGAAGTAGACGAACTTCACAGACTCACTCCGTTCAGCCCGGCGCCGGCGGCGAGGAAGTTGGTGGTGATCTCAGCGAACTCCGCGGGGCGTTCGAAATACATCGCATGACCGCAGTCCTCGACCATCGCGAACTCCGCCTTCGGAATCAGGTCGGCATACCGGTTGCCGTGGGCCACCGGGATGATTTTGTCGTTGGACGGCCAGGCGACGAGCGTCGGCGCGGTGATGCGGTGCAACCGGCGCTCCAGTTTCGGGTTGTTCAGAAAAGGCGTCCACGCGAACCTGGCCAGGGCGGTCATATCCCGGTAGGCCGCCAGTATGGCGTCGACGTCGGGATTGGCCGGGAAGACCGCCGCGGCCTTGGCGGCGTCCTGGAACAGCGCGTCGGCCAGCTGGGGCGGCGACATGCGGAACAGATCCGCGACGGGATGGTCCGGCAGCCGCAGCCCGGCCGGGCTGAGCAGGACCAGCGAACCGATCGCGTGCGGCGCGGCGACGGCGAGCTCGGCCGCGATCCAGCCACCGAACGAAGCACCGACCACGTGCGGGCGGTCCAGTCCCAGCCGCTCGATCAGGTCGAGGTAGTGGTAGACGAGGTCGTCCACGCCCTCTACCTCGGCGAGCTCGTCTGACCCGCCGAAGCCCGGGTGGTCGGGCGCGAACACCTCGAACCGGCCCGCGAGCAGCTGGTGGAACTCGTGCCAGTACCCCGCGCCGCCCGCCGCGTGCAGGAAGAGCACGGGCGCTCCTCGACCACCGCGGAACAGGTGGATCCTGCCGCCGGGTAGATCCAGATACTGCTCGTCCGGTGCGTCGACCCGCGCTGGTCCCGCATCGTTCGCCACCGTCGTCACCGGGCTACCTCCTGCATCCACGTGGCCTCCGTCGGGCCCCGAAACTAGGACTCCGATCGGTGGTCGACGAGC
>Ga0207710_10000355_pt1 | contig 32473 bp, 49 predicted proteins | sample KBSS24metaG_FD_184400 | JGI IMG/M metagenome (GOLD analysis project Ga0207710, IMG submission 184400) | Switchgrass rhizosphere microbial communities from Kellogg Biological Station, Michigan, USA - KBS S2-4 metaG (SPAdes) (version 2) | ecosystem: Host-associated > Plants > Roots > Rhizosphere...
ACGCCACGATCGCCGAGACGTGGCGGGGCAGGCTGTGTGTGGACTGCGGGCCCGACCCGGTCCTCGAGGGCGACGTCCTGGCCGTCATCGACCCGACGATGCCCGACGCCTACCACTCGCAGGACACGATCATCTGACGGTCGTCACGTGACGATCGGACGGGCGGGAGTTCTGTGCATCCAGGGACTGTGCATCCGCGCATCGGAACGCCGAAATGATCATGCCGAGTCGGCCGCCCGGGTGCTGTTTTTGATCATTGGCGGGGAGCATCTGAGATGATCATGGTTCGGGTTAATCAACGCTGTTGAAAATCTACGACGCCAAGATCATAAAACCGCCTCGGTCGCGGTCGAATTTTGGAACCGCGCCCCCGGTCGGCGACCCCGGACCCATCGAGGCGGCATACACATGGAGGCCCGGGAGCCGGTCGGTGTATAACACCGTGCACGGTGTTATACGGGCACCCCATGGATCGCCGGCCACCCCTGCCACCCATGGATCGGCCGGCGATGCGCCCGCTCCCCGCGCGACGCCACCGTGTGCACCCAGACGGTGTGCACCTCAGGCCGTGGCGCTCGGCGCGGGCCCGACCCTATGGAGCTCGCGGACCCTATAGAGGTCCCCGGGCGGGCAGGGGACGCGTGACGTCGAACAACCCCATGACGGCGGACCATCGGGCGCGGCCGGGGTGGCTGCTACGACCCGCTCGGCGCCGGCGTGCCGGTGGGCGCTGGGTGCAGCGTGAACGACGGGCCCGGATCCGGGCGGGCCGCCGGCGTGGTCGACACCGACGTCGACGCGGGCGAGGTGCCGGTCGCCGGCGGCCGCGTGCTGCGGGCCGGGGCCGGCGTGGGATCACCAGGCACCGGGCGGGGCAGGCCGGAGATGCAGCTGTCGACGAAGAACAGCTTCACCTGGGCCGCCCACGTCTTGCTCACGAAGCCGCCGCCTTCGTCGTGGGGGATGTCGTCGTCAGCCAGACCGGCGTAGGCGTCCTCGCACCGCTTGCGGTCGATGCGGGCAGCCTGGGAGGCCATGAGCCGGTGGGTCTCGACGCCCCGGACGGCGGTGGTACGCAGGTAGGCCATCCGCTCGGTGTAGCTCGCCGGTGACTCCGAGCAGGCAACGAGGGTCAGGAGCAGGCTGCCGGTGAGGATCAGGCCGGACGCAGCCCATCGGATTCGCAATCTAGGCACAACTGTTGATCGTCGCTGCCAGTACTCGCAGGCGTGCGGCGAACGGTCGGATCCTGCCATCGCCGTGACGATCCGCCGGTATGGCCCAGGCTGCGGCCGCCCGTGGGGCACGCCGACGAGGGGCTCCTGACGCAGGGCCATGTGCCGCCGACCCATGGAAGCTCGCAGACCCCATGGAGGGGGTCGGGAGCCGGCGCGTCGGCCGTCGTCCGGGACACATCTGGGGACACGCAGGGGGATGACACGTCGAGGCAGACCCCAACGTCCCGCCCGGGGCGGCACCCATCGCCCTCGACCCGGGTCGGCGGGGGCGGTGCGCGCTGTCCTGCTCGTCGACGAGCGCCAGGCGGCCGTCGCCAGCGGATCGTGGCGTGGCGGCTACGACCCGGCGGATCACAGCGAGATACCACATCTAGTGCGGTTCGCGGAATCTCCTACAACATAGCGGTGTATCAGTTATGTGTCTGATCTACTACGCTGCGGCGAAATGGGTCGAACAGGCGTGCCCCCGGCCGTGTCGATCATGATCGGGGGGCGCGGGATCCCCTGGTACGTCGAGGATCTCGAGTCCGGGTGTCATCGCGCGTATTTCCCAGCCTTCCGTGCGGAGAATAGTCGGGGAAATGGTCGGGGGAATGACGTCCCGCCATGCGTGCCGCGCCAGCCCGAATTATCGAAGACTGCCATTGGCTATCGCTATGTATTGAAGAATGCATTCACGCGGCGTGGTCGCGACCGTCCCGCTGTCGCGCGGTGGGAGTGGAGTGCCTGGTACGACGCCTGATCCGCCCTGCCGTGCCCCCTGCGCATCCTTGATGTTCCTTGACGTTCCTTGACGTTCCCTGCGGGCGGGGACACGCCGGGGCGGGTTCGGACATTGAAGGTATGTGGGCGTACTCTGTGATCCGACGATCAACGAGAGCGGCGATTTCGTGGAAAGCGCCGCAACCTCTGGAGCGTGATATGCGGCATCCCCACTGGCTCACCACGGCGCAGGCGGCCGAGCGGCTGGAGGTGACCCCACGGCAGGTGCGGCGGCTGCTCGCGGCCCGGCGGATCCGCCACGTCCGCCGCACCCCGCGGGACCTGCGGGTCGACCCGGCGGACCTCGAGCGGTTCCTCGCCGGCCGGCACGTCATCGAGCCGGTCGACCCGGTGGCCGACGTGGCGTGAAACGCGAAACGGCCGGGGATTGCGCCCCCGGCCGCCACCGCCTCCCGCCCCCACCCACGAGAACGAAGACCACGGTGACGATAGACGACGCCTACGACAGAACCGGCGGGGGAGGACCGATCCTCGCCGCCAGCCTGGCCTACGCCGCCCTCGGCTGGCCCGTCCTCCCCGTCCAGCCGCGCGGGAAGCGCCCCATCCTCCGGGACTGGCCCGCGGCCGCCTCGACCGACCCAGCGACGATCCGCGCCTGGTGGGAGCAGTGGCCCGACGCGAACGTCGGCGTGGTCACCGGCCCCCGGTCGGGCCTGGCGGTGCTCGACATCGACCCGCGCGCCGGCGGGAACGCCTCGCTCGCCGAGCTCGAGGCCCGCGTCGGTGTCCTGCCCGGCACCGCGCTGGTGGTGACCGGCTCCAATGGCAGCCACCTCTACTTCCGGCATCCCGGGGAGCACATCACCTCCCGGGCACACAGCCTCGGCCGCGGTCTCGACGTGAAGGCCGACGGCGGGCAGGTCATCGCCCCACCGTCGGTCCACCCGTGCGGCTGCCGGTATGCCTGGTGCGGGAACGTCGCGGGGATGCTCGCCGCCGGCGACGTCGACGGCTACCTCGCCCCCTGGCCGACCGCCCAGCTCGCCCGCGCCGCCGCGCCGCCGGCGGACGCCGGCGCGGCCGCGGCGCTCGGTCCGTTCGTCGTCGTCCCCCCGGCCCGTCCACCGCGGCGGACGGGTGGGAGTGCCAGTCCGGACGCGCCGCTGCTCGGCCTGGTCAAGGCCGTCCTGGCCGGCCGGGAAGGGGAACGGAACCAGCTGTTGCACTGGGCGTCGTGCCGGGTCGGAGAGCACATCGCCGCCGGGCGGATGGACGAGATCGCGGTGGACGCCCTCGCCGAGGCGGCCCGCCGCAGCGGCCTGGACGAGCGGGAGATCACCGGCACCATCCGCTCCGGGTTGCGGGCCGGTGCGGTGCGGTGAGCGCGGCGCCCGTGCTCGACAGCTCCCTGGACGCGGCGGCCGCACTGGTCAGCGAGATCCGCGCGTTGCGCCCCACCGCGGCCGAGCCGCTTCCCGTCGTCGACCTCGCCGCGCTGGCGCGTGCCGGTGTACCGGCTCCCGTCCGGATCTGCGGCGACCTGCTCTACCGGGGTCATCTGCACCAGCTCATCGGCGCCCCCGAAGCGGGCAAGAGCACGATCGCCGCCGCATGGGCGCTCGACGTGCTGCGCGCCGGCGAGGCAGTGATCTGGATCGACGAAGAGACCGGCCCCGAACAGATGGTCGAAAAGCTGGTCGCGTTGGGGGCGACACCGGACCTGCTCACCCGGCTGACCTACGTGCCGTTTCCGGGGCGGACCTGGGGTCAGGCGGACATCGACGTCCTCGACGAGCTGATGACGTCCACCGCGCCCACCCTCGCCGTCGTCGACTCCGTGTCGGCGGTGATGTCCGCCGCCGGCCTCAACGAGAACGACAACACCGACGCGAGCCGGATCTACAAGACGGTCTACCTGCGCATGGCGCGGGAGCATGGGGCGGCCGTCGTGGTCCTGGACCACGTGGCGAAGTCCGACGAGGGCGGCCGGTACGCCCGTGGCGCCAGCTCGAAACTCGGCCTGGTCGACGTGTCATGGCGCCTTGACGTGATCCGCCGGTTCTCGCGCACCCAGGACGGCGTGCTCAAGCTCGTCATCGGCAAGGACCGCCGCGGCTACCTGCACGGCACGCACGAGCTTCGGGTCCTCACCGGCGGCACCCTCACCGTGAACATCACCGAGGTGGACAGCACCGCGGGCGCCCAGGACGACGCGGCAGAGGACACGCTGGCGCCGGCCGCGGGGAAGCTGCTCGACGCCCTCCGTCGCCGCGCCGAACCGGCCACCATCAACCAGCTCGTCGACACCGTCGCGGAGCTGCACGGGCACGGGTTGAAGAGGGAGACCGCGTCCCGCAACCTCAGCGACCTCGTGAAGAAGGGTCTAGCCGTCTCGTTCGATCCCGAGAGGCCCGGTGGGCCGAAACGGTGGGCTGCCGTCCCCGTGGACAGCGAGGACACCGCCCCACCCGAAGAGCCGATACCTCCCGCGCGGGCGTGGACTCCCACCGTCCTGGACGGGGTGTGACCGGGCTGTGGATGTGACCCGAGGGTGTGACCGGGAGGGTGTGACCGCCCCTAAGGGGGCGGTCACACCCATCACACCCTCCCCCGTGACCGGTGTGACCAGGGGTGTGACCGTCACACCGATCACACCCTCCGAGACATCCGGGTCCGCCCGCGAACGCCGCGACTAGTCGTGGCGTCCAACGCGCCCGCCCGCGCGAGACCCATGGGCCCGTACCCATCCATCACCGCAGGAGGAGACCGATGCCGAGGACACGGTGGGCGGTGCGCTGCCGGGCCCGTCGCTCCAACGGGACGCCCTGCTCGGCGTGGGCGATCCGCGGCGGCCGGGTCTGCCACACCCACGGCGGCGCTTCGCCGAACGCGCGGGCGACCGCCCAGGAGCGGCTGCTCGTCGACGACTTCCACCGGGCCTACGACGGGGAGCGTCGGGCATACGAGCTGCGACTGCGGGAGTGGTGGGTCGGCCGGGTCCTGGCGGCCGCCGAGCTGCTCGACGCCGACCCGGTGGAGCTGGCCGGCAACCGGTTCATGGTCGCGTTCGCCGAACGCTGGTACGACGCGCCACCACCCCCGGAACCGCAGATGCGCCGCGATGGCCGCTACCGGGTGCACCGGCCGGGCGCCCTGGTGCAGCCGGGCATCCCTGGGGTGCGGATGCGCACGGCGGCGGCCGGCCGGCACCTGCCGGGCTGTCCCGGCTGGCCGACCGGCGGGACCCGCCTGTGCTTCGAGGAGATCCGTCCGGCGCTGTTTACGGCCACGTCCAGTACACCGACCGAGGACGCATGATGATCGACACGGCCACCCTGACCCCCACACCCCCGCCCGTCCGGCCCTCCACCGCCGACCCTGCGGTGCGCAACGACGCGACGGCGGGATGCGGCGGCTGTTCGACCCGCTGGCCGATCGGCGCCGGCGCGGTCGCCCACTGCCCCCGCTGCCATCTGACGTTCGCCAGCGTCGGCGGCTTCGACGCGCACCGCACCGGCCCCATCGACCGCCGCCGCTGCCTCGAGGAGACCGAGCTGCACGACCTGGGCTACGCCCCGAACGACCTCGGCCGCTGGCGGGTCCCGATCGACCCCGTCGACGCCGCCCGCCTCACCAGGAGCCGCACCCGTTGACCACCCTGACCATCACCGCCGAGGCCGGCGGTCGCAACGTTGCTGACGTCCCGAACGCGCACGCGCCTGTTGGCGCCCACCGGTCAGGCGGCCGCGCGGATGGCCCGTCGGCTCACCGACGACCGGCTGATCCCGTGCTGGGTGGTCGGCCGTCGAGTGTTCGTCTCGGCTGCCGACATCCACACCTGGCTCGCCTCCCGTCGCCGTCCCGCCGGGCAGGACGGGCAGTGACGGTCGGTAGCAGTCCGCCACGGTCACCCCTGGTCCGGTCAGAGACCGTTTATGTACGACCGATAACCGATATAATCGGCCTCGCATAAACGGTCTCTGATCAAGGTTCTGGGGGTCTGCCCGTGACGCTCGCCGTGCCCGCACCACATCCGGTCCCGGCCGCCGCCGGCGGCGTCGACGGGCAGCTGTCGCCGGCGACCGCCTCCCGGCTGCGCCAGGCGATCCCGGAGAACACCCGGCGCAGCTACGACAGCCAGTACGCCGCCTTCACCACCTGGTGCGCGAACGCCGGCCGCAGCCCGCTGCCCGCGACCGGCGAGACGATGACCGAGTACGCCGCCCACCTCATCGACGCCGCACGTTCGCCCGGCAGCATCGAGGTGGCCCTCTCGGCGATCCGCACCGCGCACCGGTACGCCGCCCTGGAGCCGCCGGACACCCGCGGCGCCCGCCTGCTCATCCGCGACTACCGGCGGGCCCGCGCGGACACCGGCGCCCGGGACCGCCAGGCCCCGCCCGCCGTCGCCACGGCCATCCGCGCGATGATCGACACCTGCGACCCGCAGTCCAGCCGCGGCCGGCGCGACCGGGCGCTGCTGCTGCTGGGCTTCACGATGATGGGCCGGCGCTCCGAACTGTCCCGCCTCGACATCGGCGACATCACCGCGACGGGCAAGGGCCTGACGGTGCGGGTGTCCCGGTCGAAGACCGACCAGGCGGCCCGGGGACGGGAGACACCCATCCTGGCGAGCCAGGTCGACGGCGACGACGGCTGCCCGGTCGCCGCGGTCACGGCGTGGATCGGCTACCTGGCCGAGCAGGGCATCACCGCCGGGCCGCTGTTCCGTCCCGTCGACCGCTGGGGCCACGTCGGCACGGCCCGTCTCGGCGGACAGGCGATCGGGCGGATCGTGAAGGACCTGGCGATCGACGCCGGGCAGAACCCGGCCATGTCCGCGCACAGCCTGCGGTCCGGTGGGGCCACGTCGGCGGCCGAGGCCGGGGCGTCCCGGGCGGCGCTGGCCGCGCAGGGACGGTGGAACCCGGCGTCGCCGTCGCTGGACCGGTATGTGCGACTCCAGGACGAGTGGAAACACAACGCCATGCGCGGCGTCGCCATCTAACCGACCGGCCCCCTGGCGCACCAGCACGATCCACCGGTGGTTAGCCGCCCGCACCGGACAGGGCGCCCGTACCGACCTCCGCCAGGTCCCTCCGACCGACGCCAGCTAACTCGCCACGGACAGGAGAACGCACCATGGGCCAGGTCGCGACCCAAACCGACCTGTTCGACAGCCTCACCGACACCCCGGATGCGCCGGCCCCGGCCGGGAAGCCGGAGAGGAACGACGACGAACTGAACGCCGAGATCGCTCGGCTCGACGCCGCGTGGGACGCGTTCCTCACCGACCGCGTCCCGTTCCTCGTCGCCGACGCCCGCGCCCAGTTCGACCAGCACACCGCCGCCGTCGCCGCGTGGGAACGGAAAGGGCGCACCGCGCGGGGCCGTGCCAGCCGTGGCGACAAGCCGACCGTGTGGTGGGACTGGCTTCGCTCGGCCGACGCGCTGGCGGTCGCGTGGGCCTCCCGGGAAGCCGCCGAGCTGATCGTCGCTCGGCTCTGCGATGCCAGCCCGTACCTGTCGATCGGGGAGGTCGCCGACGCGCTGACCTACGCCGGGATCGACCTCGACGGCACCCTCGGCACCCCCAGCCTGTTCGGCGAGTTGTTCGCCGCGTACCGGCTGGAGATCTACCGCGCGTTCGAGAAGGCCGGCAGCGCCTGACCGTCAAGCTTGACCAGGGAAACCTTGACCAGGCCTCGCGCACGCACGGCCCGGTCGGCGATCACGCTGGTATGCCACGGGAACCCGCGCGGGGCACCAGGCCAGGACCGCCGCTGGCGCCCTTGACGGGCGTGTTGCCCGTTTCTGCCGCACCAGTGGGCGGTTTCAAAAATCGGCCCGCTCCCGAGGCCCCGGGCCGACCAGATCATCGCCGTCTACGGCCGGGGCGGGCGGTGACCGAACAGCGCCTCCAGGCCCAGTTCCAGGTCGGACTTGGCGAGCACCGTGTCGATGGTGCCGGCGGCCAACTCGTCCGCGACAGCGAGGACCTGGGCGACGAGCGCGCGTTCCTCGGCGACGAGCGTGACGTAGCCCTCGACCGCGGCGCGGGTCGCCGGATCGGCCGCCGCGGCCTGCCAGCGCCGGCCCTGCTCGGCGAACAGCTCGGTGTCCTTCCGGGTGTTCTCGAACGCGGCGCGTAGCCGGGTCACGGTGGCGTCATCGAGCAGGTAGGGCCGGTCCCGCGCGCGGGCCAGCATCGTCAGCTGGTCGCGGGCCAGGGTGATGCCCTCGCCGATGTGGGCGGTCAGCATCCCCACCGCGCTCAGCGGCTGCCAGGTCGGCTCACGGTCGGCCACAGGGCCCCCTTCCGGCCGGGCGGTCCGGGCGCCGCCGCGACGGCGCACACCGTAACGGCCAGCCACGCGGGTCCGTGTCAGCAGGGGCAGAAGAGATGTCGGATGCGGCGTCCATGGTTGCCTACCGCCGCCCAGCAGCCATGACGGGCACCCCGCTGCCCGCGCCGTGAGGACCAGCGCGAGGACCGCGGCCAGGACCGCGGGGAGGAGTTGCCCGGGGTGTGGGAACTGTCCCGCTCGAGGTCCCTTGAGGACGCCCCCCGGGCGCCGTCCGGTGTGACAGATGCGGATACGCCGGGGAGTCTGGGCGCCGTCCGGAGGGGGCCACGGCCCCGCCTGCCGGTGCCAGCGTGCGCCCACACCCCCTCCGGATAGAGCCGGAGGACCAAAAGGAGCCCCTCTTGGAGGGCCTTTTGGAGGGGGGTCTGCGCCGCGGCGCGCCGTCCGCGGGGGTCGGCGGCCGAGGCGTGCGGCTGGCTGGCTGGGGGCTCCTGGGGGCGTGCGCGCCGCGCATGCTCCATATGTGCCGTCGGAGGTTGGTGACGTCCGGTGCCGTCCTGACAGTCCCCTGGCGGATCGGCTGACAGTCGGGCAGGAGCACCGGTTGGGCGCCTGTGGGGGATGTCCTCGGCTGCTACGGGCCCCTGCCGTGCACGGCCCCGCGCCGTCCGGGCACCCGCAGCGGCTGCAGCAAGGTATCCGTCGGCGGCCAGGCGGGGCTGTTGGTGGTCCGGTGGGAGACGTGGCGCGGCCCCGGCCGGCGGGGTGCCGGGCCGGGGCCGCAGGGGAGTCGAGGTCAGTCGAGGACCGGCACGTCGAGGACGCGGCCGTCCTCGAGGGTCACGGGCCGGGTCTGGCGCGGGCGGGCAGCACGCTCGGCCTCGGCGTCCGACTCCCGGACGATCTCGTAGGCGATACGCAGCTCGGCGGCCCGGTCCGTGTCCGTCCCGTTGTTCTTGATCATGAGGATCCTCCTGGATGGTCCGGCCCGGCGGACTGCCGGGGCTGGGTGCGGTGCGGTCAGTGCAGTACGGGGATCGCGCCATAGCGGCAGGCCAGGTCATGCACGCGCCGCGCGGTGCGCAGGTCCAGGCCGGTGACCGTGACCCCGTCGGTGCTGTCCGCGCCGGTCCACGACGCGGCGGCCAGTCCCGCGGCGGTGAGCCGGCCGAGCAGCGCGGTCCACGACGCGTCCGGTGAGGCGACGGACAGCACGCGGGTCGACCCGGCGTATCCCAGGTAGGTGCGGCTGATCGCCACCGTGTGGGCCTGGGGCCGGGTCAGACCGCTGATCGCGATGTCCATGGTGTCCCCCGATCCACGTTTGCATGTCAAAACGGGATGCTAACCGGGTTGAGGTTTGCGTGTCAATATGGGATGTCATTAGGGTGACCGGTATGCCGCGCCCCATCTGGACCCCGTCGACGCCCGCGCACCACGAGCTGATGGCCGCGCTGACGCGGGCCGCGGCCGCCGCGGACGCGGCGGAGGAGGCGATGTGGGAGGCGGCGCGCGCCGCCCGGGCCGGGGGTGTCCCGGTCGACCTGGTGGCCGCGCTGACCCGGCGCGGTCGCAGCACCGTCTACCGCCACCTGCCCGCCGAGACGGGCCTGGACGACGACGGCTGAGATCTGCTCACAAGCACACCGCCGGCAAGGCGCCGATGATCTCCGCCGGGCTGCTGATCATGGAAGGCACATATCAAGGTCCTGCCCACGGGCAGGACCTTGCAGGGCTACCGGTCATCGAACGCATGTTCTCATGGGCATCGCCACGGGGGCAGCAGCGACAGATCCCCTACGGTGTCGACCATGTGGCAGCGCAGGCGTGACACGGCGCCCGACGATCCCCGCGCTCGGCTGATCGCCCGCTACGGCCCTGGCCGTGACGACGACGTCGCTGACCGGGTCACGAACGCCGCCCTGACGCCCTGGCTCGCCCCCCGCGCCGACCGTGGGCGACGTCATGGCCGTCATCGCCGACGTCCTCGTCCACGCCAGACAGGTCGCCGCCCGGCTCGGTGTGTCCCGCCAGACGCTGCGGGACACCGGCATCCCCGACGGGGTGCTGGCCAGCTGGTACCGGGCCCTGTGACCGTCGGGCCCCGGCCCGCGGCTAGCGACGTAGGGATGTGGGTCGGGCCCGCTCGGCGAGCAGGGCGAGGTCGAGCAGGAGCGCGTCCGCGGCGGCGGCGCGGGTGGGGTGGGTGGTCTGCATGCGTCCGGCCCGCCAGGCCTGCACGAGGCCGCCGCTGACGGTGTGGGCCTGCCAGCCCCGGGCGTGCGGAGCGCGGCTCACGGCGCCCAGCGCGGTGCCGTGCAGGCTGACCGTCGCCCGCCCAGGGCCGTGCGGGGTCAGGACCGGCGTCTCGTCGCCGCCGGTGGTGCGCAGCATGTGCACGGCGCGGACCGCCGCGGACAGTTCCGCGGACAGCTCGTGGTCGATCCCGGTGTCGACGTTGCGGATCACCACCGGCCGCGCGGCGGGTGCGCGCCGCCGCCGGGGGCGATCGCCACGTGACGGTGGTGTGTGCCCAAGGTCGGTTCCCGCCGGGGCGGGGGCGACCAGGCCCTCCCCCAGCTCCACCGTGGCCACCGTCTCCTCCTGCGCCGGCGTCGGTGGTGCGGTCGTCACGTCCTCGGACCGGGCGCCGGTAGGCGCCGGCAGCAGGCACAGCCCCGGACCGTCCGCCACGGGGCTGGTGCGGGCGAGCAGGTCCCGGGTGCCGGCGCGGATGGCGCCGGGGAGGTCTGCGGGGATGGTCTCGCCGGCGTCGAGCCGGCCCGCCAGCTCGCGGATGTCGCGGATCAGGTCGGCGACGGACGGCGGATCCACCGGCGCCGGCGTCGCGTGGACGGCGGCCTGACGCTGCCGATAGGCACGCTGCTGACACGCCCTGCTCGCGTAGACCGGTGCCCGACCACCACCGGCCGGGGCGGCGGGCAGCCGGCGGCCGCAGCCACAGCCGCAGGTGGCCGCCGGCGCGGCATCCGGATCGATCGTCACGTGATGATCCATGTGGGCAGCCTACCCGTCCACGCCACGATCACCACGTGACGACCGTCGGATCCGTCACCACCCGACCGGGGACTGGCCGCGATCCCCGCCGGCCGCGATGCTGACCCCCGTGCCCGTGCTGCGCCTGGACCTCGACGAGCTGACGCTCGACGTCCACACCGACGTCGACGACCTGGAGACCATCCGCGCCGGCATCCGACACGCCGCCCGCCACATGGACGTCACCGAGTACCGCACCACCACCGGACACCCCGTACTGGTCAACTGGCGGGCCGTCCGCCGCCTCCAGATCCACCTCGACGCGACGTAGGCCGGGGAGCCCCACTCCCCTGCCGGCCCGCTCACCCGCCCGCCCACCGGGGGGCCCACCGGACCCCCTGCCAACACAGGGGGGTGGGCCCGCTGATGCTGGTGCAGGTCAGCGGTCTGCTGGGCACCCCCCGGGCGCTCCGCGACATAACAACAGGGACGGATGTCCCTCACCATCACCGATCCCGGGGAGATGGCCGCTGGGGCGATTCACCGGATCCGGGTCATTGCCATGAGTGGGATTGACCCGGATCCGGTGAGAGCGGTGGGAGCATCCCCGGCTCCGTCCCGCCGGCCATCCCCCTGGGTGGTCTCCCCCGGACGCTGACGCCCACCGAGGGCAGCCCGAGCTCAACCGCACGCAGACAGGTTTCTTCCATCGCCCCCGCCAGCGCGTCCCAGGACCACTGGCTGTGGACATGACTATCCGGCGGCAGCATGGCCCTGTCTCCTCCGAGCATCCGATTGATCGGTTCGGCGCTCATTTCCGCTCCGGCCCGCTGCCCCGCCAGGGCCAGGTCGGTGCGGGAGATGCGCTGGTGCGGACCATCCGCACCGTCGCCGCGGCCCTGGCGGGGATGACCAGCGCCAAACACGCCGCGTCCAACCCGCTGCGCGGCCCGCAGAACGCCCGCGACGCCGGACGGGCACTGTCCCGGGGAATGGACGCCCTGGAACAGGCCGCCGCCGACGCGCCGTTGCACCGCAACCTCGGCCAGCTCATGGAGATGACCGACTGACGATCGTGCCCGGTGTGAGCCGGTAGCGGTAGCACCCAATCCCACCCGGCCACACCCCCAACCCGGCCGGCGCCGCCCACGCCCCACCAGGAGCTACCGCTACCCCACACCCATCCACCCAGCTCATGCGCATGAGCCGAGATGGGAGGAGGTAGCCGAGCCGCTACCCGGTAGCGGCCCCGCGCTACCCCAGACCGGCGCGGCCGCGACGTCAGCGCTCGTGAATGCGGGCTGCGGCGATAACACTCTCGCCGAGAGTCGTGACTTGACCGGTGAGGGTCCGCAGGGCCGCCCACATCTCGGCGGGCCCAGGGTAGACGGGGGCGACCTCCTCGAACCTGCACCCGTCCACCACGAGACCGGTCGCCACGACCAGGCGGCCGCGTGGATCCGCGACCAGGGCCTCCCCGATCTCGTTCCAGGCGTTCACCGGCAGACGGCGAACCTCATCGTTCGAATACTGCTGCTTCTTGCGGTACACGGCCTCATAGCCGTGCGCAGGCAGGGCACCATCCATGATCAGGACATTACTCAGGTGCCTGGCGGCGCCGACCGCCAGTGATGTGTCGGGCCTGGCGCGGCGTGTAGACCTCGTAATGGCCGTGAATCTTCACGAAAGCAGCCGGATCGACGGTCCTCTCCAGCCGCTCGGCCCAGCGGATGGCCGCGCTCAGACCCGGCAGCGGGCCGACCATCATCTCGTCGCCATAGACAGAAATGTGCGTGACAAACAGCCGCCGGTCACGCCAGGCGCCGGGGGCGACACGGGTCCACCAGTTCCGGATCGTTCTCACCACCCCGCCAGCCTCGCCCATCCACCGGCGCCGCGTGCCCGATTTGACCACCAGGGTGTCAACGCAACTGTGAGTCCAGGTAGGAACGGACCCACCAGCAGAAAGCAGGACCACCGCGGACCCGGCCGCAGGCGGAGAAGGTGAGGTAGGACGACCACCACGGGACACCGCGGCCACGCGGGCAGGGCCGGCCCCCGCCCGCAGACTGAGGACATGAGCACGGTGGCGGTGGTCGGTCTCAAGTCTCAAGGGCGGGATCGGGCGGACGACGATGGCGCTGCATCTCGCGGCCGCGCTCGCGGCGACGGGCCGCACGCTGCTCGTGGACACCGACCCGCAGCGGGCTGCGCTCACCGAGGCGCGCGGCCTGGCGGGCTTCGCCGGCGACGACCCCCGCCGGTGCAGCAGCGCGCTCGCGATGACCGGACCCGACCTCACCCGCCGCCTCGACCAGCTGCGCGCCGGCTACACCTGGACGGTCCTCGACACCCCGTCCGCCGACCTCGCCACCGTGCGGGCTGCGGTGCGCGTCGCTGACGCCGTGCTCGTTCCCTGGCCGCCGGCCATCGGCCTGGTCCTGCTCGCCCCTACCCTCGAGCTGCTCGCCAGCGCCAGCACGGCCGGGTGGACGCGGCCGTGGGCGGTGCTACTCACCCAGGTGTCCACGGACACCGCCGACCTGCGGGCCGCCTTGGCCGCCCGCGGCGCCCCTGTCCTCGACGCCGAGCTTCCTCACCGCGGCCGGTCAGGGCACGGGGGCACGGCTACGGCCCTCGACTACGCGCCTGCCATCGCCGACGTCATCGCGCTGATAGCCGCCTGACCAGCCCCTATCCCACGATTCCGTGGTCCCGTAACCACGGTGTCCCGTACTTACGGGACCACGGAATGACGGTTTTCCGTTTCCACGGGGTCCCGCTGACACGGGATCCCGTGGGAGGCTGCGGGGCGTGCTGCTCGCCGTGACGTCCTTGAAAGGTGGGGTCGGGAAGACCACCACCAGCGTCCTGACCGCCTTTGGCCTGGCCCGTGACGGGACACCCACGGCGCTCGTCGACGCCAACCGCCAGCAGTCCGCCTACCGGTGGACGTCCCGCGCCGGTGAGATGCCGTTCCTGACGATCCCCTGGGAGCAGGGCGACCAGCTCGCCCGGCAGGTTCGGCAGCTCGCTCAGCAGTTCACCCACGTGGTGGTGGACACCCCACCTGAGCGGGAGGACGTCGCGCGGGCCGCGATGGCCGTCGCCGAACAGCTGATCATCCCGATCGCACCGAACCCCGGCGACGTCGAGCAGCTGCGCGACACCTTCGGCCTGGCGACGGCCGTGATGGACGAGACCGGCAGGGAGTTCCCCGCCCGGGTCCTGATGACGCGGGTCGACAACCGGACCGGCGACCCGGACGCCGTGCGGGCCTACCTCGAACAGCAGACCGTGCCGCGGTTCAAGACGGAGATCCGCGAGCTGCGCGCGTATGCCCGGATGTACGGCGCGGTCCCCGCGTCGCTGCTGGAGTACGAGGACCTGCTCGCCGAGCTCACGGAGCCGGCACCGTGAGCGGGAAGGCGCGCTCTGCTCGGGATGCGTTCGGCGCTCTCTCCTCTCCCCCGCCTGTAGCGCCGCGGATACCCGCTCCTTCCACGCCACCGACGCTTCTACCCGAGCCTCCCCCGGCCCCCAAGACCCCGCCGCGCGGCGGCCGGCAGCGCACGGCACCGGCCCTAGGCGAGGTCGCCGGCGTGCCCCTGGTCGACCGACCCACCAAGACGACGATCCAGCTCACCCTCGCCGAGGTCGACGCCCTCGACGACCTCGTCCGCGCGCTGCGCCGGCGAACCGGCGGGCATGTCCCCCGGGACACGGTGTGGCGGGCCCTCCTGGTAGCCGCCAGTCGGGACCCAGACGCCGTGAACGCCCTGGCCGACATCCTGACTCCGTCACCACGGAATGACGGGGCCACGGAATGACGGGACTCCGTGGTTACGGGACTTGTAGCCACGGAAGTCAGGGGAAGGGCACCGCCGAGATCCTTCGTACATACAGGCCGCCCGATCTCGCTACTCGACGAGCCTCGACTGCTACCCCGTAGCGGATCAGGCCGCCCGGTGTTCCGTCGTTACGGGACCACAGAAGCACGGGAACCCGTAACGACGGCACAGCGCGACCGGCCTCGATGCCGTCAGGATGCGCGTGCCCGGGCCGCAGCGATCGTCCGAGCAGCCTCGGCGCGAGCTGCCGCGGACCGCTCCCGGGCGACGGCGGCCTCGGCGCGGCTCGGCCTCGCCGGGGGTGCGGGTGCGGGTGATGCTCTCGCCGGTGTTGGTCGCGGTCGGCTCCACGAGGATCGCGTCGTCGGGGACGCCGAGGGCTAGGGCGTGCTCGCGGTAGTGCACGGCCTCGCCGCGGGGGAACACGCCGATCGTGGTCGGCGCGTTCGCCCCGGTGAACACCAGCCGGGGAACCAGGCCGCGGTGGTACAGGTCAGCCGCGCAGGTGGCCACCCCGAGGTCGTGGCTGCCGAGGCCGACGCCGACGTCCGCCTGGTGCGGCTCGTGGCCGAGTTGGTGGTTGTCCCACAGGGTTCGGACCGCGTCGCGGACCTCGGCGGGGAGGGTGGCTGGCACAGCGTCGTCAGGCAGCCCGCGATGGGACCAACACGACGCCGTCATGCGCTCGTACCGCCAACTCATCGTCGAGCGCGTCAAGCAGGCGTATCGCGTAGGCCTCGGTCATCTCCATCTGTATCTCGGCCGAGGTCATCCAGCGGAAGGCGCTGGTTTCGTCGCTCGTTCGGAGGTCTCCTCCGGTGGTCCGGCACCGAAAGACGAGCGCCACGACACCGGCCGACATGTTCTTGTAGACCCCGGTTAGATGATCGATTTCGACGGCGAGTCCCGTTTCCTCGGCGACCTCACGGCGCAGACCATCCTCAATGGTCTCGCCGAGCTCCAGTACGCCCCCCGGGGGTTCCCAGTGCCCGTTGTCCCGGCGGCGTATGGCGAGTGCGCGGCGGTCGGAGTCGACGATCACGGCTGCCACGCTGACGGAGTGGCGGGGTGCGGCGGCGTTCAGTGGAGCCTCCCTGGGTACGTTCTTACTCGTCAGGACGAGTGTAGGGAGTGACCCCATGAGCGCCAGCAGAGTCGACCCCACCAGCGATCAGCCGCTGTTCCGGCAGATCGCGTCGGTGCTGAGGGAGCGGATCCTGTCCGGCGAGCTCGAGCCAGGGGACCAGCTGCCCTCGGAGACCGACCTGCGCGAGCAGTTCTCGACGTCGCGCCCCACTGTCCGCCAGGCCGTCGCCCTGCTGGCGACCGAGGGTCTGGTGCAGAGCGAGCATGGGCGCGGAACCTTCGTGCGCCGCCGCCAGCCGGTGCGGCGGCTGAGCGCCGACCGGCTGTCTCGCAGCCGTCGCCACCTGCATGGGCAGGCCGCTTTCCTCGCGGATGCCGCTGCTGCGGGAGCACGTCCCGACGTGGACATGATCGAGGTGGACCATCGCCCCGCCGATGGCCAGATTGCGGAGTGGCTCGGTCTCGAGGTCGATGCCGCCGTGCTGGTGCGGAGCCGGCGGTATCTCGCGGACGGCCAGCCCATGCAGGTGGCGACGTCGTACCTACCGGGAGATCTGGCCGAGGCGATCCCGGCGCTCGCTGCCGAGAACCCGGGCCCGGGCGGCATCTATGCCCGCATCGAGGACGCCGGGCACACCTTCGCGCCCTTCCGCGAGCTGGTCACTGTCAGGATGCCGACCGAGCCGGAACGCCGGACCCTCGGCATGCCCCCTGCGACGCCGGTCCTCGACATCCTTCGCACGGCCCGCGACAGCACTGGTCGGGTGCTGGAGGTGTGCCATGCGGTCCTGCGCGGTGACCGGTACGCCGTCGAGGTCGAGCTGCCTGCCGACTGATTTGGAAGGCCACCCCCTGTGGCCTGACCTGCAGATAGTCCACATCTGTTACGACTCATCTTGACGAGTTTTGGCAGAGGTATTGCCCTACGCCCCCCGGCGATCCACACTCGTCCTGTCGTCAGGACGAGTTTCTGGCGGCGGACCCCCGACGGAGCTCTCACCTCCTGTCGGGGGCCCTTGATCCGCACGCCCCCGATAACGCCGGGAGGTACGAACCCGTGGCTCATCCTGCCCCAACCCCGACCCATTCCCCTGTCCCGTACCGCGCGGACTGGCGCCACAGTGCGTTGTGCCGTGACGAGGACCCCGAGATCTTCTTCGGCGAGGCCGGCCCCGCCTCCACGGCGGCCGCGCGTGCGGTGTGCGCCCGCTGCCCGGTGCGCCGTCCCTGCCTGACGGAGGGCATCCGTGAGCCCCACGGGGTGCGCGCGGGCCTGACCGAGGACGAGCGGGAGGCGATGGGCCGCGCGTACGGCGTCTACCTGCGCACGGTCACGGAGACCGACGCGATGGTCCGGGAGGCGTCCGCGCAGCTCCCGGTCGGCCTGGTTCGCGCCGCGAGCGCCGCCCTGTCCGTCGAGGGCGACGCCGTCGCCTCGGTCGCCCTCGCGCTCGCCGAGGGCGCGCCGGCCCGTGAGATCCAGGAGGCGGCCGAGCTGGCGCTGGCCGCGGAGACGTCGACGGACGAGACGCTGTCCGAGCTGGGCCTGGCGCCGCCGGCGCGGGCCCGGGCGCGCGGCCAGGAGCTGCTGGACGCCGCGATCGTCATCGCCACCACCCCCGTCACCGATCCCACCGAGTCCTCGTCCGTGCCGGTGTTCGGGGCGGTGGCGTGATGGCCCGTAGCCGCAAGCCGGGGCGGGCGCACACCGACCGGTACGCCGACCTGGCCGCGCTGGGCCACGAGCGGGAGCGGCTCGTGCGCCGCGGCGACCAGGCCGCGGTCAACGCGGCCGACCCGTCCGCGTACAACGCGGCCCAGGCCTGCACCACGACCTCGGCGGACTGGGCCGAGTTGGCCGCCTGGTGCGACAGCACGATCGAGCGCGTCGACGCGCACGCCGAGGCGCTGCGCACCGCGGCCCGGGGCGGGGTGGCGTGATGGGCGTCCTCGTGGAGACCTACCGGGGCCGTCGGATCTCGGTGCGCTCCCGCAAGAGCCGCGTCGAAGGCCGGACATTCGACGTCCAGGTCAACGGGCAGCCAGCCTCCTTCGCCATGCAGTACGGCGAGGACGCCGACCGGCAGATCCTCGACCAGCTCAAGCGCAAGCTGGTCGACATCGACGAGCGCGCCGCCACCGGCGACTGGTGCGCCGAACCGCACTACTACGCCCCGGGCAGCTACGAGCTCTGCCAGTACGGCCATCCCCGTGGCGTCGGCCAGCTCTGCCCGCATGGCTACTGCGCCGCTGAGCGAGCTGCGGCCGGTGGGGCGGTGACGTCATGACCGTGATGATCGAGCTGCTGTCCGGGCTGACGGGCGCGGCCGCGGCGGTGCCGGTGGTGTGGCGGGTGGCCCGCCGCCGTCCGGTGCCGCTGGCGGTGGCCGTGCCATCCGCCGTGGACGAGCCGCCGGCGCCGGCGGTCGAGCCGGTGACCCCGTCCGCCCCCCCGGTGCGGCGGGTGCCGTCGCTGGCCCCGGACGACTTCCACACCATGATCTGCGAGGCGGATCTGCCGTTGTCGATCTCGACGATGGCGATGCTCCTGCCTGCCGAGGTGATGGCGCTGATCGCGGCAGGGTCCCCGGATGCGGTGCGCGCCGTCGAGCAGGCGCTGGACCTGACCTGGCGGCAGGCGCAGTCCGCTGCCTGGCTGCTGCAGCTGCGGATGACGGCGTCCGGTCAGGAAGGCGCGGCGCCAACCGCGGGGAGTGCACCCCGGTTGGCGGGCCCGGCGGCTGCCTACCGGCTGGAGGTCGCGTGGTCCGCGCGGCGGGCGCCGCGGGCCGAGGCCGCGTTGGCGCTGGAGGCGGTCGAGACCGTGGCGCTGGCGGAGGCGATCGCCGGTGCGGGTGGGGAGGTGACGGCGGAGGTCCGCGCCGCCCAGGACGCGGCGGTCGACGCCTCCGCCGCCACCGACCGTCTGCTGGCCGGGCGGGTCCGCCCGCCGCGGCTGATGGACGCCCAGGCAGCGCTGATCGACGCGGCGGTTGAGGTCGCGGGTCCGGAGGTGACGTCATGACCGCCACGACCACGGTGGAGCTGGAGACCCGCCTGGAGATCACCTCCGGTGGGGTGGACGCCTGGGCGCTGCTGGTCGCCCTGGCCGGCGAGGTGGGCCTGGCCCACGGCACCCCGCCGCTGGTCGCCCCGGGCAGCTCGGAGATCCGCGACATGGAGCTCGCCGGCGACACCTGGACCGGCGGCACCGCCCGGCTGGTGGTGACCCCGACCGGGGACAGCGGCGCCGACGTCCTGCTGACCAGCAGCGGCCTCGACGAGGCCGACGAGGCCCATCTGCACGAGCTGCTCATCCAGCGGGCGGCGGACTGGCTGGACGAGCGTGACCTGCGCTGGCGGTACCGGCAGGAGTGGTGCGCGCCGGGGGCGTGGCACTGCGGCTGGGCGCTGTCGACCGGCCACCCGCCCCGCCCGACGGTGGCCCGGCCGATGCCGGTGCGGCCGGCGGCGCGGTGGCGGCGCGGGCTGGCGGTGGCGGTCGACTGGCCGGCGAGTCTGGCCGGCTACGCGCTGGGCGGGGCGGCCTGGGTCGGGCTGCTGCTGCACCTGCTCGGCTCCCGGGCGGGTCTGCACCCGGGGCGGCTGGCGGATCTGCTGTGGCGGGCCGGTGTGCCGGGGCACGCGTTGGCGCTGCTCGCCGGCGCGTTCCTGGCACACCGGGTCGCGGCCGTCGCGGTGGACGTGCTGGACCCGGACGGTGTGACGCCCCCCTGGTGGGTCCACGCCTGGCACCACGCCCAGGACTGCGCGACGACGGTGCTGCTCGCCGGCGCGGTCATCGCCCTCGGTGGGGGGTGGCTGGCATGAGCTGGGCCGACGAGCGCAGGGAGAACCAGCGCGCCGCGGCGGACATCCGCCGGGATGACGAGGACGCGGCCGTCGATCGGCAGATCAGGCTACGAGCGGCGGCCGTCGACGAGCAGATCAAGCTGGGCGCGGCCCAGGAGGCGACCCGCAAGGACCGGAAGGCCGACGCGAAGAAGGCCCGGGACGACGCCGCCGCCTGGGCGGGCGAGCACATGGTCGAGGTCCTCGTCTACGGCCTGGCGGTCGTCTGCGCGGCGATGGCGGTGCCCGCGATGGCCGGCTACGGCCTGGACCTGTACGGCCCGCCGGGGCTGCTGCTGCCGGCGATGTCGGAGCTGGGTCCGTGGGCGCTGGCGATCGCGGTCGCGGTGTCACGCCAGCGGCATCCCGACCGCAACGTGCGGTGGCTGATCGCCGGGATCTGGCTGTTCGCCGGCGTCGGCGGCGGGATGAACCTCGCGCACGGCTGGGACGCGCACGGGCCGCTGGGCGGCGCCGCGATGGCCGCGGTGTCGGTCGCGGGCATCATCGTGCACCAGCTCGCCGTCGCGAACCCGCCTCGGTCGCGGGCGCAGCGCCTCGCGGCCCGCACGGCCCGTGAGGCCGACCGTCGGGTCGGCCGCGCCGAGCGGATCGCGGCGCGCACCGCGGTGGTGGACCTGGCCGGGGACGGGTCGGCGCGGCTGGTGCACCGGCCCGGTCTGTACGTGCCGACCCGCCGGCACCTGGAGGCGACTACCGTGCCCGGGCTGCCGACCGACTCGGCTGGTCCGGATGGCGACTGGGACGCGGCGCTGGCCGCGCTCGACGTCGACGGCGGCCCGGTGGAGCCGGCGCTGCGCGGGGGGTCGACTACCGAGGGGTCGACTGAGTCGACCGGGTCGACTACCGAGGCCGACCAGGGGTTTTGGTCGGGCGGGTCGGGGCGGGTCGCCGTGCTCGACCCGGACGAGTCGACCGGCGAGTCGGGCGACGACGAGTCGGGTCGATCGGGCCCGACCCGGCCGATCGACCCGCAGGCACGCCGCCGGCTGCCCTACGACGAGGCCCTGGACGCCGCCCGCCGGCTCGCTCGCCGGGAGGGCCGGCCGGTGAACGCGGAGGAACTGCGCCGCGCACTGCAGGTCGGTGTAATCACCGCCCGGCGGATCCGCGACGAGGTCAACGCCGAGCTGTTCGGCGACGACGGGTCGGGGGCCGGGCGGTGAGCGGGTCGGACGCGTTGCTGGCGGGGGCGGGGCTGCCGCTGGCGGTGCTGGCGGGGTTGCTGGTGCCGCGGCGTGGGTCGGGGGCGCCGGTGCGGCTGGCGCTGCGGATGGTGCGGGAGGCGCTGTCGGTGCGCCGCCGGCGGCAGACCGCCGCGGCGGCGGTGACGGCGGTGCTGCTCACCGGGTCGGGGCTGGCGCGGGTGGTCGCGGTCGCCGCGCGGGTGGCGGATCTGGCGTTGGAACGCATCGCGGCTGCGACGGACGGGCTGGACGAACCCGACGAGATGGGCATGCCGGGGCGGTTGCGCCGCTGGCGGGCCAAGGACCGCAAGAACCGTTTCGAGGATCGTTTCACGGGAGGTTTCGATGTCTGAGCTGGGCGAGCTGAAAAAAATCGAGTTCGAGTCGAACGCGGCGTTGGCGTCCTATTGCCGGACGCTGCGGAACCTGGGTCGGGATCTGGCCGCGGAGCTGGCCTATTCGACCGATGACCTGTTGGAGCGTCTGGCGGCGGTACCGGACAGCACCGGGCCGTTGCATGCGGCGAGCCGGGTGCGTGCCCGGCTGGTGGTCCGCCAGCTGGTCCCGGCCCGTGACGCCGCGGCGTTCGTCGCGCACTGCGCGATCGCGACCGAGCGGGCGTTCACGAAGCATTTCGCACCGGAGTTGAACAGCATCGGCCGGAAGCAGAAGCAGAACTTCGATTTCCACTGACGAATTCGCCGTCGGCGGGTTTTCGGGAAGGGAGGAGGCGGAGATGGTGGGGAAGACGGTGGCGAGCGCGTCGAGGTCGATGGGCGCGGCCGCGCAGGCGACGGCGGCCACGCAGACCTCGGCGATCGTCGGGGACGGGCTGCGCACGGCCGGCCGGCCGGTTGCGGTCGCCGGGCTGCTGCCGGTGGCGGGGATGGTGTCGCACGCGCTGTGGGGGGACCCGCACACGCTGCCGATGGCGCTGACCGGGATGAGCGCGTCGTCGGGGGCGCTGACGTGGATGACGTGGCGGTTCTCCCACGACCGTGAGACCTCCGCCGAGGGTCCCACCGGGAACCGTGCCGAGCGGCGCCGGGCCCGGCGGTGGGGGCGGGGGATGCTGCGCCGTTGGCATCTGACCGTGACCACCGCCGCCGGGTTGGCGTGGGTGGAACTGGCGACGGTCACCGGGGTGTTCGCGCACCCGACGCTGGACATCTGGCTGATCGGAGGGTTCACCGGCGCGTTCGCGTGGGTGATCCGCCACCACGTCCATACCGGCGGCGGCGAGGGGGAGTCCGACACGTGGGGGGCCCGCTGGCGCAGGGAGATCGCCGAGCAGGTCAGCCTCGACGGGTCGACGCTGCGGACCCTCGACGATGCAGGACCCCGCATCGAGACCGAGCTGACCCTGGCCCCGGGGCAGAGCGCCGAGCAGGTCCAGCAGGCCCGGGAAGGCATCGCGCACGCCTTCGACGTGCCGACCCGGGCGGTGCGAGCTCTGCCGTCGACGGAGTCGGCCCGCCGGGTGCGTCTCACCGTCGTCGCCGGGGACCTGCTCGCGAAGGCCCTGCCCTGGCCGGGGCCATCCCGCCCGGGCGGCTCGGTGGCCGAGCCGCTGCGGTTCGCCCGCTACGAGGACTGGCGCGACGCCGAGCTGACGTTCCCCCACACCGCGCTCCCCGACGGCCTCGGCGACCTGATCGAGAAGATCGCGTTTCACCTGCTCATCGCCGGGATGACCGGCGCAGGCAAAAGCGCGGCGGCCCGCTGCCTGATCGCCGAGCTGATCACCCGGACCGATGTGGTGATCTGGATCGCCGACATCGTGAAGAAGTGGCAGACCTTCGGCGCCGCCGCCCCGGCGGTCGACTGGTTCGCCACCGACAAGCCCACCGCCGCGGCGATGCTCTCCACCCTGCCGGGGATCATCGCGGCCCGCGCCGACTACCTGGGCCGGCACGGCTACGACAACTGGGAACCCGGCTGCGGCATCCCCTACATGGTCGTCCTGCTCGAAGAGGGCGCGGCGCTGCTCTCCGGTGGCAACGACGACTTCGTCCGCGCCGCCGAACAGGCCCGCTCGGTCGGCCTGACCCTGATCGTGTCGATCCAACGGCCGTCCTACCGGACGATGCCGATCGAGGCCCGCCAGCAGTTCGGCGGCGCCCTGTGCCACGGGGTGAAGTCCGACGCCGACGCCCGGTTCGTCCTCGACGACCTCGTCGACGCCGGCGCGAACCCCGAACAGTGGGGCACCAAACGACCCGGCTACGCCTACCTGACCGTGCCCGGCGTCGATGAGGACCGCCACACCGTCCCCCTACGCAGCTTCAAGATCAGCCGCGGGGAGCTGGCGGCGCTGGCCACCGAGTGGGCCGACCGGCGTCCCGCCCTCGACGACCTGTCCGCCCGCGCCGCCGGACAGGCCTACGCCACCCGCAGCCGCATCACCGACCCCGTCCTCACCGACGACGACCCCGGCCCGCAGCAGGCCGACGACGAGCGGGGCTGGACCCCGCCCACCGAGCACGACGTCGTCGACGGTGAAGTCCTCGCCCGCAAGGACGCCGCCATGCCCGACCCGCAGTTCGTCGCCCCCACCAACCCCGACCCCGACCTCACCGACCTCCCCCTCGACAGCCCCCTCGACGCCGGCGCCGGCCAGGGCCGGATGCCGTTCGGGACCACCACCCGCACCCCCGAAATGGAGATCAGCGCCGCCCGGGCACTGCTCGACGACGCCATCGACCAGTTCGCCGCCCTCGGCCGCGAGTTCGCTCCCCGCGACCTGCGCACCGTCGTCAAGGCCACGGGCCGTAACCGGGACTGGCTCATGCGCGAGCTCCGCGACCGGGTCAAGACAGGCCGGCTCATCCGCATGGACGACGGCGCCGGCAACTACCGCATACCCAACGCAGCGTGACACCCACGCCCGCGTACCCCCGGGGTGTGCGCACACCTGTGCACACACCTGTGCGGCCGCCTAGCTAACGCGCAGCCGCGCACGCGACCCCCGCACACCTGTGCGCACACCCCCACCCCCCACACCACCACCAGTCACCCACCGTCACCAATCTGGAAGGAGGAGCGCCATGTCCGTGAAGATCGTCGCGTCCCAGCGGATCGGCCCCCTACGAATCCGCCGGGCCCGCGGCGGCACCACCCGCATCACCCTGCGTATCGGCCCGTTGGCCTGGACGCGGACCACCGCCGACCGGCGCCAGGCGCAGACCCGGGCCGCCCAGCGGGCCGCGGGCCGGCGGCTGCTGCTGGCGGAGCTCGCCGTCGCGGGCCTCCTCGTCGCCGCGATCGCCGGCGCCGCCTGGCCGTGGCTCGCCCTCGCCGGCGCCGTCGCGCTGGTCGCCGGGGCCGGCTGGGCCCGGCGCTGCCACGCCCTGCCCGACCTCGAGGAGGACTGAGATGCGCCGGCGCCGCGACCGCGACCGAGGCGCCCTGCACTACGGCAGCCGCGCCACCGACCCGACCGGGGTGTCGGACTGCGGCACCTGTGGTGGTGAGCCGCTGCAGGCCCGCGCCGGGGGCACCTGGGCCTGCCCGCACTGCACCGCCCGCCAGAACGCCCGCAACGCCCACCACGCCGCCCGGCAGGCCCGCGGCGAGGTGAGGACCACCGCCCAGGCGGCCGCCGCCCTGCACACCGAGATCACCCACAACGAGATCCGCGCCAACGCACACGACAACTAACCCGGTCATCACGTGACGACCGGATCCGACGTTGTCACCTGGTGGCGCCGCCACCGTGCCCTGCCCACCCCCACCTCACCGGAGGACTGACATGCCCCTCACCACCACCCCGCAGATCCCCCTCGGCCACGACGCCGACGGCACCCTGCTGTCCGTGCCGGCCGGCCGGATCCTGATCGCCGGCGCGTGCGGCACCGGCAAGACCGTCCTCGCCAGCCGCATCGCCCAGGCCGCCGGCGAGGGCGCGCTGCGCTGGGTCATCCACGAGCGCCACCGCGACCACGCCTACCCGGCGGCCGACTGGCGGGCCACCCGACCCGCCGAGGCCACCCGGATGCTCGACACCGCCGCCGTGCTCACCCGCGTGCCCCGCCACCCCGGCGCCGCCCGGATCCAGCTCACCGTCGACGACGCCTACCTGATCGACCCCACCCACCCCGGCCTGCTCGCCACCCCCACCGCCGGCGTCGACCTGACCCTCATCGCCCTGCCGACCCTGCCCCGCCACATCGCCGACACGTTCGGCGTCCAGGTCCTGTTCCGCCACGCCGGCCCGGCCTGCCCACACCCGGACCTCGCCGCCGACCTCGCGCGGCTGCCCAACCGGGCCGCCCTGCTCATCCGCCCCGGCACCGACCCCACCCCCATCACCGTGCCCGCCGACGCCTGGGCCCGGAACTGACATGGCCGGCGACGTCGAGTGGGAGCTGGCCGACACCATCGGCGACCGCGCCCAGGACTGGAACGGCGTCACCAACACCGTCTACGGCCAGCGCCGCAGCCCCGACGACCCGGCCGTTACCACGATCATCCGCGGCGGCCGCCGCTACCAGATCACCGTCACCGTCACCGACCTCGACAGCTGACCAGCCCCGTCCCACCCCCACTGCCTGAGAGGGCCCCGTGATGTCTGAGACCCACGAGACGGCGCGGCTGACCGCCGACGTCGTCGCCCTGTCCATGGCCGGCCCGACCAGCATCACGCCGCACGTGCTGCTGATCCGCCGCGGCTGGCCGCCCTACACCGGCCTGTGGGCGCTGCCCGGCGGCCACGTCGACCCCGGCGAGACCACCGAGGCCGCGGCCGTCCGGGAGCTGGCCGAGGAAACCGGTCTGCGCGCCGAGCTGGCCGACCTCGACCTGGTCGGCGTCTACGCCGAGCCCGACCGGGACCCGCGCGGCCGGTACGTCACCTGGGCGTACGCCGTCTGGCTGCCCGACACGCCCGTCCCGACCGCCGGTGATGACGCCACCGCCGCCCGCTGGATCCCCGTCGCCCAGGCGCTGGCCGACGGCCTCGCGTTCGACCACGCGCAGATCCTGCGGGCCGTCGTGCCCGCGACCGTCTGACATCCGCCCGCGGCGCCGGCCGCGCTCCCTTCCTCAGCAGTACCTGACAGAGAGGACCCCACTTCCGATGAGCACCACGAGCACGATCCGCATCCTGCGGGACCTGGCCCTGACCGTCGGCGGCGTCGCCATCACCGCCCTGGTCGCCCAGGAGGCCGACTGGAGCCGGGGCCGGGCCGCCGCCCGCGCCGCAATGCCCGCGACGCCGCACGGCTGGCTGCTCACCGCGGACAGCCAGGCCGACGGCTACCCGCGCCGGCTGCGCCTCGCCACCGCCGTCGAGGCGGCCGCATCGACGGCGTCCCGCGCCGTCGGCAACAACGGCTGGATCGCGGTCACCGGCACCGGGCAGGTCCTGCCGGTCGACGACCCGGCCGTGATCGAGCGGGCCGGCCGCTTCCACGGCGCCGAGCAGCGCATCGACATCGTCTACGTCGCCGACTCCGCCGGGCGGCCGGTCACCCCGGTGGTGATCCCCCTCGCCGGCGACGGCCAGGACGACGAGGACGACTGGACCGACGACGTCAGCGCCTACGACGCGGAGGGCCCGGCGGACCACGCCGACGCCAGCAGCAGCTGAGTACGCCCCCGGCGCGGCGCCCACGCCTGGACAGCTGCCGCCGCGCCGGGGCCCCTCACCCGCTCCTAGCAGAGAGACGAGGTACCGCCCATCATGACCGTCACCTGCCTGACCAGCACCCCGGACACGACGGCCCCGCCCGCCGTTGTCGTGTCCCACCGCCGCCCCGGCCCCCGGCCGGCCGCCCGATGAGCGCCCCCACCCCGCAGACGCTGCGGTTCGCCGCCGGCCTCGAGGTTGACCTCGCCGCCCGGCAGGTCCGCCTCGCCGGCACACCCGTGCCGATGACCCGGGCCGAGTACGAGCTGACCGCCTACCTCGCGGCGCGGCCGGGCCAGGTGGTCGTCCGCGCGCTCCTGGCCGAGCAGGCGTGGGGTCACGTCGAGGACCCGGACGCGGTCACCGGCCACATCCGCCGCATCCGCGCCCACCTCGCACCGCTGACCACGATCAGCACGCTGCTCGGCGTCTGCTACCGCTGGGACCTCCCGCCGGAGGCCGGCCGGTGACCGCGACCGCCCTGGCCGCGGCCACCGCCGGCCACACCTGCCCCACCCCCACCCCCGAACCCGCCGTCGTGGAGCCCGCCCCGCCGGCGCCGATGGTCACCCCGCCCGCTCCCGTCGTCCCGCCGACGGTCGTGCCCGTCGCGGCGCCGGCCCGCCCGGCGTGGACCGCACCCACCCCGCCCCGGCTGTCCCTGCCGTCCCGACGCCGCCCCCGCGTCGCCGTCGCCGGCGGCACCGCCACCGGCACCCTCGCCCTGATCGGAGAGTCCGCATGACCCTCACGGACACCACACCCACCACGGCCGTCCTCGACGACACCACGGCCGCCGCCATCCTCGCGTTGGCCCTGCACTGCCCGGCCGGGATCACCGCCCCGACCGCCGCGGCCGCCCTCGACCACACCGAGGCGTGGATAGCCGACCAGATCAGGTCCATCCCCGGTGTCCAGGAGACCGGCCCGGACCTGCGCACCGGCCACACCCGCTACCAGGCCACCGGACCGGTCGTCACGGACGTCACGCTCATCGCCGGCGCGCTGCTCGCCCTCGCTGAGCGCGACTGGGCGCAGGGCGACTACCAGGACGCCCTCGGCCGGGTCGACATCACCGGCGCGCTGCGCCTGGCCGCGGGCGTCCACCCGTACGAAACACCCGCCGACCGGGAGCTGGACGCGGTCCTCGGCGCCGAGGACCTGCTCGCCGCCCACCTCGGCCACGACCCCGCCGAGGTCGACGCCGGCGACACCATCGCCGCCTGGCAGGACCACCCCTCGCGCACGCTGGTCGAGGTCCGGGCGCTGCTGCTCGACGTCGCGATCGGCGCCGGCCGATGACCGCCCGGGAGAACGGCGGCGAGGAGACCTACAGCAGCGACTCGAAGTTCTGGCGGGACGTGTTCGGCGGCAACCCGCCCCGATCCGGGTCACGGCGCACCCACAGCCCCAGGACAGCCCGGTGACCGCCTTCGTCGAGGTCAACGAAACCGCCATCCTGATGGCCGGATCACATGCCGCCACCAGATGGTGGCTCCTCTACCTGGACCAGGCCGAGAAGGCCGGTCGGGTCGAAACGGTCGCTGTTGGCATCGGTGACCTGGTCCGGATCTCCTGCGCGGATGCCCCGGAGGCGGACTGGCTCACCTCACACATGGTCAACAACGGTGTGCCCAAGTCCGCGGTCCGCGCTAACGGCCCCGTACCTCTCAAGATCCGGAAAGCGTCGGGGCGACCCCGGCGCTTCGACGATGACGGCGGAGCCGAATGAGCGCCGAGCGGGCGCTGTACCGCGAACGCGCTCACCTGATCGCCTACCTGGCGGCCGCTCACGACACGCACTGGGCCGCACCGGACCCGACCGACCCGCACGCCGCCTACCCGGTGCTCTGCCTGCACACCCCCGCCGGCCAGATGACCTGGCACATCCACCCGTCCGACCTCGACCTGTTCCCGGACCTGCCCGTTCGGCACTCCGACTACGACGGCCACACCGTCGCGGACAAGCTGCGGCGGCTCGCCGAGCTCACCCGCGAAACCGCCGTCGCCTGACCCCCGCCCCCAACCCACGACAGGACGATGACAACCGCCATCACCGTCACAACCCCGGGCCCGGCTCTCCCCAACGGAGACGCCGGGCCCCGGCATGTCACGGCACGACACGCCCGACACGCTCATGTCCGTACATGGAAATGCCCGGTGGATGCGGTAGACATCGTGCATGGATCAGCCCCGCCCTCGACAGCCGATCGGACTGCGCGACGAGCATCGCGACCGGCGCAGCCACGCCCGCAGCGCGCGGATGGAGCTGCTGATGTCACCCGAGCTGAAGGCGCGGATCCGCGCGGCCGCCGCGGCGGACGGGCGTCGCGCCCTGCCGTGGGTGCTGGAGGTCCTGGAGCGGGCGTTGCCGCCCGAGCTGGAGCTGGACGGAGCCGCCACCGAGGAGACGTCGATGGCGTCGTAACGGCCGAGGGCCGCACCACGTGGATGCGGCCCTCGATCACGAATGTGCGGGGCCCGAGCGCCAACTCGAGTGATCCCGCGTTGCTGCCCCCACGCAAAGGACAGGCGATGCTGCCTCTTCATGCTGCCACGCGCTCGGCCGTGTTGGCCACCGACCTGGCACGGATGTCCGGGCCGGTAGTCGGACAGACCAGACCACCGGAACGCCACGCGGCGTGGTGGTCACATCCCGATAGATTGCGCCACGTCAAACATGATCCTCTTGACGGTGAGGGGGCGTGGTGAGCGCGCCGCGTGACCAGTACGCCGACGTCGGCCGGTCCGCCCGGGCCGTGATGGCCGCCGCCTGCCAGGCCGGTCTGTCCCAGGGCGAGTGGCGGGTCCTGACTGCGGTGCTGCACGAGACGTCCACGTGGAGCCGGCACGTCGACGTCATCTCCGTCGCCAAGATCGCCGCGATCGCAGGGCTGGCCTCCGACGGGCAGGTCCGCGCCGCCCTGGTGCGGCTGCGCGACCTCGGTCTGATCGTCTACACCGCCCGCCGCGGCCGCCCTCGGGCGGGTGAGCGGGGCCGCTGCACGATCGGCATCCCCGACGTCAACACCCTCCCGATGGACGTCCCCGCCCCCGCCGAGCCGGCGGCCACCCCGGAAAACCGCCGACCCGTCACAGCGGATAACCCGCCCGCGCCGGACGGGCCGGCGGAGGCGAAACCGCCGACCCGTCGCAGCGGTTATCCGGCGGAAAACCGCCGAACCGGGGGGGCGACACCCGAGGAAGTACTTACCGAGAAGAAGAACTCCTCCTCCGGAACGATCATCGTCTCGCCGTTGCCGCCGGTGCCGGTCGACGGAGGAGGAGAAGATCATCAACCCGATGAGGTCGGGCGGATCGCCGCGGCGCTCGCCGGGTTGGTGCGCGGGGGGCCGCAGACCCGGCTCGCGGTCCGCGGCCGCGTGGTGGAGCTGCTCGCCGCCGGCTACACCGCCGGGGAGATCACCGGCCACGCCGAGGCCCGGACCGCCGTCGGTCGCACCCGGGGCACGATCACCGACCCGTCCGGGCTGCTGCGCCACGTCCTGGCCGACATGCCACCGTCGCGGGCCGCGCAGGCCGCCGAGCGGGAGGCCGCCCGGCAGCGGGATGCCGCCGAACGCCGCCAGACCGCCGCGACCACCGACGACACCGCGACCCGCAACATGACGATCACCGACGAGCTCGGCCCGCGGCTGCACGGACGGATCATCGCCGCCGCGGTCGCCGCGAGCCCGATCCACCAGCGGGCCCGCCGCAGCCCCGCCCTGGTGCGCTCGCTCGCCGGCCACGCCTACGCCGACCACGGCTACGACCTCGACGCGATCCGGACCTACGCCGAGGGCCTGCCCCCGGGCCCGCAGGAGTCCGCGTCGGCGACCGGCCCGGACGGCCTGCCCCTCACCACGGCCACGCAGACGGCTGTCAGCGCCACGAAGCGCACTGCCCCCACCCCGACCCCCCTGGGTGACGGATCGGTGCCGTCTCTGGCCGAGCTGGAGGCCGCGATCGCCGAGCGCCTCGGCGGTGTGGCGTGACGGCCGCGCGGACGGTACGCCCGTCCCTGGCCGCGCATCGTGCTGCCGCGGTCCGGGTCGCAGCGCTGCTCGCGCCACCTGGCGCCCGGGTCGGCACGGGTGCACCACTGGGCAGCTGGGCGGCGCTCGCCGCCGTCCCGGATCCAGTCGAGACCGCCCGGCGTGCCCGTGTCGGTCTGGGCGCGGTCACGTCGATCCCGGTGCTGGAGACGATGCTGGGCCTGCCGCACGGCCTGCCCGTGCCCGCCGCGGCGCTGTCCGCCCGGGAGCGGCAGGCTCTCGCCGCGGCGCCGGCGGGCTGTGTGGACCACGACCCGGACGGGATCGTCCGCCAGGCCCGGCCGCCGCTGAGCCCGGCGCTCGCGGTCGTCGCGGCCACCCGCGGCTGGCGGGCCGGGCTGGGCCAGGCCGGACGGTACGCGCCGTTCTGCGCGCGTGTGATCGTGCTGGACCGGGCGCCGCGGGACCTGCTCGCTGCCCGCGTCGACGCCGGTTTCTACGGCGTGGGCCTGGTCCTCGCCGCCGATGACGGCGAGCTGGAGACGCTGGTCGCACCCGAGCCGTACCGCCCGCACCGGATCTCGGTGCGACGCTGGTGGTTCGCCGAGCAGATCCACCAGGCGCTACTTGCCGAGGAGCGGGCCACAGCCGAGGCCGGTGCCGCATGACGCGCTCGGTGCCGGTGCAGGCCGGTCTGTTCGATGCTGGCGACGACGTGGGCCTGGCGGCGCCGGACGTGCGGGTGCTCGAGCTGCTGGCCGCCGGCGGGACGGTGGTGGTGCGTCTGCCGGGCATCTACCGGCCGTACGGCCCGCTGCTGCGCCACCTGGCCGACGCCGGCCTGCTGGTCCGGATCGGCCGGGGCACCATGTGGGGCAACCGGCATCGGCTGCGCCCCGGCGCCACCCCCGGCGAGCGGGCCGAGGCGATCGCCGCCTACGAGCGGGACCTCGCCGGCCGGCCCGACCTGCTCGCCCACGTCGGCGAGCTCCGCGGCCGCGCGCTGGGCTGCTGGTGCGCGCCCCGGGCCTGCTACGGCGACGTCCTCGCGCGGCTCGCCAACGGGCGGCCGACCGGGACAGCGCTGGATCTGTCCGAGGCGGGCGGGATCATCACGGCGACGACGGCGACCAGGGGGAGAACCCGATGAGCGACCAGACCCAGCCAGCGGACCACGTCGGCGCGGCGGAGTGCACCCGCTGCGGGGCGCTGCTCGTGCCCGGCACGACCGCCACCGGCACCGAGCAGTGCGCGGCCTGCCTGTGGGGGCCGGATCCGGACTGGCGGGCCGAGGACGACGCGGTACCGCCCCAGTGCCGCGGCTGCGGGGCGGCGATCATCCCGGGCGTGACCGCGCTGCCGTGGGGCACGCCGCGCCGGCGGGAGCGGTGCCAGGACTGTGCGGTGGTCGGCCAGTGCTCGGGCTGTGGCACAGCGATCGTCGCCGGCTACAACGACGCCACGATCGCCGAGACGTGGCGGGGCAGGCTGTGTGTGGACTGCGGGCCCGACCCGGTCCTCGAGGGCGACGTCCTGGCCGTCATCGACCCGACGATGCCCGACGCCTACCACTCGCAGGACAC
>Ga0207710_10000356_pt1 | contig 32450 bp, 29 predicted proteins | sample KBSS24metaG_FD_184400 | JGI IMG/M metagenome (GOLD analysis project Ga0207710, IMG submission 184400) | Switchgrass rhizosphere microbial communities from Kellogg Biological Station, Michigan, USA - KBS S2-4 metaG (SPAdes) (version 2) | ecosystem: Host-associated > Plants > Roots > Rhizosphere...
CCCTGCCGAACTACATCGCCAACGCCGTCGGGGCCCGCCGCGTCTTCAATCGCCTCTCCGGTCGCATCGCCGTCTCCGAGGCCGCCGCCTGGACCGGGCGGCGCTGGTACGGGGGCGACTACACGATCATTCCCAACGGCGTCGACGTCGCGGCGGCGCCGACCGCGCCGGTGCCGCCGTCCGAGGAGCTGCGGCTGCTGTTCGTCGGCCGGCCCGAGGAGCGCAAGGGGCTGCCGATCCTGCTCACCGCCTTCGGCGCCCTGGTCGAGCACGTCCCCTGCCGGCTCAGCATCGTCGGCGCCGAGCGCGAGGACGTCCTGCGCTACCTCTCGGACCCGGAGTTGATGTCTTCGATCGACCTCCATGGCCGCGTCTCCGGGCCGCGCCTCTGGGACGAGATGCATCGCGCCGACCTGCTCTGCGCGCCATCGCTCTCTGGCGAGAGCTTCGGGATGGTGCTGACCGAGGCCTTTGCCGCCGGCACTCCGGTCATCGCCTCGGCGATCGCCGGCTACAGCGACGTCGTCACCGACGGGGTCGACGGACTCTTGGTGCCGCCCGCCGATCCACAGCGCCTCGCCGAAGAGCTGCAGCGGGTCTACCACGAGCCGGAGCGGCTGCGAGCGATGGGAGAAGCGGCGCGCCGCAGCGCCCAGCGCTATGCCTGGCCCCACATCGCCAACCAGGTGGCCGAGGTCTACGAGCGGGCGATCGAGGCGCCGCGGCCGGCTACCGCCCGCGAGCGGGCGGCGCACTGGGCCGGCCTGCGCCCGGCCGACGGCAAGCCACGCAGGCCCGCGCAGCGGCTGCCCTCGCTCGACCCGTCTCCCGCCCAGGCCGGCCCCCGCCGGCGACAGGTGGCGCGGCGCCTCGCGCTTGTCGTCGCCGGTGCCCTCGGCGTCGGCCTGACCGTGCTGGCGGCGCAGAAGATCGGCGTCGACAAGGTCGTCGAAAGCATCGTCCGCTCGAACCTGACGCTGGTCCTCGTCGCCTGTGCCCTGATGGCGGTCTCGCTCTTCTTCCGCGCCGCTTCCTGGTACTGGATCGCCCGCGCGGCGCTGCCCGGTCGCTCGATCCGGCGCCGCGACGTCACCTCGGCGACGATGATCGGGGTGTTGATGTCGGCGACCCTGCCGGCCCGCCTCGGTGAGCCCGCCCGCGCTCTGACCCTGGCCCGGCGCACCGGCCGCATGCGGGAAACCTTCCCGGTCCTGCTCGGCACCCTGGTCTCGCAGACGCTCTTGAACCTCGTGGCGCTGGCCCTGCTCGGCGCGATCATCGTCTCGACCACGCCGCTCTTCCACTCCGGCACCCAGAAGCTGTTCGCTTTCAGCCTGGTGCCGCTCTTGCTGCTCGTTGTGGTCCTGGTGGCGCCGGCGCTGATGCGCCGCAACGGCAACGGCCGCCTCGCTCGCCTTGGCGCCGGCCTGCACCGGGCGCTGATCCAGGTCCGGGCTGGGCTGGCCGTGTTTCGCAATCCGCGCCGCGGCGCCGCCGCGGCCGCCGCGCAGCTGGGCGCCTGGGCGATCCAGCTCTCGGCCTGCTGGGCGCTTCTCTACGCGCTCGGGCTCAACGGCAAGGCGGGGATCGGCGCTGCCGCTGCGGTGCTCTTCGCGGTCAACGTGACGGCCGTGGTGCCGGCCACCCCCTCCAACATCGGCGTCTTCCAGCTCGCGGTGATCAGCGTTCTGCACACCGGGTTTGGAGTCGGCACCCCCGATGCACTCGCCTATGGGGTGATCCTGCAGGCTGTCGAGATCGCAACCGCGGTGGCCCTGGGCCTGCCGGCGCTGGTCCGCGAGGGGCTTACCTGGAGCGACCTGCGGATACAGGCGCTTCAGACGGCCCCGGTGCGCCTGGAGCCGGAGCCGCGCGCCCGAGGCGAAGCCAGGCGCGAGAGCGTCCGCGCCTAAACAGGAGTCTTCGTCCACTAAAAGATTTCGCTCCGGTTCGACTAGCATGGGCGCGTGAGTGGGGTGGACTTCGACGCCGGCGCTCTTGAGTCGGCCGCACAGCTCTTTCGGCGCGAGATCTGGCGCACGCCTCCGCCCGACGCGATCGCCGAGTGCGGCATCGAGGTGCAGTCCTTCGGCCCACTGCAGGTGACCGTCTTCGCCGAGCTGGGCGACGTCAAGAGCGCCAACCTGATCACGGGGGCGGCTGAGCCCAATGCCGTCTCCGGCGGCCACCTGGCCGATGCGGTCGAATGGATCGGGTCGCGCGGCGTCGAGTACTGCGTCGCTGTCGCGGAGGGCCGACCGGGCAGCGGTGAGGCGGAGGATTGGCTCAATCGCAGCCGCTTCGAGCAGGACGGTTGTTGGCATACGTTCGTCCGCGACAGCGATCCGTCCGACCTGCCGCAGATGCCCGGCATCGAGATCCTCGAGCTTGGCGACGACGAAGGCGAAGGGATGAGCGCGATCGCCGCCGAGGGGCTGGGCCTCCCCGAATGGGCCGGCACCCTCTTCTTCGACCTGCCGAGCCGTTCGCGGTGGCACTGCTACGTCGCTCTGCTCGACGGCGAGCTCGCCGCCTGCGGAGCGATGATGGTCGAGGGCACGTTCGCCGAGCTCGGCGTCGATGCCACCCGGCCTCCGGCGCGGGGGCGGGGATGCCAGCTGGCGCTGCTCCGGCATCGCATCGAAGTCGCCCGCGAACTGGGTTGTAAGACGCTGTTTGCCGAGGTCGGCTGCAACGTGGGCAGTGTCGCCATCACCCGCGGCAACCTCATTCACGCTGGCTTCAGCGAGGCCTACGGCAGTCGGGTCTGGCACCTCTCTCCGTCGCTCGGGATCTATTGAAACGCCGCAAATTCCTCATACAGAAGGTTTCTTGACAAATACCGAAATGTACCCATAGAGTCGGAGGACCAGACGGAAAGGGGTATGAGCCATGGGGGATATGGCCACTCTGGAGTACGACTCCGACGCGCTCGAGCGTGTTGCGCAGCAGTTCCGCCGCGATATGTGGAACTCCGTGACCGCCGACGCTGTGAGCGAATCGGGCGTCGAGTTGCGCCGCTTTGGCCCGGTTCAGGTGACGGCCTTCGCCGACCTACCGGAAGCCGAGGGCCTCAACCAGATCGAGGGCGCTGCCGAGCCCGGCGCGGTCGAGCAGGGCCACCTCTCCCGGGCGATCGAATGGATGCGCTCGCGTGAGGTCGACTATCGCGTGCCGGTGGCCGAGGGCAGGCCCGGCACCGGGGTGGCGAAAGACTGGCTCGGCAGGCGTGGCTACGAGCGCGGCGGCGGCTGGGTGAAGCTGGTCCGCGATGCCTCGCCGCCCGACTGGCCGGCCGATCCGCGCGTCGAGATCTTCGAGCTGGGCGAGGACGAAGCCGACGGCGAAGGTCTCTGCGACATCGTCTCCGAAGCCTTCGAGCTGCCGCTGACCGCCGGAGCCCTCTTCTTCTCGTTGCCGCAGGCGCCCAACTGGCGTTGCTACACGGCGGCCCTGGACCGTGAGGAAGGCATCGTCTCCACCGCCTCGATGATGGTCAGCGGCGGGATCGCCAGGCTCGGGCTGGCCGCGACGCGGCCGGGTCGCTGGGGATTCGGCTGCCATCGGGAGCTGCTGCGGCGCCGACTCGCCGACGCGGCCGACGCCGGCTGCCACACCGTCTTCGCCGAGTTGGACGACTCCGAAGGCAGTCGCATGGAGGGCGCCCGCCACAACCTCCTGGAGGCCGGCTTCCGCGTCGCGTACGGCAGCCGTGACTGGCAGCGCCCGGCGCTGCACCCAGCGACACCCGTCTACTGACTCAGCTGCCGAGTGGCTCGGCGGCGGGCGCCGGCGCCTCGTTCTCGGGCTCCGACTCGGGCGGCAGCTCGCCGCCGCGGTCGGTGCCGGCGATCAGCTCGTCGGGCGCCTTCTCGGCGGGGATGAAGCCCGACTTCATGCCGAAGTAGACGGCCTGCGGATGGTGGGCGACGATCGCCACCGTCGACTGCTCGGGCAGCACCGCATAGCCCCCCGAAAGGGTCATGCCGATCTCTTCGAGGCCGAGCAGGCGCCAGACCTTCTCGTGCTCGGATTGGTCCGGGCAGGCGGGGTATCCCCACGAGTAGCGCCGACCCTGGTCGGGCTCGATGCCGAGCTCGCGGCGGATCCCGGCGTGGAGCCACTCGGCGAGTCCCTCAGCTGACTGCACCCCGAGCCCGTGGACGTAGAGCTGTTCGGCGAACTCACCTTCGCTCTCCAGCCGCTCGATCAGCTCGGTGACCTCGGGCCCGACGGTGACGCCCTGCAGGGCGACCAGGTCACGTTCACCCGAGTCGATCGGGCGGAAGAAGTCGGCCAGGCAGATCCGGTCGTGCCGTGGCTGGCGCGGGAAGACGAGCCGCTCGAGCTCGCGCTCAGGATCCTCGGGGTCGAAGACGACCAGCTCGTTGCCGTCGGCGTTGCAGGGGAAGTAGCCGAGCCGCGTGCGCGGCCGCAGGTAGTCCTGCTCGCGCCACATCCGCTCCAGGCGGGGGGCGAAGCCCTCCTCCTCGGCGGTTCCCTCGACCAGTTCCCGCCAGGCCTCGCCCTTGACCCCGCGCCCGCCCCAGTGCAGCTTGAAGAGCACGTGGCGGTCGAGGTAGGGGAAAACCTCGTTGAGGTCGACGGGGATCTCGCGCACGCCGAGGAAGGGCGGGGTCGGGATCGGCACGTCGATGCGGGCCTCCGAGCGGACGCTGTCGTCGCTGGTCGGCGGCCCGTCGTCCACCACGACCGGCTTCTCGCGCAGCTCCTTGGCCTCGGCGCGGATCCGCTCGACCAGCGACGCTCGCGCGCCCTCGTCGACCAGCGCGTCCATCGTGTCGAGGCCCTGGAAGGCGTCCTTGCAGTAGAAGACCCCCGGCTCGTAGACGTCGTCGGACTCCCTCCCATGGGGGTAGAGCGTGCGCCGGCCGAAGTCGCGGTTGATCGCGGCGCCGCCGATCAGGACCGGGAACTCGAGCCCCCGCTGGTGCAGCTCCTGGACGCAGATCGGCATCTGCTTCGAAGTCGAGACGAGCAGGGCGGAGAGGCCGATCGCGTCGGCCTCGTTCTCGAGGGCGGCCTCGATGATCGCGTCGACCGGGACCTGCTTGCCGAGGTCGATCACCGTGTAGCCGTTGTTGGTGAGGATCGTGTTGACGAGCGACTTGCCGATGTCGTGGACGTCGCCGAACACGGTCGCGATCACCACCTTGCCCTTGGTGTGGCCGTCGATCCGGTCCAGGTGATTCTCGAGCTGGGCGACGGCGCGCTTCATCACTTCCGCCGACTGCAAGACGAAGGGCAGGATCAGTTCGCCGGCACCGAATTTGTCGCCGACCTCCTTCATCGCCGGCAGCAGCACCTGGTTCAGGGTCGGAACGGCGCCGATCTTCTCGACCGAGCGCTCGATCTGGTCCTCGACCCCGTCCTTCTTGCGGCGCAGGATGTGCCAGTGCAGGGCTTCCTCGGGCTCCATCTCGGCGGTCGGGTCGGCCGCTTCGGCCTCGCTCTCTTCGCCTTTCGACTCGAAGTGGGCGATGAAGCGCTCGAGGGCGTCGTCGCGACGGTTGAAGACGAGGTCGTCGGTCAACTCGCGCTCCTCGTCGGGGATCTCCGAGTAGGGCGTGATGTGGTTCGGGTTGACCATCGCCAGGTCGAGCCCGGCCTCGACGCAGTGGTGGAGGAAGACCGAGTTGAGGACCGCCCGCGGGCGGGGGGAGACCCCGAAGGAGACGTTGGAGACGCCGAGCGAGGTCTTGACGCCGGGGATCTCGGCCTTGATCCGGCGGATCCCCTCGATCGTCTCCACCGCCGAGGGCTTCCACTCCTCGTCGCCGGTGGTGAGCGTGAAGGTGAGCGCGTCGAAGATCAGCGCCTCGGGGTCGAGGCCGTGTTCGTCGCAGGCGATCTCCTTGATCCGTTGGGCGATCTCGACCTTGCGCTCGGCCGTCTTCGCCATCCCCACCTCGTCGATCGTCAGCGCGATCAGAGCCGCTCCGTGGGCCTTGGCCAGCGGGATCACCGTGTCGGCCTTGTCGCGACCGGCCTCGAGGTTGATCGAGTTGACGATCGCCCGGCCGGGAATCTGCTCGAGCGCCGCCTTCAGCACCTCAGGTTCGGTCGAGTCGACCTGGATCGGCGCCGGCTGCGTCAGCGAGACTCGCTTCACCACAGCGCTCATCTGCTCGTCCTCGTCCTGGCGCTCGGTCAGCGCCACGCAGACGTCGAGCACGTGGGCGCCGCCTTCGACCTGGTCTTCGGCGACTTGGACGAGGCCGTCGTAGTCGTCGGCGAGCAGCAGTTCCTTGGCCTTTTTCGAGCCCTGCGAGTTGACCCGCTCGCCGACTAGGGTCGGCCGCGGTTCTTGTACGAGCGGGGTGGAGGTCATCATCGAGGAGACCTCGATCTGGCCCGGCGCCGGGCGCTCGGCGGGCACGCGGCCGTCGACGCGCTCGCGGATCGCGGCGATGTGCTCCGGGGTGGTGCCGCAGCAGCCACCGACGATGCCGACGCCGTAGCGCTCGACGAACTCGCCCAACGTCGCCGCGAGGGGCTCGGGCTGTTCGGGGAAGATCGTCTCGCCGTCGGGCCCCTGCAGCGGCAGGCCGGCGTTGGGGATGCAGTGAACCGGCAGCGGGCTGTGCTCGCCGAGGAAGCGGATCGCGTCGCGCATGTCCTCGGGACCGGTCGAGCAGTTGAGCCCGATCACGTCGACGTCGAGGGCGGCGAGCGTCGTCAGCACCGCCTGGATGTCGGTGCCGAGCAGCATCTTGCCGCCGTTTGGCAGCAGCGAGACGCTGGTCTGGATCGGCAGCCGCCGCCCGGTCGCCGCGAAGGCCTCGCGGGCGCCGAAGATCGCCGCCTTGACCTCGAGGATGTCCTGGGCCGTCTCGATGATGATCAGGTCGGCGCCGCCATCGACCAGACCGCGCGCCTGTTCGGCGAAGACCGAGACGAGCGTGCCGAAGGAGATGTCCCCGAGCGTCGGGTCGGTCGAGGCGGGCAGGAAGCCGGTCGGTCCGATCGAGCCGGCGACGAAGCGATCCTCGCCGGCGGCCCGGCGGGCGATTTCCGCTGCCTTCGTGTTGATCTCGAGGGTGTGCTCGCCGAGACCCCACTCGTCCAGCTTCAGCCGCGAGCCCTGGAAGCTGTCGGTCTCGACGACCTCCGCACCCGCTTCGAGCATCGAGGTGTGGACCCCCTCGATCACGTCGGGACGGTTCAGGACCAGCGCCTCGTGGCATTTCCCGGCGAGGCCGCCGTAGTCCTCCTGGGTGAGCTCGAACTGCTCCAGGGTCGCGCCCATGCCGCCGTCGAAGACGACGACGCGCTCGCGCACCGCGGCGATGTAGTCACGCTCGGCCATGAACCTGAAGAGGCTACCGGGACGCCGAATGGCCAAGCTTGGCCTGGGCGTGGGCGTCAGCTGGCGATCAGGGCGGCGATGATCCCGAAAGCGCCGGTCAGGAGGGCGATCCAGACCAGGTCGATCCGCTTGTTGACAGCGGCGAAGGCCGCGGCGAATTCGGTGCGCTGCTGCTCGAACATCCTCGCCATTTCAGCCCGGTGCTCTTCGAACTGCTGGTTGGTTTCGGCTCGATGCTGCTCGAACTGTCGGGTGAGTTCCACACGCTGCTTCCCAAACTCCGCGCGCTGCTGCTCGAACTGCCGAGTGAATTCCGCGCGCTGCTGCTCGAACTGCCGAGTGAACTCGGCTCGCAGCTCCTCGAACTGCCGGGCGAACTCGCCTCTCTGCTCCTCGAACTGCCGAGTGAACTCAGCGCGGTGCTCTTCGAACTGACGGTCGGTCTCGGCTCGCTGCTGTTCGAACCGATCGAAGCTCTCGGTCTGCAGTCGCTCGAAATGCGCGACGCCTTCGGTCCGGATCTGTTCGGACTGTCCGCCGGCCTCGGATCGCAGCTGCTCAATCTTGCTTTCGAGCCGCAGGAACCGGTCGTCGACTCGCGCGAAGCCGGCATCGACGCGCTGCGCCAGGTCGTCCATGCGGTCGTCGGTCCAGGTCTGCCTCATTGCCTCCATGAGGGTGGCACTGTAGACAAAAAGATGCAACCGATGGTGTGCAAAATCGACCGAAAGAGTGGAATCTTGCGGCCGATTTCGTAACGGCGCGGCGCTCAGCCGCGCAGGCCGAGGCGGCGCTTCAGGTCGCGGGCGTTGAAGGCCTGGGCGATGCGGCCGACGAGGCCGCGGCGAGCACGGGTGTAGGGGTACCAGGTCGGTTCGCGCTTACCGCCGAAGCGGGTGATCACGACCGACTCGGGGCGGCAGTACTTCTTGATCCCGCCTTCGCCATGGCGGCTGCCGATCCCGGACTGCTTCCAACCGCCCATCGGCACGTCGGAGGCTAGGTAGTTGACGAGCACGTCGTTGACGTTGACGGCGCCGCACTCGACCCGACGCGCGACCTGCTCGGCTCGATCCTTCTCGCCAAAGACTGAGCCGGAGAGGCCGTAGCGGCTGTCGTTGGCGAGCCGCAGCGCCTCCTCGGCGTCGCGCGCCTTCATCACCCCGACCACTGGACCGAAGGTCTCGTCGCGCATCACCTTCATCGAGTGATCGACGTCGACCAGGACCGTCGGTTCAAAGTAGTCGCCGGGCCCCGCGACCGGCCTGCCGCCGGTCAGTGCCCGGGCGCCGCTGGCGAGCGCGTCATCGACGTGGTCCTTGACGATCGCCGTCTGGTTGGGCGAGGTCATCGCGCCGACGTCGGCGTCCCAGCCGGTCGAATCCGGGCCCTGGCGCAGCTTTCCCACTTCCGTGGTCAGCTTGGCGACGAACTCGTCGTAGGCCGGCTCCTCGACGTAGATTCGCTCGACCGACATGCAGATCTGACCCGCGTTCATCATTCCGCCCCATGCCGCGGCGTTGGCGGCGCGGTCGAGGTCGGCGTCGGCGAGGACGATCATCGGGTCCTTGCCGCCGAGCTCGAGACTGACCGGGGTCAGCGTCTCGGCGGCACGCGCCATCACCTTGCGCCCGGTTCGGTCGGAGCCGGTGAACTGGATGAAGTCGACGGCGTCGACCAGGGCGCCGCCGGTCTCGCCGATGCCCTGCACGCAGTCGAGCACGTCGGGGCCACCGATCTCGCTCTTCCAGGCCTCGACCACCTCGGCGAGGCCGAGCGGCGTGAACTCGGAGGGCTTGATGACGACCGCGGCGCCGGCCTGCAGGGCGGGGATCGCGTCGCCGAGGGCGAGGATCAGCGGGAAGTTCCAGGGGCTGATGATCCCGACCACCTGGTGCGGCCGGTACTGGACCCGCAGCTTCTTCGAGGCCAGCAGCGGCGAGTGGGGGCGAATCTTGTCCTCGCCGATGAACTCGGCAGCCTTGCCGCCGTAGAAGTTGATCAGGTCGGCCAGGTAGGCGGGCTCGTTGGAGGCGTCGGCGCGCACCTTGCCGGTCTCGCGCTGCATCGTGTCGAGCACCCGATCGGAGTTGTCGAGCAGCCAGTCGCGCAGCTTGCCGAGCCAGTGGTAGCGGCCCTCGATCCCCATCGCCTCCCACTCGGCCTGGTTGCCGCGCACCCGGGCCACCTTCTCCGCGACCTGCGCGGGGGAGTCGATCGCCACGGTGGCGATCCGCTCGCCGGTCGCGGGGTTGAGGACCTCGAACTGGTCCTCGGCGGTCGCGCCGCCGTTGACCGCGTTGCCGTCCGTCTGCTCCCTGCCGACCGTTCCGCTCTCCACCGCTGCTCCCTTCGTCGCCTCGACGGGAATGCGCCCGCCGACGGTTTGGCTGGTCAGCCAACTGTAGCCGCCGCCGCCCGATCCGGCGAGAAATGGCCTCAGCGTTCGACCAGGCGGAAGACCGGGCCGTCGAGCGAGCAGACGTAGAGGTGACCGCGATCGTCTTCGCCGAAAGAGCTGGGACTGTCGACGTGGAGGCCGAGCCTGTGGTCGCCGCCGGCCCGCTTGAGATGGGGGGCGAGGCTGCGCAGCTGTCCCTCGCAGAGGTCGGCGTAGACGTAGCGCTTGTAGAGCGAGCGAAGGCCGCGGTCGCGGACGACGTAGCCGCCGATGATGGAGCAGCTGCCGGCACGGCTGTGGGGATAGGCGAAGATCGGCGCGACGGTGCCGCCGGGGTCGGGAGTGCCGCTGTTTTCGTCGGTGTATGGGGTGCGCCCCTCGAGGGCGTCCCAGCCGAAGTTGGCGCCGGAGGCGGCTGCGACCGTCGTGTAGTCGAGCTCCTCGAAGCGATTCTGGCCGACGTCGCCAATCGCGATTCGCGGCTGCCCGGTGCTGATCGTGTCGAAGGAGAAGCGGAAGGGGTTGCGGAGGCCGTAGCTGTAGATCTCGTCCCGGCCGGGCCTGTCGACGAAGGGGTTTGAGGAGGGCACGCTGTAGGGCTGCCCGCCGGACGGGCGCGGGTCGATCCGCAGCAGCTTGCCGAGCAGCACGTCCTTATTCTGGGCGTTGTTGGGAGGGTCGCCGCCGGAGCCGCCGTCGCCGGTGCCGAAGTAGAGGAGGTCGCCGAGGAACTGCAGCTGGCCGCCGTTGTGATTGGCGTTGACAGGGTGGGGGATGACGATCACCTGGCGGCGTGAGCCGGGGTCTGCGCGAGTGGCGCTGCGCCGCTGGAATTCGTCGATGCGGATGTTGCCGGCGGCGTCCGTGTAATAAACGTAGAAGCGGCCGCTGCCGGCGTAGTCCGGGGGGAAGGCGATCGAGAGCAGGCCGCGCTCGCCGCCGGAGGAGACGTCGCCGCGGATGTCGAGGAACGGCTGGCCGAGGCGGTGGCCGCCGCTGAGGACCTCGACCACGCCTTCCTGCTCGACGACGAAGAGCAGCTTTGGGAAGCCCGGCGCGCCGGTGACGTAGACGGGCTGGTCGAACCTGCCGATCTGCTTCAGGGCGAGTCTGCCGCGGGCAACCGTGGCGGTCGGGGCCGTCCGCGTGCCCTCCGGCGAGGGCCCTTCGGCGGATCCGCAGGCGGGCAGGCCGAGGCCGATCGCGACGGCGAGGAGGAGCGAGCCGGCGGCGCGGAGTCCCATCGGCGAGACGGTACCCGGCCGCCGAGGGCCTATTCGCCCTTGCCGGCGCCGCCCTTGATTTCGACCACTTCGCCGTCTTCGGTCACTTCGGTTTCCGGCAGTTCGCTGGTGACGTCAACGACGAAGGAGCCGCCAGGTGCGACGCCACCGCTGGTCTTGGCGTGGATGTCGCTGGCGAGGCCAGCCCCGACCCGGTAGAGCACCGTGTAGTGGCCCTGCCGGACCGCGGTCAGCTTCCAGGCCGCGTCGGTCGTCTCGCCTGGCTTCAGCGGCCCCAGGGCAAACGTCTTCGGGTTCGAGGTCGAGGCACCGCCGGCGTTGCTCAAGCCGTCCAGTTTCGGATAGCCGGCGGCGAGGACCCAGGCGGGTCGGTCGGCCTGGGCGACGCCGACGGTCGCGTCGCGCACTCCGAAGGGAAGGGTCGAGCCGGAGCCCTGCTTGCCGGCCAGCGAGATCGTCACGGTGAGGGTCGGCAGCGCCTTGTGACCGGTGTTGCGGATCCCGAGCCGCAGCAGCGAGGTCTGCCCGAGGTCCTGGTCGGTCGGGAAGCTGGCTTCGGTCACCTTCAGGTGGTAGGTGCCGGCCTGTTCGTTGGCGTCCGACGACGAGCCACCGCAGGCGCCGAGCAGCGCCGCCACGGCCACGGCGGCAACCCCGGTCGCGGTGGCTCGGAGGCGGGTGCGCCGGGAATGTGTTCCGGTCCCCCGCAAAGCGGCCGCAACATAGCACGGGGTTCCGCGCCTGCAGGGGCTTTCCAGAGCCGCAGGGGCGGGGTTAGCGGGATCTCAACACTCGGCTAACGGATCGTCCCGACCCATCCCATAGACTCCGAAATCTAGGAGTGGGGCGCCGATAGGCCGGCGCAGCTCGTCGGAGGAGAGATGGTCGGATCCGCGGTGAACAGGGCGTTTTCGCCCGCCAGGTCGCTGTTCGAGCAGGTCGGGGACATGATGATCCTCACTGCCCGCACGCTCGTGTCCGCGGTGCGGCCGCCATACCCGTACGGCGAGGAGTTCATCGGCCAGTTCCTCTTCGCCCTGCAGCTCTGCTGGTTCCCGCTGCTCGTCTCCACCGTCGCCTTCGGCTTCGGTGCCCCTGGCCTGCAGGCCTCTAACTTCCTCTCGCTGTTTGGCGCTCTCGACCGGCTCGGCGGCTTCTTCGTGCTCGCCTCGATCCGCGAGTTCGCGCCCTTCGTGACCGCCGTCGTCGTCGCCGGCGTCGCCGGCACCGCGATCACTGCCGATCTGGGTGCCCGCAAGATCCGTGAGGAGCTCGACGCCCTGCAGGTTCTCGGCGTCGACCCGATCAAGAACCTTGTGGTGCCGCGCTTCCTGGCGCTGATGCTGATCACCGGGCTGCTCGACATCTACGCGCTGGTCTTCGGCATCTCCGGCGGGATCGGCGCCGAGCTGCTCTACCACCAGTCGCTCGGTGGCTTCTTCGCGACGCTTTTCTCCAACGCCTCGATCACCGACCTCTGGGGCTCGGTCCTCAAGTGCACCCTGTTCGGCGCGATCATCGCCGTCGTCTGCTCGTACAAGGGGATGACCGCCTCCGGCGGCGCCGCCGGCGTCGGCCGCGCCGTCAACCAGGCGGTGGTGATCGCCTTCATGGGCGTCTTCGCCTTCAACTACGTCTTCACCCAGACCCTGCTGGCGACCAATCCCGAGCTGCAGACGATCCGATGAACGCCTGGCTCGAAGTCCCGCGCGGCTGGCTCGACTCCTTCGGAGAGATCGCCCGCTTCGGCTCGCGCGTCGCCGGCCTCGTCTACAGCGGCCGGGTCCTGCGCTTCTTCGGCGAGAGCCTGCGCCAGGCCGGGATCCTGATCCTCGGCTCGGCGATCATCATCTGGGGCCTCGTCTTCATCCTCGGCCTGCAGTGCGGGATCGAGGGGGCTTACCTATTGCGTGCCCAGGGCGCGCCCGCCTACGCCGGCGTCTTCTCCGCCTGGTGCGACCTGCGCGAGATCATGCCCTACGCCTTCGGCTACATGCTGGCGGCCAAGGTCGGGACCGGGATCGTCGCCGAGCTCGGGGCGATGCGGATCTCCGACGAGATCGACGCGCTCGAGGTGATGGGTGTGCCGCCGGTCACCTTCCTCTGCGCGACCCGCCTGCTCGCCGCCTGGATCGCCTTCCCCTTCATGTACCTGGTCGGGATCGGGATCATGTACCTGGCCAGCTACATCGCCGTCGTCCAGCAGATCGGCGACGTCTCCTCGGGCGGCTACTTCCTGATCTTCTGGATGTTCCAGAACCCGCCCGACCTGATCTACAGCCTCATCAAGGGAATGGTGATGGCGACCGCGATCGTGCTGGTCGGCTGCTACTACGGCTACACCGCCTCGGGCGGGCCGGTGGGGGTGGGCACCGCGACGGCCAAGTCGATGGTGCTGAACATCGTCTTAGTGCACATCATCGGGATGCTGGGAACCCTGGTCTTCTGGGGTGCGAACCCGCGAGCGCCAATAGGAGGCTGAATCGATGGACGAGCAGGAGCGCTTCAACGAGGCCGAGGAGGAGCAGCACGAGCCCGAGGCCGAGACCAGTGCCGAGCTGGCCGAACCACTCGGGGCCGCTGGCCCGGCGACGCCCGGGCACCCCGAAAGCGCCACCAGCTCCGGTCCCTACGTGAGCGAGGACGGCGCCGTGATGGGGCGCGACTTCATCATTCCCGGCGTCGATCCCCAGGAGCACGATCCATACCGCTTCCACACCGGGCGCAAGCGCGACCACGGCGGCACCGACGCGATCGAGATCATCGACCTCGTCAAACAGTTCGGCCGCGCCCGCATCCTCAACGGCCTCAACCTCGGCCTGCCCGAGGATCAGGTCTCGATGGTCCTCGGCCCCTCGGGCACCGGCAAGAGCGTGCTGATCAAGCACATCGTCGGCCTGCTCTACCCGGACACCGGCGACGTCCTCGTGCACGGCGAGTCGATCCCGAACATGACCGACGACGAACTCTTCGACGTCCGCAAAAAGTTCGGGTTGCTGTTCCAGGACGGGGCGCTCTTCGGCTCGATGAACATCTACGACAACACCGCCTTCCCGCTGCGTCAGCACACCGACAAAAGCGAGGAGGAGATCGGCGAGATCGTCAACCGGCGTCTCAAAGAGGTCGGCCTCACCGAGGCCACCTACAAGATGCCGAACGAGCTCTCCGGCGGCATGCGCAAGCGCGCCGGCTTCGCCCGGGCGCTGGTCCTGGAACCGGCGATCGTGATGTTCGACGAGCCCGACTCCGGCCTCGACCCGGTACGGACGGCGCTGCTCTGCGAGCTGATCCGCGAGGTCCATGCCGAGCACGGCGGCTGCTACCTGGTGATCAGCCACGACCTCGGCACGGCACGCCGGATCGCCGACTTCATCGCGGTGCTGTGGAGCGGCAAGATCGTCGAGTCGGGCCCCAAAGAAGAGCTCTTCGACTCCAGCAACCCCTTCGTCAGCCAGTTCCTCAACGCGGACGTAACCGGCCCGCTCTCGATGGACTGAGCCTGGTGGGGCGCCGCGGCGGCGGCGGGGCGGGAGGGGCGAGGTGAGGGATCGCTACTCGATCGCGGTCGGCCTGATCTTTCTCGTGATCATCGTGATCGCGACGATCAACATCTCCAGCGAGGGTGGCGAAGACACGCTGGGGCTGGACCGTCAGCCGTCCCGCTGGGCGCTCCCGGAGTTCGCGGTCCCGGCCGCGGCCGGTCCCCTCGAAGGCGACGCCAACGTCGCCCAGGACGACTGCGAATCGGGCGGAGTGCCCTGTCCCTCGGGCGACCGGCGTACCCCCGCCTGCCGGATCCGCACGCCCGGCGCGATCCGCGTCTGCGACCTCTTCGGGCGGCCGCTGGTGATCTCGTTCTGGTTCACCAAGAGCGGCGACTGCGCCGCCGAGCAGGACGTCGTCGAGGCTGCCTACCGGCGCTACCGTGGACGGGTGAACTTCCTTTCGCTCGACGTCCGGGACGATCGCGAAACGGTGCGGGAACTCGTCCGCCGGCACGGCTGGACGATGCCGGTCGGCTACGACCGCGACGGTGCCGTCGCCAGCCTCTATCGGGTCGGCGGCTGCCCGACCTTCGCCTTCGCCTATCCCGGCGGCACCCTCCAGGCCGGCGCCGCCGGCGAGTTGGATGCCGACCAGCTAGACGCTCGTATCGAGCGGTTGCTGGCAGCGACGCGAACGGCGGAGCGAGGCTGAGGTGGGAGCGGGAGCCGCGCGGCCGATCGGCTGGGAGCCCTCGCCTGAACAGGGCTGGGTGGCACCGCACCTGGCCGCCGAGTTCCCCGGCCTCGGTGTCGCCTGGATCGAGGTCGACGCCGAGCCGGGCAAGAGCTCGGATGCCGTTCGCCATCGCCTCCGGGGCCTCTCCGACCGCTTCTTCGGCGCCCAGGCGATCCACATGCGGGAACGGCCGATCCCCTGGGCCTACCGGGTCTTCTACCGGCAGATCGGGCTCGACCCCGACCGCAATCGCACGCCGGTCGAGCAGCTGGCCCTGGAACGCCTGCACGACGGGGCATTCGTGACGCGAGGCATACCGGCCGACGCGCTGACGATCGCGACCGTGGAGACCGGTGTCGCTCTGCGCGCCTTCGACGCCGACCGTCTGGAGGGAGGGCTCTGCATCCGCGACTCGGCACCGGGGGAGTCGCTGCCGGGCCGCCCCGGCGAGCTCGTCCAGGGCACCCTGGCGATCGCCGACGAGTGCGGCCCAGTGGCCCTGCTCTTCGGGGTCACCGGCGACGGTTACGAGGTCGTCCGCGAGAGCCGGCGGCTGGCGATCGCCGCGGTTCAGGTCAAGGGCGTTCCGCAGATCGCCGTCGACGAGGCGCTCTGGATGGTCGCCACCAGCCTCAGAGCGGGGTAGACTTGATCGTGCCGATGCTGGATCTGATCGCAAGAGACGACCAGCCGGCGCTTCGCGCCGGGGTCGACGAGCGCCTCGCTCGGGCCGAGTTGCGGCGCCAGATCGGCCGTCTCGAGCAGGAGCTGGGCGGGCTCGTCAGCGAGGCCTTCGGCCGGATCGAGATCGAGCACCGGCTGCGACCGGTTGCAGCCGAGCCGCATGTCCTCGACCTTGGCGGCCTCGAGCGGGTTCGCGACGAACTCGCCGAGCGGATCGGCCAGGCGCGTCAGGAGCTCCGGGAGCGGGCACTGGTCGAGACCCGCAACCGCGAGCTGCTGCGCGAAGTGCTGACCAACCCGGCCGAGCACAAGTGGGTGAAGATCAGCCGCCACGACGTCGGTGAGCCCGGCTGTGGCGGTTGGCACTCGCGCCCCCAGATGGGCCCGATCGGGCTGCTGATGGGCTGGTGGCGGGTCAAGGTCTCCTCGGGATGTCCGTTAGCCGGGCGGCTTGCGGCCGTTGAGCGCTGAGCAGGAGAAGAAACCGGCAAAAAGGGTTGGCGCTCCAGACGAGCGGCCCCCGGCCCCCTGGGGTTCCGTTCCGCTGGCCGAGCTGGTGATCCTCGCCGGCATCGTCTGCCTGGCGATCGGCTTCATCGGCGCTCACCCGAAGCTGCTCGGCGTCGGGGTCGCCCTGGCCGGACTGGGGGGGATGGAGGTCGCGATCCGCGAGCACTTCGCCGGCTACCGCTCCCACTCGACCCTGCTGGCGGGAACGGTCTTCGTCTTCACGGTTGGCGGCCTCTTCTACCTGGCCGACCAGATCCTCGCGGTCTGCCTGGCGGCTGGCGCCGTCACCTTCCTGGTGGCCTTCGTGCTGGCGCGCCGGGCTTTCCAGCGCGCCAGCGGTGGCCTCAGCTTCCGCGTCGGCGGACTCCGCGGCTAAGCGGGACTAGGACACGAGGGCAGCGCGTCCGCTCGCGCGGGCGGCCAGCTCGGCGGCGAGCAGCCGGCGCTGACGCGAGGTGAGCGTGCCGAGCTGCTTGTTCTCGTTCAGCGAGAGCGGCATCAGAAACTTGCGAGCGCGGGTCTGGCCCCAGCGGCGCTGGCTGGTCAGAAGTTCGGCGATCGTCATGCTCTCGGTCTCCCACGGAGACTCCTCGACGACCTCGGCAGCCTCCCTATCGCCCCGTGCGATCGCGCGCTTCAGCTCGGCGCGCGCCAGGCGCACGGAGTTGGCTCGTTCCAGCGCCCGCATGTGTTGCGGGGTTTCCATCTGAGATGGGGATGCGATCGTCGTTTCGGTTGCCACAGAGGCAGCGTCCACTGGACTCCTCCCTTCAAGGAATCGATTAACTGGGTAGCTCGCTTCGGCCGGCGACCGTCGCTCAAATGGCGGTGGCCTGGGCCGGATGAGCTGAGTGCCCGTCCGCCCCGCCCGGGGGGTGTCGGCGAGGAGGCCAAGCTACGTCGGATCGGTGCGCTCCGTCAACCCGGCGTGGGCGATTGCGACGGCAACCCGGTCGCTAAGAGCAACAATTTCGGAACATCTCCCCGGCCCTGCCGATTCGGCCGAGTCTGAAACTACCCACGACGGGGGATGTCAAAAACCGGTTACTCGCCGGTTAGGGCTGATCCGCCGCGCGGGGCAGATCGGGGAAGTCCCCGATCACCCGGGCGATCGTGCCGAGGGCGCCGTCGAGGTGCTCGCGCTCGTGGGTTGCCATCAGGCTGGTGCGGAGCAGCGCCCCACCCGGCGGCACCGCCGGGTGGATGGCGACGTTGGTGTAGACGCCGGCGTCGAAGAGGGCCTTCCAGAGCAGCACCGCCTGCCAGTCGTCGCCGACAATCACCGGCACCACCGGCGTCGTCGCGACGCTGCCGTCGGGCAGCGTCCCCGGCTCGATCACCTTCAGACCCAGGTGCCGGAGGCCCTCGCGCAGGTACTCGGCGTTGGCGAGCAGGCGCTCGAAGAGCCGCGGGCCGTCCGCGCGGATCACCCGCAGCGCTGCCAGGGCGGCGCCGACGGCGGCCGGGACGGCGGAGGCGCTGAAGATGAAGGAGCGGGAGCTGATCCGCAGGTACTCGATCACCTCGGCCGGGCCGGCGATGAAGCCGCCGCAGGAGGCGAGGCTCTTCGAGAAGGTCCCCATCCGCAGGTCGACCTGGTCCTCGAGCCCGAAGAGCTCGCAGGCGCCGGCGCCGCGGGCGCCGAGCACACCGGCGCCATGGGCCTCGTCGACCATCAGCCGGGCGCCATGGGCCTGGGACAGCTCGACGATGCGGGGCAGGTCGCAGACGTCCCCCTCCATCGAGAAGACGCCGTCGACGACGACGAGGACGCCGCCACCGTCGCCGGCGGCGCGCTCCAGCATCTTCTCCAGCTTGTCCATGCGGTTGTGGCGGAAGGGGCGCAGCTTGGCGCCGGCGAGGCGGCAGCCGTCGAGGATCGAGGCGTGGTCCCCGGAGTCGCAGATCACCGTGTCGCCGGGGCCGAGGATCGTGCCGAGGCAGCCGACGTTGGACTGATAGCCGGTCGTGTAGACGATCGCGTCCTCGGTGCCCATCCACTCCGCCAGCTCGCGCTCGAGGTCGAGGTGGAGGGGGGTGGTGCCATTGAGCAGGCGCGAGCCGGTGACCCCGGTTCCATAGGTCTCGAGCGCGTCGCGGGCGCCCTGCTTGACGCGCTCGTCGCCGGTCAGGCCGAGGTAGTTGTTGGAGCCGAGCATGATCGTCTCCCGGCCCTCCATCTCGACCACGGGGCCGGCCTGCGAGGTGAGCAGGCGGAAGTAGGGGAGGAGGTCGTGCTCCTTGGCCGCTTCGAGCTGCTCGAGGCGGTCGTGTTCGCGCACCTTCGCGAAGACGTCGACCGGGGCCTTCGCGGTCTCGCTCATGACTCGAGAGTGTAGGTTGCCGCCCTCATGGCAAGCGTCTCGATACGCGTCGCCCGCGGTCCCCGGGCAGTGAAGCGCTTCGTCGACCTGCCCTACCGGCTGCACGCGGGCACGCCCTGGATCCCGCCGCTGAAAGTGGAGCGGCAGCTCTTCCTCAGCCGCCGCCTCAATCCCTACTTCAAGCACGGCGAGGCCGAGTACTTCCTCGCCTGGCGCGACGGCCGTCTCGTCGGCCGCGTCACCGCCCAGATCGACCGCGCCTTCAACGAGTACCACGAGAGCCGCTGGGGGATGTTCGGCTTCCTCGACCTCGAGGACGATCCGGAGGTGATGACGGCGCTGCTCGACGCCGCCGCGCACTGGCTGCGCGAGCGCGGCTGCGACCGCATGGTCGGGCCGATGGACTTCTCGATGAACGAGGAGAGCGGGATTCTGATCGAGGGCCAGGAGCTGGAGCCGCTGATCCGCCAGCCCTGGCACCCGGCCTACTACCAGCGGCTCTGTGAGGCGGCTGGGCTGGAGAAGGCGATGGATCTGTACTCCTGGGACCTCGACGTCTCCAATCGCGGCACGACGCTGCTGCCGGTGCTCGAGGAACTCGACCAGCGGGCGAAAACCGAGCACGGGGTGACGATCCGCAAGATGTCCCGCCGCCATCTGCGCCGGGAGATGGACGGCTTCGCCGAGATCTACAACGCCGCCTGGGCCGACAACTGGGGCTTCGTGCCTTACTCGAAGGAGGACCTCGACACCTACGCGTTCGACCTGCAGCTGGTCTTCATGCGGGAATGGTTCATGGTCGCCGAAAAGGACGGCGAGACGATCGCGATCGCGATGTCGCCGATCGACATCAACCAGGTGCTGAAACGGATGGGCGGGAGGATCCTCCCCTTCGGCTGGTGGCACTGGCTCAACAAAGGCCGGATCTGCGACCGGGTCCGGGTCGGCTTCCTCGGCGTCAAGCCCGAGTACCAGCACACCGGCGTCGCCGCGGCGCTGTACATCGCCCACTTCGAAGCCGCCGAACGGATGCGGCAGGACCACGGCGAGGCGGGCTGGATCCTCGAGACCAACGAGGCGATGAACCGCGGCCTCGAAGCGATGGGCGGCAAGATCGTCAAGAAGTACCGCGTCTACGAGCGGGCGTTGTAGAACGTGCGCAGTTTGCGGTGAGTGTTGAGGGGGCGACCTGAAGCGTCGTTAGAGTCGCTGTGGTGAGCGATTTCGAGCTAGACGGCGAGGTCCTCGCCGAGGAAGACGCCTCGCCGAGCGAAGCGGAGCCGGTCCGGGCGCTGCCGCTGCCCTACGAGGAAGCGGCGACCCCGGTGCTGCGCGGCGAGGTGAAGACGGCGGCGCTGGCCGCGGCCGGTGGCGTCCTCGCCGGAGCGGCGACGGTCGCTGCGGTGCGCGCGGTAACGGCGGTCGGCAGTCGCGCCGCCTCGACGCGGCGGCTGCCGCGCCGGCGCCGGCGGACCGACGTCGTCGCCAGCCGCTCCTTCCTGGTCGACGTGCACCTGCTCGGCAGGTGAACCCGCTGGAAATCGAGGTTCGCCCGCGCTCGCCGTACCGGCTGCCGCGCGGCAGCGACGATCGCACCCTGCGGATCGCCGGCGGGGTGGCGACGCGGCTGCTGCATGTCGAGGGGGCACCGGTTCTGGCGCGCGCCTGGCAGGCCCGCGACGGGCGGATGCTGCTGCGGGCCGAGGCCGTCGAGTCGGGGCTGGTGCAGCTTCATTCCGGGCGCCGAGACGGTGTGCCGCGACGAGGAGCCCCGCCGGCGACCGAGGCGGACCGACCTCGGGCCGGTGCGGCGGAGCTGGATGTTGCGATCGAGCGGATGCGCTTCGTGCTCGGGGTCGACCACGATCTCTCTGATTTCCACCAGCGCTTCCGCCGCGACCCGCTGGTCGGGCCGCTGATCCGGCGGCTGCCGAGCTTCCGACCGCGGCTGCGGGTCTGGCCCTGGGAGGCGCTCTCCGCCGCTGTGGTTGGGCAGCTGATCGAGGCGCAGCGGGCGGTCACGATCGAGCGGCGCATCGTCGGCCGCTGGGGAGCAAGGCTAGGTGAAGGTCGAGAGCAGCTACGCGACTTTCCCGGCGCGGCGACGATCGCCTCGCGGGCGCCGGCGGAACTGGAGTCGATGGATCTCTCGCCGAACCGGGCGCTGGCGCTGTGGCGGGTGGCGCGAGCGGTCGCCTGTGGCCGCTGCCCGATCGAGGGCGCCGCCGCCGACCGGCGGCTGCTGGCGATGCCGCAGATCGGGCCCTGGACGGTGCAGTGCCTGCAGCTGTTCGGCCGCGGCGAGATGGACGCGCTGCCGGCCGGGGACCTCGGCTACATCAAGCTGGTCGGTCGCCTCGCCGGCCTGGGCCGGCGCGCGACGGTCCCGGAGGTGGAGGAGTTCTACGCGCCGTACGAGCCGTATCGCGGCCTGGTCGGCTCGCTGACCCTGGCCGGGCTGCACCGGACGATCGCGCAGGGCCCGCCGCTGCGGCTCGCCGCCTAGCCCTGCACACATTCGTGCCTGGACGGACGTGCGGTCAAGGGGCTGGACGTTCTGTCGATAACGACGCGGATGAGCAAGAAAGGGGAGAGAAACTGGCCTCAGCAGGAGGTCAACGAATTCCTCGATCAGATCTCGGCCGGAGGGCAGGACTACCGGCATCTGGTCGAGCGCCTGCCGGTGATCGTCTACGCGGCCGAGATGGGCGAAAACGGCGCTTGGCGCTATGTCAGCCCCCAGGTCGAGGAGATCCTCGGCTACACCGTCGAGCAGTTCAAAGCCGACCCAGGCCTATGGGCACGGTTGCTGCACCCCGACGATCGCGAGCGGGCGATCGCCAACGAAAGCAAGGACTTCCTCGGCACCCGCAACGCGCCCCCGGTCGAGTACCGGCTCTGCACCCGTGACGGCGACGTGCGCTGGATGCTCGACGAGGCGGTCCTAGAGGCCGACGAGGACGGCGTCCCGGTCTGGCACGGCGTTCTCTACGACATCACCGAGCGCAAGCAGGCCGAGCGCGAGCTGCAGCGGGCGGTCGCCCAGCAGGCGGTCGTCGCCAAGCTCGGCGAGCGGGCCATCCAGGACGGCGACCCGGAGGCGCTGATGCGCGCCGCCACCTCGCTGATCGGCGAGATCGAAGGCGTCCACAGCGCCTGCGTCTGGGTGCTCGGCCGCGACGGCCGCCGCCTCAACCTGCGCGCCGGTCTCGAGGAGGAGGTGGTCGGCGCCGGCCGCCGCGTCTCCGCCGCCCGCGACTCCCATGTCGGCGCCGCCCTCGAGAGCGGCGTCCCCGCCGTCGTCTCCGACTGGGCGGGAGAGGAGCGCTTCACGATGCCGCCGGTGCTGCGCGTCTTCGGCTCCGCCAGCAGCCTCGCGGTGACGATCGACGGCAAAGACCACCCCTTCGGCGTGCTCGACGTCCACTCCACGGAGGCCGGCCGGCTCAGCCCCAAGGACATCCCCTTCGTGCAGGCCGCCGCCAATGTGCTCGCCGACGCGATCGAGCGCCACAGTGCCGACCAGGCGCTGCGCCACCGCGTCCTCCACGACGCCCTCACCGGCCTCCCAAACCGGCTCAGCTTCATCGACGCTCTCAACGCCTCGCTCAAACGCGCCCTCGTCTCCGGCTCCCCGGTCGGGATCCTCTTCCTCGACCTCGACCACTTCAAGCTGATCAACGACAGCCTCGGCCACCACGCCGGCGACGCCCTGCTGCGGGCGGTGGCGCCGCGGCTGCGCGACCACCTGCGCCCCGGCGACGTCGTCTCCCGCTTCAGCGGCGACGAGTTCGGGGTCCTGATCGATCGCCTCGCCGACGAAGGAGAGGCCGTCGCGATCGCCGACCGCGTCGCCGCCGCCTTCGCCCAGCCCTTCTCGCTGGACGGGGTCGACCACTTCGTCAGCGCCAGCATCGGCATCGCCGTCGCCCGCCCGGCCGACCTCGGCGCCGCCGACGCCGAGCTGCTGATCCGCGACGCCGACGCGGCGATGTACCGGGCGAAGGAAAAGGGCCGCTCGCTCTGCGTGCTCTTCGACGCCGAGATGCGCGCCTCCGCCAAGCGTCGCCTGGAAACCGAACGCGAGCTGCGCCACGCCCTCGACGGCGAGCAGCTGACCCTCCACTACCAGCCGGTCGTCGGCCTGCGCAGCGGCGAGATCAGCGGCCTCGAGGCGCTGGTCCGCTGGCGCCATCCCGAGCGCGGCCTGCTCGACCCGGCCGAGTTCGTCTCGATCGCCGAGGAAAGCGGACTGATCGAGCCGATCGGCCGCTGGGTCCAGGAGCGCGCCTGCCGCCAGGTGATCGAGTGGCACGAGCAGCGGCCCGACGCCCGTCCCTTCGACGTCGCGGTCAACCTCTCCGCCCGGCAGGTCGCCCACCGCGACCTGCCGGCGACGATCGCCGAGATCGTCGCCCGCACCGGCCTCGATCCCTGCCACCTGCGCCTGGAGATCACCGAGAGCGTCCTCGTCGAGGAGTCGGCGGCGGCGATCGCCTCGCTGGAGGCCCTCAACGAGATCGGCGTGCGGCTCGTCCTCGACGACTTCGGCACCGGCTACTCGTCGCTCGCCTACCTCAACCGCTTCCCCTTCCACGCCCTCAAGATCGACCGATCCTTCGTCGACGGGCTCGGCATCGAACAGGAGCGCACCGCGATCGTCGAGGCGATCATCGGGATGGCCCGGGCGCTCTCGCTCGAGGTAATCGCCGAGGGGGTCGAGAACGAGGTGCAGCTGGCGGAGCTGCGGCGGCTGGGCTGCGACTACGCCCAGGGCCACCTCTTCCACGCGGCGATGCCGGCCAGCGAGGTCAGCCGCCTGCTGGCCGAGGGCACACTGGCCGGCTATTCGGGGATATCGCCGCGCAGATAGGCGTTGCTGAGCAGTTCGGTCGCGGTGGGCAGCGACTCGATCAGGCCGTTGTCGCGCATCCAGCCGGCGAAGGCCTCCCACTCGTTCGGGTCCATGTAGCCAAAGGGTTTGCCTTCGCTGCGGGCGCCGAGCAGCGGCAACGTCGCTTCGATCTCGGCTTCGGTCAGTTTGGGATCGAGGTCGTGGTTGGCTTCGGTGATGGCCGTGGTCGCGAGCTTCGGCTGGGCGACGGCGGCGTCGGTGCCGCGTTCGAGGGCGGCGATGAAGAGCCGGTACCTGTCGGGGTCGGCTTCGAGCGCCTTGCGGTTGGCGACCAGGACCAGCTCGTCGTAGGTCGGCACGCCGAGCTGGTCGACCGGGGTGACGACCGGGTCTTTGCCGCGCTGGCGCAGGTCGACTCCCTCGACGTTGCTGTAGCCGCCGAGCATCGCCTCGGCGCTGCCGCCGACCAGCGCCGGCAGCAGGCCGAAGCCGACGTTGACGAGCTTGACGTCGGAGAGCGAGAGGTCGACCCGGCCGAGGATCGTCTTCATGAAGGCTTCCTGGTAGGGGATGCCGGCGTAGGCGACGGTCTTGCCCTTGAGGTCGCCGACGCCTTTGATGCCCGACTTGCCGAGCCAGATCAGCGAGGTCAGCGGTCGGTTGACGATCGCCCCCACCGCGACCACTTCGAGTCCCTTGTCGTGGGCGATCGTCACCTCGGGCTCGTAGGAGATCGCCAGGTCGGTGCGGCCGGCCGCCACCTGCTTGAGCGGCGCCGCCGGGTCGGCGGGCGTCTCGATCGAGACGTCGAGGCCGGCTTCTTCGAAGTAGCCGAGCTTCTGCGCGGTGAAGATCCCGGCGTGGTCGGGGTTCGCGTAGAAGTCGAGCGTGAGGCTGAAGGGTTCGGCTTCGCCCTGCACGTCCTCCGACTTGCTGCCGCAGGCGGCGAGGCCGAGAACGAGGGCGAGCAGGGCGAGAGCGGCGGCAAGCGCCGGGATCCGGGGCGGCTTCATGCCCTGTGTTCTACCGCCAAGCGACGACGCGTCGCTCGGCGAGGGCGACGAGGCCGATCAGAACCAGCGCCATCGCCGAGAGGACGGCGACCGCGGCGAACTCCCGCGCTACTTCGAGCTGGGCGTTGTCGGTGAGGATCAGGTGGCCGAGCCCGGAGCTGCCGCCGACCCACTCGCCGAAGACGGCGCCGATCGGGGCGACGACGACGGCGATCTTGGCGCCGGTGAAGAAGGAGGGCAGCGAGCCCGGGATCTCGACTCGCGCCAGCAGCGCCCGCCGCGAGGCGTCGAGGCTGCGCATCATCTTCAGCGCCTCCGGGTCGGCCGAGCGAAGCCCGGCGAGCACGTTGACGGTGATCGGGAAGAAGCAGATCAGCGCCACCACCACGACCTTGGGCCAGATCCCGTAGCCGAGCCAGACCAGCAGGATCGGTGCGATCACCACGATCGGCACCGTCTGCGAGGCGACGATCAGCGGATAGGCGGCGTCGCGCAACAGGCCCGAGAGGTGCATGAGGAGGGCGAACCCGACGCCGATCAAGAGCGCGCAGCCGAGCCCGAGGAGGATCTCCTTCAGCGTCACCCAGGCGTTTTCGGCCAGCAGCGAACGGCTCTCCCAGAGTGAGCTGGCGATTTCGGCCGGGGAGGGGACGAGGAACTCTTCGAGCCCGAGCACTTCGGCCAGGAATCCCGTCGAGGCGGCGATCTGCCAGGCCCCGACGAGCGCCGCGAGCAGCAGCGCTGGCAGCAGCCAGCGCCTCACGCGATCGCTCCCTTCAGGGCCTGCGTCGCCTCTTCGCGGGCGGCGACGAACTCCGGCGCGGTGACCGCGGCGTCGCGGTCCGCGGCTCGCGGTGCGGGGGAGGGGAGTTCGGCGACGATCCGGGCGGGGCGGGGGGAGAGCACGGCGACGCGGTCGGAGAGGTAGAGAGCCTCCTCGACGTCGTGGGTGACCAGCACCACCGTGCGCGGCTCCTCGCCCAGCGCCGCCGCCAGCCAGCCCTGCATCTCGGCGCGGGTGATCGCGTCGAGGGCGGCGAAGGGCTCGTCGAGCGCCAGCACCGGCTTGCCGGCGGCGAGGGTCCGCAGGAAGGCGACCCGTTGCCGCATCCCGCCCGAGAGCTCGGCCGGGCGCGCTCGCTCGAAGCCGGCGAGGCCGAAGTGCGCGAACAGCGGCGCCACCTCGGCGCGGGCCTCGCCGCGACGGCGACCGCGGTTGCGTGGCGCCAGCGCTGCGTTGTCGAGTGCCGAGTACCAGGGCAGCAGCGCGTCGCGCTGGGGCATGAAGGCGCAGCGCGCCAGCCGCTCGGGCGCCGCCGTCGCTGCTTCGACGACGATCGTCCCGGCGCTCGGCTCACGTAGCCCGCAGGTCAGCTCCAGCAGCGTCGACTTGCCGCAGCCGGAGGGGCCGACCAGCCCAACCACGCCGCCGCTCGGGACCTCGAGGTCGAGCCGGGAGATCGTCTCCAGCTCGGCGTAGGCGTGGCCGAGGCCCTGGATCGACACCGACATCGCTGGTATCCTGCCGCACACCGCGCTCCTGACCTAGGCAGTCAGGAAAGTCGATAAGCAACCCGCGCGGCCAAAATCTGCATGGACCCGGCAATCGTCCTCTTCGGATTGGGCATCGGCGTGCTCGTCGGCATGACGGGCATGGGCGGTGGTTCGCTGATGACCCCGTTGCTGATCCTCATCTTCGGGATCCAGCCGACCACGGCGATCGGCACCGACATCTTCTACTCGGCTGTGACCAAGACGGTCGGTGGCTGGCGCCATTTCCGGATGAAGACGGTGAACATGGAGCTGGTCCGCTGGCTGGCGACCGGCAGTGTCCCGGCGGCGGTCGCCGGCGTCGCCCTCGTCTCCTTCGTCCAGGGCAAGGTCGGCGAGGACCGCCTCAACGAACTCGTCTACGCGGTGCTCGGCGGCACTCTGCTGATGGTCGGCATCATCACCCTTGCCCGGGCGCTGATCCTGCGCGGCCTGATCGAGGAGCGCGACCGCTTCGAGGTCGAGCGGCGCCACAAGCTGGCGGCCGTCGTGATCGGCGCCACCACGGGCTTCGTGATCGGCGTCACCTCGGCCGGCTCCGGGACCGTGATCGCGATCCTGCTGATCGCCGTCTACCGGCTGGCGCCGAAGAAGGTCGTCGGCACCGATGTCTTCCACGCCGCGATCCTGCTCTGGGCGGCAGGCATCGCCCACTGGGTCGGCGGCAACGTCGACTTCTCCCTGGCCGCCGAAATCCTGCTCGGCTCGGTCCCCGGCGTCATCATCGGCGCTGCCCTCTCCGATCGCGCCCCGACCGGCTTCATCCGCACGGCGCTGGGGGTCGTCCTGATCGGCTCCGGCATCGTCACGATCCAGAAGGGCGACCCGACGGTCTGGCCGATCGCCGCCGCGATCGCCGCCGTCGGCCTCGGCCTGGTCCTCTATCTGCCGCACCGCATCAACCGCCACCGCGAGGAGCAGCGGCGGCAAGAGGAAGCCCAGGCGGCCACGCTCGCCCAGACGCTCCCCGCGGATTGATTAACTAGCCGCATGCGCGTCTCAGCAAAAGCGGACTACGCCGTCCGCGCCGCCGTCGAGCTGGCCGCCGCCGGCGAGGGCCCGACCAAGGGCGAGAAGCTGGCGGAAGCCCAGGACATCCCCCTGCAGTTCCTCGAGCACATCCTCCTCGAGCTCAAGCACAGCGGCATCGTCCGTGCCCGCCGGGGCGCCAAAGGCGGCTACTGGCTGGCCCGCCCCGCCGAGGAGGTGACCGTCGCCGACGTCGTCCGCGCCGTCGAGGGCCCGATCGCCAACGTCCAGTCGATCGCCCCCGAGGCGATCGAGTACAAGGGCAGCGCCGCGCACCTCCAGGAGGTCTGGGTAGCCGTCCGCGCCAGCCTCCGCTCCGTCCTCGAGGAGGTCACCATGGCCGACCTCGTCTCCGGCCAGCTCCCCGCCATCGTCGGCGAGCTCACCGCCGCCCCCGAGGCCTGGCAGGCCAGCACCTCGACCAAGGAAATGGCGAAACCGAGTTAGCTCTCAGGAGCGCGGGTCGGTTTCGGAGTTCGCCCGGACCGGCCCAGAGCGCGCTCGAAGCGGTCGAGTAGGTCGAATAGTCCGGCGCACTCCCAGGCTTGACTGCGCCGCCTGACGCTCGTCTGGCGAACCACGCCCGCCTGCTCGAGCCTGCCGATCGCCTGCCTTGCGCGCTCATCGGTGCCGCCAAGCAGCCGCGCAGCCGTCTTCACGTCGAGAATCGGATGAGACGGCAGTAGCTCGATCAGCCGCCGTGCGCCTGAGCCTCCGCGCGGGTTTCCGGCCTGCGCCATCCATAGTTGCTGCAGATCGGTCACATCCGCGGCGAATTGACGGGCCCCGCTGGCCGATCGAAACAGCGCGTCGATGAAGACGTCGTACCAGTCGTCCTCCTCGCCTCGGCGCCAACTCCCGAGCCCGGCGACGTAGCGATCTGCATCTCCGGCCAGGGCGAGGCTGACCGGCGGCAGGTAGCTCAGGGCGACGCCGCGACGGCGCAGGACGATCAGGATCAGCGCTCGACCAACCCTGCCGTTGCCATCGAAGAAGGGATGGATCGTCTCGAACTGGACGTGAGAGATCGCGGCCTGGATCGTCGCCGGCAGGTCGAGGCGATTGCAGAAAAGGCAGAGGTCGGCGACCAGCCCTGGTACCAGGTCGGGCGGAGGAGGTATGAATTCCGCGCCTCGCGGGCTCGAGGCGTTGCCCCCGATCCAGTTCTGCTCCGCGCGGATCTTGCCGCCTCGCCCCTCGTCCCGGGTGCCCTCGAAGAGGATCCGGTGCACCTCGACCAGGTGCTCAGGGGTCAGGGCCTTGACGCGGGCGGCGAGGTCCACCGCCCGCTCCAGGGCGCGGATATTCGCGAGCACGCTCTGGGCGGTGATGTCATGGGCCTCGGAGAACGCAGCCTTGGCCAGGCGGCGATGGGAGAGCACGAGACCCTCGATCCGCGATGAGGCGACCGACTCCGCCCGCAGGAGCTGGCGCGCCAGCGTCTCGAAGCCGCCGAGCTCCGGGGGCTCGTCGTTCAGTTCGCGGCAGGCCAGCTCGGCATTCGCCGCGGCGCCGGCGATATCGGACTCGAGCAGAAAGCTCTCCTCGGCGATCGGAGCCGGCGCATAGGCCTGGTAACTGAAGCCACGCCGAGCTGAACGGCCACCGAGGGCGTCCATCCGCGGCTCCCAGGTCCGCCTGACCAGGGATCCCCGACGGGGTGGGATCTCAGCCTCGGCGGCCATCAGGGCAGTCCAAAGTTAATTCCATAACTTTGGATAATACGACAGCAACCCAAAGTTACATGTCTAACTTTGGGGCATAAGGCGGAGAATGCAAACTTTCTGCAGCGCTATTCGCCCGCCGCTACTGGTACCAGATCGAACTCCGTCCCCAGGCGTAGCTCGCTGTAGCGGCGGGTCCAGTCGTCGTTGACGCGGTCGGACTGGCGCTTCATGCGGGGCTCGAAGGCGAAATCGTCGGGAGGGGAGAGGCCGAGGCGGTCGAGCAGGTTGAGGGTGCTGGTCTCGTAGTCGGCGGCGAAGTTCTCGTAGAGGACGAGGACCGGTTTGATGCCGGCGTGTTCGAAGAAGGCGTCCCAGCTGGCCTCTTCGGCGAGCAGGAGGTTGAGCAGGTGGTCGATCGCCCGGTAGTGGAAGCGCAGCTGCGGGCGGTGCTCCTCGATGAAGCTGCGATAGGGCGGGGCGCCTTCGTCTTCGACCGAGCCGGTGCCGGCGCTGGCCTGGTCCTCGCGCCAGGTCGCCGTCTGCACGGCCTTCCAGAGGGAGACCGCCTGGCGGACCTTGTTGGCGCGGACGATGCGGACGAAGGTGAGGTTGGGGAAGACCTCGGGGAGGAGCTCGGCCAGGGTCGTGTCGCGGTGAGCCGGGACGTTGCGGACGAGGCTGACGAAATCTCCGAAGTAGCCCCACATCAGCTTGGCGCCGAAGACGCCGTTCTCGGTCGTCCCCGCCTCGAAGGCCCACTCGAGGTAGCGGTCGTAGGCGGCGCGGCTCCAGAGCGGCGAGCGGGGCGGGGGGTCGCTGCCGATCCCGCGCTCGCCGAGGTGGTCGCGGATCGACTGGTCCTCGACGCCGAGGAAGTATTCCTCCGGCCGGCGCGGGCGGCCGCTGTGGCGCAGTGCCTCGAAGTACTCCTCCGGCCGCCCGGCGACGCCGGTTTCGGCCAGTGCGTGGCAGACCAGGGTGCTGCCGCTTCGCGGCGTCGCGCAGACGATGTAGGAGCGCTCGGGTTGCATCTCGGGATAGAGATTACTGACTAAGTCAATCGACAAAGGTGCTAAAGGCGCCGCCCCGCTAGGCTTTCCCCAGTACCCGCTGCCCCGGGACTCAAGCCACCAAGCGAGAGGAGACGCCATCGATCGTCCCCCGAACATCCTCTACATCCACTCGCACGACACCGGTCGCTTCGTGCAGCCCTACGGCTTCCAGGTGCCGACGCCGAACATCCAGATGCTGGCCGATCAAGGGGTGCTGTTCCGCGAGGCCTTCTGCGCGGCGCCGACCTGCTCGGGCAGCCGCGCCAGCCTGCTGACCGGCCAGTACTGCCACAACAACGGCATGAACGGCCTCGCCCACCGCGGCTGGAGGCTCAACGACTACGGCCAGCACTGGGTCCACACCCTGCGCCATGCCGGCTATCGCTCGACCTTGATCGGCGAGCAGCACATCTCCACCGACCCTGGGGTGATCGGCTACGACGAGATCCTCCCGGTCGGCTCCAACCACGCCGAGAAGGTGGCGCCGCTGACGATCGACGCCCTCCGCGACGCCCCCGCCGACCCCTGGTTCATGTCGGTCGGCTTCTTCGAGACCCACCGCGACTTCTCCGCCCCGACCTCGGTCCGCGACACGCTTTATTCGCTGCCGCCGGCGAACCTGCCGGATGTCCGCGCCAGCCGCCGCGACATCGCCTCCTTCAAGGCCAGCGCCCGCTCGCTCGACCAGGGGATCGGCGCCGTCCTCCACGCCCTCCACGACTTCGACCTGGTCGATGAGACGCTGGTGATCTGCACCACCGACCACGGGATCGCCTTCCCGGGCGCCAAGGCGACCCTCTTCGACCGCGGCATCGGCGTGATGATGATCGTCCGCGGGCCCGGCTTCGGCGGCGGCAAGGTGATCGACGCCCAGGTCAGCCACCTCGACGTCTACCCGACGCTCTGCGAGCTCGCCGGGGTGGACCCACCCGATTGGCTGCAGGGCGATTCGCTGATGCCGCTGGTGCGCGGCGAGGTCGAGCGCCTGCACGAGGCGATCTTCGCCGAGGTCACCTACCACGCCGCCTACGAGCCGCAGCGGGCGGTCCGCACCGAGCGCTGGAAGTACATCCGCCGCTTCGACGACTACCGCTTCCCGGTGCTCGCCAACTGCGATGACAGCGAGAGCAAGGAGCTGCTGGTCGCCGCCGGCTGGGGCGACCGGCCGGTGCCGCGCGAGCAGCTCTACGACCTCGTCCTCGACCCCGCCGAGGGCACCAACCTCGCCGCGGACCCGCCCTTCGCCGAGGAGCTGGGGGAGCTGCGCGACCGGCTCGAGGACTGGATGCGCCAGACCGACGACCCGCTGCTGGCCGGCCCGGTGGCACCTCCCCCCGGGGCGCTGGTCAACGAGCAGTGGCAGATCTCGCCCGACGAGCAGCCACGCGCGGTCATGGCGGATCCCACGGCCGCGCCATCCAGGTGAGGCAGGCCCAACCGGGGATCGGCGCGCCACCGGGATAGCGGCTCTCGCCGCGGGCGAAGACGCTCAGCCCGCAGTTGTGCGAGCCCAGCTGCCAGATCCGTTCCATCGCCCGCGCCGCGCCGCGCTCGTCGAGCCCGTCCGCCAGCTCCTCGCCGAGCACGGCGTCGAGCAGGAAGACGCGGAAGAAGATGCCGTGGCCGACCAGCAGTGGCAGGCCATCCGTCTCGCTCTCCAGCTCGGCGCGCAGCCGCCGCACCCGGCCCAGCAGCGGCTCGAAGCCTTCGCCGGGCCGCCACTCCCCGGCGTAGTCGAGCTCCTCGGCCTCGAGCCCCAGCTCCGCCTCCAGCGCCGCCGCCGTTTCCCGCGCCCGCCGCATCGGGCTGCAGAGCAGCCACGTCGCGCCCTCCTCGCGCAGCCCCACCGCCGCCGCTCGCGCCTGCGCAACGCCCCGCTCGGTCAGCCGGTCGCCCTCCTCCTCGCCGAGCATCTCGGCGCCGCTGTGGGCGTTGTGGGCCGACTCGCCGTGGCGCAGGAAAAGGGCGCGGCTCATCCCGGCCGGCGCCGCTACTCGGCGGCCGGCACGCCGCCGGCGACGATGTCGACGAAGTTCTCCAGGTGCCGGGTCGTCCAGCACTCGAAGGCGCCGTCGCAGTAGCGCTCGTAGGCGGCCATCACCGAGTCGCCGTAGTTCCAGTAGAGCTTCGGCTCCGGGTTCAGCCAAAAGAGCCGGCCGGCCCGCTCGGCGACCTGGGCGAAGACCTCGGCGTGCGGCTCGCGCCCGTTGGTGCGGGCGTCGCCGAGCACGATCACGGTCGAGCGCGGGTCCAGTTCGTCGGAGATCTCGGTCAGGAACTCCTGCCAGACGCGGCCGTAGTCGGTGTAGCCGGAGACGTCGGCGACGCCGCCCTCGCTGGAGATCTTCTGGGCGATCGCGGCGAAGTCGCGCTCCTGCTCGAAGACCTCGGTCACCTCGGAGATCCGCTCGATGAAGACGAAGCTGCGCAGCTTCCGGAACGAGTCGTGCAGGGCGTGCAGCACGGAGAGGAAGAAGACGCTCGCCGAGGTGACCGAGGTGGAGACGTCGCAGAGCACGTAGATCTCCGGCCGCCGCGGCCGCTTCGGCCGGTAGCGCAGCCGCAGCGG
>Ga0207710_10000358_pt1 | contig 32280 bp, 25 predicted proteins | sample KBSS24metaG_FD_184400 | JGI IMG/M metagenome (GOLD analysis project Ga0207710, IMG submission 184400) | Switchgrass rhizosphere microbial communities from Kellogg Biological Station, Michigan, USA - KBS S2-4 metaG (SPAdes) (version 2) | ecosystem: Host-associated > Plants > Roots > Rhizosphere...
TGCGGTCGGCGCCAGCGGCGGATTTTTCGGGCCCACCATCATTGGTTTCGCGAAGCAACTCACGGGGAATGACAGAGGTGCTTTTTATACCTTGGCGGGCTTAACCTTCGTGGGCAGCCTCGTGTGCCTTGCTCTACGTCGTAAAACTATATTCAAGCCCGTCCTGTCGATACGCACGGAGCCGGTGAGCACTTGACGCGAAACTCGTGCGCGAAAAAGCGAAAACGTCGATGTTCGCTAATACCCTGCGACCCGGTTGCAGGTTGCGGCCAATTGCCGGGGGCGTGCCGAACGCGCGCTCGAGCATGCTTCCTCGCGGTTGTTGGCGAAAGTCACCCGCGGCCAAACGCTCGGTGCGCCGAAATCCGCACGCTTCCACCGAGCGGCTAGAGCGAATTGGCTACTGGAACCGAGCGCGCGATTGGCTGCGTCCACATCGCACGTGACCATGTCGCGCCAAGTTAACCACAACCAACAAACCCATCGCACCCAACCACGAGACGAAAGTGCCTGACAGCGTCAAGCCGTACTCGCCCATGGTGGGAATTCCCATGACCGGCGCCAGCAGGCTGCCTACCAGAGCAGCACCCACTACCCCAACGGCGACATCCAACAAACGTAGGGCTTCGATATCACGTTGGAGAATCAGAGTCGCCAGCCAGCCCGCCAGCAAAGCCACAACCGACAGAACGAGCATATCCATTTTTGCATTCCTGGCGCGTTTCGATCGCGCTCATATGCAAGATTGCACCGATTTCACAGCGCATTCTGTGCGGTAGTCCGACATGGAAACGTCGCCGAGGTCTTGCTCCTGTACGTGCATCCTCCCCGGGTCGCGACCAAAATCGCGTGGTGTCCTGCATGATGTCGCAGGACCGCGTCGCTCAGCGAGAATATGTCCGCAGTGTTCTTGTCACTGCATCGAACGGCAGGCGCCGTGCGTTGTCTTTTCGCCAGACCCCCCAGAACCTGCGATAACAGCGCGGAAACAGGGACAAGACGGAAAGACCCGTCAGGTCAAACCGGGGCGATTGCTTCCATCGGCAAAGCACCCCGACCCCCCGGCCTGCCCTGGCAAGGGCCGGGATCGCCTCTGGCAGATGCACCTTGCGGATTACGGTCTGGCGCGCTGAGCGTCGGGCAGATTGCGAGCATGCCTCGACGGCAGTCCGTAGGCTCACCTCGTCGGCACGCGGCAAGTTCTGAATCAGCAGTGTTTCCGCTCTGAGCGCGGTCCAGTCCACTCCTCCACACCCGGCAGCGACTGTCAGGGGATGGCTCGCCGCCGCAAGCGCAATGACCTCGATCGAAAACAACTCGACGGCCACAAGACCCGCGTCTTTGGGCGGATGTGCGGTGATCACGAGGTCTACCGAATCGTTGCGCAGATCCTCAAGTTGCTGTTCCGTTGCTTGCAAGCTGAGCCGCACATCCAGCCACGGCTCTCGCGAGGAAAAGTCCGCCAATACTTGAGCGAGCCACTGGTAGTGAGTCGCACAGCTGGCTGCCACGCGCAGAGCCGTTCGAGGACTCCCTGGGTCCAGTTGCAACTCGCCCTCAACCTCCTCGACTCGCCGCAGCACTTCTTCCGCTACTTCGACGAGTCGCAGTCCCAAGACGGTCGGGACCATGCGTTTCCCCACGCGTTCGAACAGCTGCGCGCCGAAATTACGCTCGAGTTTTGCGAGCCGATGGCTCAAAGCCGACTGCGACAAGTGCAGCCGCGTAGCTGCGCGAGTAACACTGGACCAACCGGCGATTTCCCTGACGAGCCGTAGATCACGGAGCTCGATGCGCGGCGACGTGGATGTCATTTGGATCACCTGGATGCATGCACAAACTTCATGATTATAAGGAACACAATGCGCTGTTCCGTTCACCGCCGCAATGCGACGATTCGCCCGCCTGAGAACGAGGCGGTAGCGGACCGCACGCGACGAGAAATGCATGAAGGCTTACGCATACGTCAATCGAATCGGCCTCGACGACCTGCGCATGATCGAGCTTCCCGATCCGCAGCCCGGGCCATACGATATTCTTCTGCGCATGCGCGCTGCTGCCCTCAATTTTCGCGACCTCGCGATCGCGCGCGGTAACTACCACATTCAAGTCTCGGCGCCATTGATCCCTGTGTCCGACGGTGCCGGTGAGGTCATCGCTACCGGTCCGGCGGTAACACGCTTCCGCTTAGGTGACATGGTGTGCCCAACATATTTGCCAGGATGGATCGACGGAACGATCACGCCAACCGGCGCGCGTCGGCGGCTTGGGGGGCCACACGACGGGCTTCTTTCGGAACTTGTTGTCATCAACGAGGAGGCGGCTGTTCGTGCTCCCCGTCACCTTGCCCCTGAGGAGGCCGCTACCCTGCCAATCTCCGCAGTAACTGCATGGCACTCTCTGTATCACCTCGGAGTGATTCATCCCGGAGATACCGTCGTCGTGCAGGGAACTGGCGGAGTGTCGACAAGCGCCATTCAATTCGCGAGCGCAGGGGGTGCGCGCGTCATATCAGTCGTACGTCGGGATCGACACGCTGAGCGGTTGCGCGCACTCGGGGCAAACGACGTCATTGTCACAGACGCCACACCCGCCTGGCCGGCACGAGTCGTGACTTTGACAAACAATGCCGGTGCCGACGTCGTCGTGAATGTTGCCGGAGGGGTAACACTGGCGCAGTCTATTGCGTGTACTCGAATGGGAGGAACCACGCACCTTATAGGTTATGCCTCGGATACGTCAGCCCAGATCGACATCTTCGACGCGATCCGGCACGGAGCAGTCGTTCGAGTGGCCGCGGCGGGCAGCCGTACGAGTTTCGAGAGAATGGTGACGGCAATCGAAGTCAACCAAATCCGGCCGGCCATCTCGGGAGTATTCCCCCTGGCGCGGGTTCACGATGCGTTCGCTGCGCTACAGGAAGGTGGCCACTTCGGCAAGTTGGTGCTCACTTTCTGAAAATAGCGGCGCGTTCGCTCTTGGGCAGACCTATTGGGTGGTTGCAGGACCAGTCGGGACTGCAGCGGTGTCGATGTCACAATAGAGAAATGAGTATGTCATCTCATTGGACGACGCTGGACCTCAGTTGAAACGCTCGGAAAAGGAAAACTGAACGTGAAGTATTCAATTGCGGCAGCTCTTGTCTTCTCATGTGCGATCAATATCGCGTGGGCATCCTCCATCGATCTGACCGGCGGGAGCCTCACAGCAGGCTCCAATACCACGATCCTCACTGCAGGGGCCACAGGTACGTTCAGCGCCACCGATGCCCGTACCGATACTGTCTATGAGTCGAACTCTACCGGCGGCACGGAGCAAGTTTCGAGTGCGACAGCGAGCGCCCAGATCGGCGTGTCTGGTCTGAATATCCACGCGTCGTCCGACGGCAGCACTTACTTCCACTATCCCGATGGGCAATTACTCCACAGCATCCTGGGTACACAAGGAAGCCTGACTTTCGACGTCACTGCGGCTGGTGCGTTTGACTACAGCTCGGTGAGCCGCGGGGAATCTCAGGAGATCATAAGGGACGCCGGAGGCGCCACTGTGCTCTCCATCGGCTGCTTGAATACTAACACGGGCTGTTGGCAGGGGACTTCCTTCGCAGGCAGTCTCGCCTTGGCGCAGGGCATCTACACGCTGTCGTTTACAGATAGCGCGTTTCAGCTGGTCGGCACCACCCAAGATTCCACCATGAGTTTCTCTCTGCAGCCGGTTCCACTTCCGCCCGGGCTCCCACTGCTCGGTTCCGCCCTGGTTGGTTTGCTCTTCCTCACGTGTCGCCGCCGCTCTGCTGTCGGGTGGCTTCCATGGGTTGGTGACTCCCCGGGATAAGCTTGGGCGACAGCGGTACGGCAGGCCTGATCTACCCGGTGAGCATGGGTCAGGGATCGTTCAGCATCCCTCGCACAGACTACGTACGACAGTCGCGGGTGAGGATTGCCATGAGCACACGAAAACCAAAGCTATCGCTGCTGTACGCGATCGAAGCACCGTCACACTGGCTGCGGACGGTCACCGCCACGGTTACTCGAAACGCTGCCGCCCTGTGCCAGAGCCAATGGCAGAGCGCTTACATCCCAGCGGCCATACCCCAGGTGGCTCGCCGTCACACGCATTAGGCGGACGGTCGGCTACGCCGACGGCGAGCGGGCGATGCCAGGCGCGCCCTGATAGACGTATTGATCGGGATTCGCGAGACAGCGCTTACCCGTAAACCGAGGCGGTCGTGACCGTCGTACTGCCGCATGCATGTCTGCCCCACGGGGTGCATTCAGCGAAGTCGATACCGCACCTTATATATATCAGGTCGCTTGTTGTTAGAGTTCGTAGCGGCTGCAGAAAATAATAGTATCGAACGATCGTGCCAATCGATCGTGGGACCCAGTGCATCAACACCGCGCAATGTTGTGGTGAACGGGACGGGGGTTCCGAATGTGTAACCCGATGCGCCCCGCGCGGCGAAGGTAAGAGTGATTCTGTCTGTTTCGAGGTTCGCGGAGCGCGCGAATACGATGGATGTGCCATCGGACAGAAACGTAGCATCGAACTCTTCCGCAGAGGTGTTGACCGCACCGGGCAGCGGCGTCGCATCAGACCAGCTGATTCCTTTAGCCCTGGCGACGAAGAGATCGTGGCGACCCTGCCCGCCGCGACCATCGGAGGAGAACAGCAGTAGGGTGCCGTTGGGTGACAGCCCCGGCGCCCACTCGTCGCCTGCGCTGTTTACCTCGGCGCCCAAATGCTCCACTGCGCCAAAACCAGTTTGAGTAACTACAACGCGGTAGATATCGTCGCCGCCGAATCCGCCCGGCCGATTTGAGAAGAAGTACACCCAACGGCCGTCCGGCGAGAATGCGGGATCGAAATCGTTGGCCTCCGAGTTAAAGGGCGCGGCTTCGGGCGCAGACCAGCCATTAGCCGTCCGCCGTGACAGCCAGATGTTCCATCCGCCAGGCCCGCCGGGTCGGTTCGTGCTGCCCCAGAGCAGTAGCCGTCCATCCGGACTCGCGGTTGCGCGAATCTCGCTGAATTCGCTCGACACGATGCCCACAGCTACTTTCGTAGGCTCGCCGAGCAACTCGATCGCTCCCGGAGGATGCGCAGCAAGAACCGATTCGGATACGCAAAGCGCAGCGACCGCGAAACTCTTCCAGCCTTGAACCACCATACTTGACTCTACCCCCCAATCCCACAATACCCCTGCGGACTCTTCGCTTATTGGTGCTTGCAGTAGAGACGCGACGTTACAACATCAACGCCACAATATCCATCCGGTACCAACCTGTCATCCGTTCCGACTCGCTGGATCGACCAAAGTGCTGTTTCGGCAGACGGAGCCGCGATGCTAGGATCGAACGGACCGCGGGCCGGTGCACCAGCAGGAGTCCGGTGCGCGCCCAGGATGTAGCCTGGAATTGAAGCCCTGAACAATATGGTCGAGTAGACCAGAAGCTCAGTCGAGTCAGGAAATGCCGCTGGCAAGCCCCTCCGATAGCTACACTGATTCGCAACGCTCAACAACCTCTTCGGGCAATCCGCCGAAACGCGCAAGTGCTCCATGCATCGCCGTCGCGATGCATGGAGCACGGGTACATCGAACCTCCCTGCTGGGGTACCGATCAGGGAGCCGCGCCGTTGCTCAGCACATGCGGGACGTAGGTGATGTCATCATCGGCCTCATCGTCCTCGCGGAGATCCTCTTCATGCCGGAGTCCGGCACCGATGGCCCGCGGAATGCTGAATTCGAGTTTGACGCTCGCACTTTCGCCCGGGGCGAGCCCGCTCGTTGACACGATGATATAGGGCGTGCCTGCAGGAATGTCGTTGACCGTCACGCCACTGGCGTTCGTAAGTGTCGTGTTCAATGACATTTCGTCCAGCACAAGGTAGATCGGCCCCGTAACGGCCTGCGAGCCCGTGTTGCGTACCTCGATCATCTGCTGCAACAGATGAATGTCATCGTCGCGATGGATTTTCTTGCGGCTGATCACGAGCGGCGCAGCGGAAGGCGCAGGCGGCAGAGGAGTGCCGACTACGACCAGATCAGACGACAGGTACGCCGGCGACAGGTGGATATCGTCGATGTAGAACGTCGGTTCGGTCACGCCCGAAGTGTTCATTAAACCGAAGCTGGTGATATTCGGCTGTTCATCGACACCGAGGGAAGAAAGCGGAACCTCGAACTTCTGCCAGCTGTTCGCAGGCAGCGAATTGATCGTGTACGACGGCAGGCCGTCGCCGTTGAAATTCACTGCAGAGCTGATCGTGATCTGCTGTCCGCCGCTCGGACCGCCATTAGCCCAGAACGTCAAGGTGTGATAGGTCGAGGTATTCATCGGCGCACCTGCATAAGCCAGGTACAGGGAGCCCCAGACGCCGGCGTCCACCGAAATGGAATCGGGTGCGGAGTTTGCAGTCGTCGTATTGGCGGTGTTGACCGTTGCCCAACTCCAGTTCTGCCAGCCGGATGCCAGGCTGTTGTCGTAGATGACCAGGTCTGGTCCACCGGAAGAGGCTCGGGGCTGCAGCGACAACTGGTAGGCGACGACCTGGCCGCTCCAGAAATGGAACTTGAGGTTGATGATACCGGCTGGCTCGCCCGCAAAGAAATCCTTTGTGATCGTGATGTTATTGTTCGCGTAGTCGGGCGACCAGACACCCCACGCCTTGAACGCAGTCCAGTTGGCCGCACCTGCCGGACTGCCGTCTGCATGCCTGGCCTCCATCGTGGCAAGCAGATCGCCGTTGAGTGCAGCCGGAATCACCAGGGCGCCGCCCGACGTGCCGGCTGCGGGCGAAAGCACTGGCGTGCTGAAGTAGCGCACATGCACGGTCCACGCCGGACCCGAGTTGACGTTGACGAACAGCCGCGTTTTCTCGCCGAACGCGCCGGAAGCGTACTTGGCAAGCTCGCTTGCCCTGATCGTCAGTACGTTGTCCCTGATTGTGTAATCGCTACCATCCTGCAACCTCGTAGAGCCATCGTACAGCGAGACGAAGTGGTTGCCGTTCAGGTTCAGGTTGACAACGGCATCCTGCGCCGGCGCGCCGCTGGTCAGGTAAATCAGGTCGGTGTCGCCCGTGGTCGAACGGCCCCTCACGGACTGCGCCAGGATTGCACGAAGATCTGGCTCCTTCCATTGGAAAGTCGTGCGGTCCAACAGTTGGCCGGCATCCCAGAACACGTGGGTCATACGTTCCGAGCGGGCGTACTGCGTTACGTACTCGTGGTATTTCAGGTACTCGCCGCGCTCGATTGAGTTTTCCGACAGCACACCGACTTCGCCGACGATTGCCGGAATTCCCTTGGTCACCAAGGTGTTATAGACGGCATCGAAGGTTGTGCTCAAGTCCTTGATGACGGAGGCGTTGAAAGCCGTGTAGCCGACGATGTTCACGCTGAACGGCCAGAACGAATAGTAGTGGAAGGTACTGATCAGATTCGGATCGTTGAGGTTCGCGATCGTGGTGGCGAGCGAATTCAGGTGCTGCTGCGTGGCAGACCCGCCCAGAACCGTCAACACAAGCGGACGCGTCGGGTTCAGGCCGCCGCTGGCACGCACGATCCTGACGAATGTTGTGTTGATCTCGTCGAGCAGAGTCAAGGCGGTCGCGTCGTCGGCATTGGCGAATTGGGGTTCGTTGATGCTCTCGAACATCAGCGCGTTCGGATAATTCACGAACCGTGTGCTGATCTGCGTCCACACCGCGGTGTATTGAGCGACCACGGCGTCATGGTTCGTGGGCATCGTGCTTACCCATTGCCACGAATCGTGGTGCATGTTGATCATTACACGGAGGCCGGCCTGCAGAGCCCAATCCACGACTTGCTGCACGCGGTCCATCCAGACCGGGTCCACCGTATACGCGGGTGCCGGCCCGGTGTGATTCGTCCAGGTGATCGGGATCCGGATACTCTTGTAACCCTGGGCGGCTAACTGCTGCATGAGGGCTTGCGTGACGAGCGGATTACCCCACGAGGTTTCGTTGGGAATCGCATCGAGCGTATTGCCCAGGTTCGTGCCCGGCTGCATACTGTCGACATACATTTGCATGGGACTTGCAGCGTACGATTTCGAGGTCAACAAAAGGAACAAGCACAGGAATGTGCCTGTCAATAACACCAACTTATGGTGCAGCTTCTTTGTACACATGGGTAATTTCCTATATTGGAGTTCTGACAAACCTATAGCCGCGTACTCGCCCGGGATGACCAGACACCCTGGTCGGCGAAGTGCGTCTTCGTCTTCTGGAACTCTCCGTTAGCCCACGGCTCATTGGCCCATGCCAGGTCCCCCGCGGTCGCGGCTGCGATAGATGCTGGTGCCAGGGTCTGCGACGCTCGATAGTGCGAGGCGTCGGAACGGATCGACGGAACGAATGCGGGCCGGAACGGTGCCCGCGCCCGGGGCAAGCCTATGACTCATGATCGTTTTCCCCCTGCCGCCTGGAACCACGATGTTGTTTGATGACTAGGTGGTGGTACCGCTAACAGGCCCCAATGTAGCGGCTGTCCCACCCGGGCGACAATTGAAAAAGTCGCCACGAGCTATGTGCCGTTTGGCATGGCAGTGTCAGGCCATCATCGACCCGCTGCAAATCGGGCGGGTTCTGCGATCAATGGATGGCTATGCGCAGCCATCTCTCGCGCGTCGCGTTCCTGATTCGGTGCCACGCTCTCCTTCTTGCGCCCCCCGCTCTATTCAACCGTTCGTGCTCGCGCGAAAAAACGGTCGTGTCTTCGCTTGACATCACAGGGCATGTCAAAACGTCGCGCGCAGCGTTATGAAAATGCTCCGCCCCACGACATCGTAAGTGGGGAAGGTATTGATCGTGCCACTTGTTATTCCTGAGAATTCCTGGGGCAGAAAGGGAGGATCCCTGTCGAGCACGTTGTTGACTCCGGCGCGGATCTGTATATGGGGAGTGACAACCCAGATGGTTGACAGATCGAAGTAGCTGTAGCTCGGGATGTGCGTCAGTACTGGATCGAAGAACCCTTCTTCAAAGTACTGCAGCAAGGTCTGCGAAGAGTTGTTGTCGAAGTTGGTGCGACCGATGAAGCGCCATTGTGCCGAAAGCTGCAGGTTCCAGGGCGTCTCCCATGTCAGACGCAGATTGTGACGTCACGTGGGGTTGACCGAGCCGACGAGACAGCTGAAGCCGAACAGACCTGCGCAGTCGTAACTCGGCGCGCCCCGATAGGGCGTGGCGGCGTTGTGCAGCAACCAGGTGCCGGTCAGACTTGCGCTGAGCGTGCCCCACCTGTTGAACAGTTGTTGCCGATAGTTCAGCTGCAGGTCTGTCCCGGAAACCAGTGCTGTGCCGGTGTTGACATCTCTTTGCACGATATAGCCACCGCCAGCGACGGTACTTCCACTAAGAGCCCCTGCGGGTGTGCGTACGATCTGGCCGCACCAGGTTGGATCCCCCGTGGCTAGACACTGATTCAGGGTGACTTCCGCGGGAATCGCCCTGATCTCGCCCTTGAGAAGAATGTGGAAATAGTCGACGGTACCCGTGAGGTTTGGAGTGGCGCTCGGCGTAAAGGTGAATCCCACAGACCAGGTATCCGCGCTTTCCGGGGCAAGCCCGGGGTTGCCCCCGCTGACTTCACCACAAGAGGATACGCACGGCGCAAGCGTGCTGGTGCCTCCGAAGGCCCGGGCAACTCCGTTACCGTACTGAGCGGCCGTGACGCCCATGTGCATACACTGGCTCAAGCTCGCCGTAGCAGGCGTCGCTCCGTTTGGCGCGCAGGGATCAACACCAATCCCCGCTGCTCCGTAGGTCAAGGGGGTATAGAGCTCGATTAGGTTTGGAGCCCGCACCACGTGCTCGAAAGATGCGCGCAGTCTCGTGTCCGGAACCGGTGCGAATTGCAAGTCGGCCCTGTAGGTGCTCGTCGCTCCAGAGGTTGAGTAGACGGAGTAGCGGTAGCCTGCCCCGAGAGTGAGATCCTTGGTTAACGGCCGATCTTGCGCTACCGGGACACGAAGCTCCAGAAACCCCTCGTCTACCGAGACGCGCTTGTTGATTGCCACCACTCCGATGCCAAAATTGGGTACATTGAAGTTGCCACCGAACCCCGAAAAGGCGCCCGACACCTCGGCGGGATCTGGAGTGAAGCGCAGGTTCTCTACACGATGCTCGGCTCCAACGTTGAGCGCAACGCCGTCCCAGCGGCGCTATTACCTGCTGGCGCGATTTGCCGGGTTCGCGTTCCGGCGTTCTCCAGGAACTGGTGGATACGGATGACGCCTGATTGCATGTCGGCCGCGCTCCGTACTGAAGACCACCGCGGCGGCGCAAATTCATCGCTGCATTTGAAGGCGAGCCTTCGAACAAGAGCACACGCACACGACCGATGAAATCTGATCCCCGGAATTGTCTTTGTGGCATTGAAACCCCAACGAGCCACGCGGCCCGGGAGTAAGCCATGAGTGACAATTCGTTAAAGGGCAAGAACGTCGTCGTCCTCGGTGGAAGTCGAGGTATCGGACGTGAGATCGTGCGTTGTGTGCACGCGGAGCTGGCTTCTGTGCTTGCAGTCGCGCGAGGCCGCGGGTCCCTTGAGAACCTGGCCCAAGAGCTAACGGGAGTAAGGATACTGGCCCTCGACGCTTCGCAACCCGACGCTCCGCAGCAAGTGTTCGAAGCGCTGCCTCCCGATGTGCTCGTGATTTGTGGTGGCGCGATTCCGTCGACGGCGCCGCTGCAGGACCTTTCCTGGGCGCAGTTTGCGGCTCCTTGGGAAACCGACGTTCGGATGTCCTTTCTATTCTGCAGTCATGCGCTGCGCGCCCCGCTTGCACCCGGCTCGAGGGTTATTCTGATCTCGAGCGGTGCGGGTCTTGGTGGCTCACCAATATCCGGAGGCTACGCTGGGTCAAAGCGCATGCAAATGTTCATGGCCGCATACTGTCAGAAGGAGTCCGCTCGGTTAGGCCTTGAGATTCGCTTCACAGCCTTGGTGCCGATGCGCATCATGCCCGAGACGGAATTGGGAGAGAGGGCTGTGAAAGGGTACGCGCGCTATCTGGGTATAGCCCCTGCAGAGTTTATTCAGGGCATGAGAGACCGCCAGTCAACCCATCACGTGGCAGATGCCGTCATTCGTGTTGCTACGGATCAAATTGGCCTCAAGGACGCGGTTCTCACGGTTTCCGCAGAAGGCGTGTCGCCTGTGTCGTGAGCAAACCCACGACCCCTGGCCCTGACGTACCTGAAGGGCTAACTCGCGATACGTTCTCGCGTTTCGCCGAGCCGCACCGGCAGGAATTGACGCTTCATTGCTACCGAATGCTCGGCTCGCTGCAGGACGCCGAAGATGCCGTGCAAGAGACCTCACTGGTATCATGCTCTCTCGCTCCAGGTGCTTTCGGTCCAGGATGATCGCATCTCGGCGCTCACTATGTTCATGAAGCCACTGACTGCCACGCTTTTTCCCGCATTCCGGCTTCCGTTGACCCTCGAAAGCTGAAATGACCTGCGCCAGGCGACACCTCGCCTTCCAACCAAACGTTCCTCGGGCAACATACCAACCGGAACTTCGCAAGGCCAGGGGAGTCGGGACGCGACTCTACGCTGTTCCAGGCACGGGATCCTGGCCCCGTTTCATCGAGGCCGCGAAACTGACTAAGGAATCGGCTACGGCGCCCGCAGGGTCTCCCCTCTAGTGGTAGCACGCCATCGCCGATTCGACGTAGATCGCTTATCGCCGAATCTTTCTGCGCCCTCGTGAGCTGTTTTGCGGATGCCTTCCGTCTGTCTAAGCAAGGAGGTACCGGGAAGCGCACTAGCCCACCGCGCCCTCCACACAAAGAGAGGATTTCCGCATGAAACTCAGCCTACCCATGGCGCTGCTCGCCACCGTTGCCACGTTTACCGCCTCCGGCGCACCCCCGTCAGACAATATCCAGACCATCACTGTAACGGCCCACGTGCCGGATACAAACGCAGCACAGAACGCCGCAAAGGTGCTTTCTCTCGCCGAGAAGGCGATGAACCAGTACTTCGCACGGGACGTCCTCACTTCACGGGTATCCGACTTGTGGATCTTTCCGACGCGCGATCTGAGTTCCGTGTTCGTGCAATACGAGCTACGGGACGCGAAAGGCGGAAGCTCGCGGCACCAGCTCGCCCTTATTGAGCTGCACGGAGAGCAGATCATCCGGATGGTCGATCTTGCCGGCGTCCCCGTAGCCCGAGTCGCGAGCGCGACGTCCGGCGGTTAACAGGCGTGAATTCAGGGGCCGAGGCCGGTAAGATGGGTGCAATAAATAACGGCATGCAGCCTGTCGACCCGGTTCTCGCCGCGCCGCCGGGCCCGTCTTGCGACCTGTCCGAGGCGGCCTCCAATGACCGACGAGCCCATCACAAAGGTTCTCAATCGTGCGCTGAGCGGCGAGCGCGCGGCGCACGAGGAAATGTATCAGCTGCTGTACACGGAATTGCTCAAGCTGGCGCGCAAGCATCTGTCAAGTTCCGCGGTAACTCTCAATCCGTCGGTATTGGTGCACGAGGCGTACTTGCGTTTACTGACGCGCGAGGGCGGACCTGTGCGCGACCGGCGCGCTTTCTACGCCTACGCGTCCCAGACGATGCGCAGCGTGTTGGTGGACTACATGCGCGAGCGTGGAGCCGACAAACGGGGAGGCGGAGAAAGGCCGATTACACTTTCGACGGGATTGGCGCAGGAGATACCGGCCGGCGAAGATTTCGTGCGCCTCAACGAAGCCCTGCTCGAGCTCAAAAGCGCGGATGAGCGCTGTTTCCTGGTAGTCGAAATGCGGTACTTCGGAGGCATGACCGAGGAAGACATCGCCGGGCAACTTGATATCTCGTTGGCAACGGTCAAGCGCGACTGGCGCAAAGCACGCGCTTTCCTGTACGAGCAGATGCAATGACTCAACACGAACTGACCAGAGCCGCGCTCGCGCAGTTCGACACCTGGGCGGAACTCGACGAGCGCGAACGTCCTCAATGGCTCGCCGCCCTGGCCGCTCGAGATCCGGCTCTGCACAACCGCCTGCTCGCCCTCATCGAAGCCGATGCAAAAGCCAGCGATCAACCGTTTTTGAGCCCCTCGGTGCCGCCCGGAAGCCTGGTCGGGAAAATGTTCGGACCCTGGCGCGTGGAAAGCCTCATTGGCACAGGCGGCATGGCGCAAGTTTGGCTTGCAAGACGCACTGACGGGCTCTATGACGGGGTCGCTGCGATCAAACTGATGCGTCTTGCCTCGATCGACGCCGGTTCCAACGAACGCTTCGCACGCGAAGGGCAGATGCTTGCCCGTCTCAGCCATCCTAACATCGCCCGACTGCTCGATGCCGGCGTAACCGGGGGCGCCGAGCGATTTCTCGTACTCGAGTACATTGATGGCGAGCGCATCGATGCATGGTGCAATCGCCGTCGCCTGACACTTGCCGAGCGAATAGCCCTTTTCATCGTAGTCTGCAAGGCAGTTGCTCACGCGCACGAGAATCTGATCGTGCACCGCGACCTCAAGCCCTCCAACATTTTTGTCGCGGCGGATGGCGAGGTGAAGCTACTCGATTTCGGCGTCGCCAAACTGCTTGCTGATGATGCAGACGCTATAGATCAGGGACTCACACAGGAGGTCGGCGCAGCATCGACACCAGCATACGCAGCACCCGAGCAGCTTGCGGGGGCATCGATCTCGACTGCGACCGATGTTTATGCCCTGGGAGTAGTGCTGTACGAATTGCTCAACGGGGCGCGCCCCGTTCCCCGTCCCCACCCCACTGATGTTCCTGAGCCGCTGTGGAGCTTGCAAACCTCCTCCTCTGATACGGTGACGGTTGCGGAGCAGCGCGCCACCACGGTGAAGGCATTGCGAAAAGCGTTACGGGGCGATGCGGCCCGGGTAGTCGCAATGGCGATGAAAGGTACCTCATCCGAGCGCTACCACTCAGCATTCGAGATGGCTGACGACTTGCAGCGGGTGTTGGACAATCGCCCTGTTCACGCATCACCCGACACCACGTTCTATCGTGCCCGCAAGTACGTGCAGCGCCACGTGCTCGGTGTTTCGATGACAGCAGTAATCGTGGTCAGCATTGTGGCTGGCCTGGCGGGCACCGTCATCAATGCCCGCGCCGCGGCGCGCGAGGGAAAGCGCGCGGTAGCCGTAAAGGGATTTCTCCTCGATCTCTTCGAGCAGGCACGAGGCTCCGTTCGTGGCGGAGTCGAGGCCCGGGAAGCAACACTGAGCGATGTGCTGAGTGCAGGCGCGGATCGCATCGATTCCGCATTCGCGTCGCAACCTGAAATCCGCGACGAAGTATTCCAGATCCTGGTCGAGCTCTACACGGACACCGGCTCGCGCGAACGGACCGAACAACTAGCCCGCCGGAGGCTCACAGCCGCGCGATCAGCGTTCGGCCGCAAGGATCCTCGCACCGCACCTGCGGAAGTTATGTTGGGCGCTGTCCTGATCAACAATGATCAATTCGCCGAGGCGCGCGACCTGCTCCTGGATGCACAGCGCCTGCTCGATAATGCCGGGGATCGCACTTCCATCGAGCGTGCCCGGCTGTTGAGATGGCAGGGAACTCTCTACGACGCCTCATACACAACGGTTCCGTGGGCTTCACACCCCCTGCGCCAGGCAGTCGAGCTGTTGCGCGACCGTTACTCGACTGATGATGAGTTGCTCGCTGCACTTACGCAGTTGCCGGGCGTCGCATGCCACTACGGACATCCGGACGAGGCAATGAGGGACGCCGATGAGTTATACGAGCGCACCACCGCGCGCTATGGGAAGGATAACATCTACTTCACGGAAGCCGCGGTACTTCGGGCAAACCTGTTGCAGATGACCAACCGTTCGAACGAGGCGGTACCACTCCTCGAGCAAGCGCTCCCGAACATGCGCAAGTACGTCGGCAAGGAGAGTCCCAACGTCGTCGCGGTCCTGACCCACCTTGCGGAAGCCTATCAGGCCACCGGGCGCACCCCGCAATCCGAACAGGCTCTAACCGCCGCCCAACAGATCGCCGATCACGACCCGGGTAACGGCCACATGACCGACTTGTTAAGGAAGGCCCACGAGCGAATCGACGCCCTGAAGGCCGGGCGAACGCTGCGCTGCGGAGAATCGTGAGCTGTTGCGGGCGCGGCCACCCACCCCGGCGCAACTCATGCGACCGGGTCAATAATCAAGACCGCGTTGGTGTAGTAGCTCAACGACTATTCGACGGCTCTCATGAAACGCTTCCCACACAGATGTGCACCAGGCGTGGATGGCTTTGTCCCGCTCGACGCCTTCTGGCGCGGCCACAACGTCAACCGCAGTGATGAGCCCTCTATGGGGAGGTAGCCGAAACAGAGGCCAAGTTTGCCTGTTGCTCGCGAGCTCCATATGCACTCGTTGGACCCGCGCTCCCGAAAACTGCTTCTCCACGTGTAGATACAGGCCCACCAGCGAAAAGGTCAGCGCGATCGGTTTCGTTTGAGCATTCGCATGCTGTGCTGTGAATGCATCCACGACGTGTTGGTGGATGAACGACGACCGATCACGATGCGTGAGCGTGTAGCAGCGCAGCTCGTCGTATGCGTCCTGTTCTAATGTCATGGCCTGAACTTTGAGAAGCCGCCTATACGATCGTGGACGCTTCGATCATCAGCGCACCCTCCTCGACGAAGAACAAAAGCGGCGAGCGTGACCCGGAAATGCATCAGACGGCCAAGGGTAAACAATGGTATTTCGGGATGAAGGGCCACATCGGAGTAGACAGCAAAGAGAAGATCATCCACACGGTGAAGGTCTCGGCCGCGAACGTATCCGACTCCCTGGCACTGCCGCATCTGATGCATGGAAGAGAGACTCGGGTGTATGGCGACCAGGCGTACCGAGGCCAAAGCGACGTCATTCGTCAACGCTCCCCGAAGGCCAAGGACTTCACCAACCAGCGCTACCGCTGGAATGGTCGGATCGATGAGGCCGAGCGGCGTAAGAATCGGCCAAAGGCGAAGATTCGCTCCCGAGTGGAGCACGCGCAACACGGCCAACTCCTCCGATTTCTCCGAAGCCGCCTGTCTGAGAAGCGAAACGGAAGTGTTGGGGTGTCGCATCGGCCGCGTGCCGACTGGTATGCAGAACCGGATGCGATTGCCGAGGAGGTTTTCCACATCGCTCATCAGCACCATTCGACATGGACATTCGATCTCATCGTTCGCCCGTACGCAGAGAAGTGGCGATGAGTCGATCGTGAGCGCGCCGTTGGCCTAGCAGTCGCTTCAGGTTATCGGGCACCTCTGCTGCCCTGATATCGACAATCCATACTCCCGCAATACGGGTGTCAGATCTACCTGCCAGATCTTGCCCTGTGGGCCATTCCACGTTTCCATTGCGCGTAACGAATCGCGAGTGACCGCAAGGCTCTTGGGGTACGAGACGGACTCGACACGTTTGTTGGAGAAGTAGAGGGTGCGACCCTCCGGCGATAACTTGGCCTCGGTCCCAAACACTTCAGCCCCCAACTTCTCGGCGAGCGGGACAGGCTCTCCCCAGTCGCTCCCGTTCTTGGTCACAAGGAACAACGCCGGCTTACCAGGTTCCGCCGGCGGGCGGGAGGACGAGAACACCAGGTACGACTCGTCCGCAGCCACCGCCGGGTCGAAGTCTCCCTTTTCACCATTGCTGAATGACAGCCGCTGTGGTGCTTCGTATTCGCCGTCGTGCCACTGCGACCGATAAAGGTGAAATACTCCACCTGCCCGATCTGGCTTCATGAAATAGAGTGAACCGTCGCCGGCGATACTGGGGCTGAATACTGAATCCGACGTGTTGATGAGGTCCGGCAACCGCTGCGGCTCCAACCACTTACCCCCGACGCGCGCGATCTTCCAGAGATTCCCACCACCTTGGGGAAGGGCTCCCTTGTATGAGCCATCGAGGGCGGGCTGACCAGGAAGTGCCGGGCGGTTGGAAGCGAAGATCAGGTATTTCGCATCCGGTGAAAGAGACGGCTCGATATCACGCCAGACTCCAGAGAAAGGCGCGAGCTGCGGAGGCTTCCATGTCTTTGAAGCTCTTCGTGAATACAGGATGACGGCATCGCTGCCGTTGCCCCGTACGAAGTAAAACCCGCTACAGTCCGGCTCGAAGACCGGGTCCATGCCTCCGGCCAATCCAGACCCTACTCCAGGCGAGAAGATTCTGACTTCCGCTGCTTGCGCAGCACCGGGACACGAAAGTATGAGGCTCAACACCACCAGGACACGGTATCGATTCAGAATGGTGTTCATCAGATGGGCACCTTTCTCCCGCACGCGGCCGCTGTGCGTGACTTCCGTGGGAATGATGCAAAGACCGACGAGGACCGTCTCTACGGCTGACCGCAATTTCCCTTCGTGCCACCGCAGCGTCAATCGCTCAGTGCGCCGGAACCCGCGCGCTTCCACCGATCGGACACGAAACTCCCGTACCTTTTAGCCCGCAATACCCATCAGGATTCTTCGCGAGATACTGCTGGTGATAATCCTCAGCGTAGTAAAACGTCGGCGCATCAAGTATCTCGGTAGAGATCTCGCCCTTGCCAGCCGCCGTCAACCGCTCCTGGTACTTGCGCTTCGATTCCTCGGCTTCCTGCTTCTGCTCCGCATCCAACACATAGATCGCCGACCGATACTGGGTACCCACATCGTTACCCTGCCGCATCCCCTGCGTCGGGTCGTGTGACTCCCAGAAGACTTTCAACAGGTCTTCGTAGTCGACCTTCTCGGGGTCATAGATGACCTTCACGACTTCGGTGTGGCCGGTCGAGCCGGTGCAGACCTCTTCGTAGGTGGCGTTGGGGGTGTAGCCGCCCGCGTAGCCTACGGCTGTGGAGTAGACACCGGGGGTTTCCCAGAAGAGCCGTTCGGCGCCCCAGAAGCAGCCCAATCCGAAGACGGCTTCGCGTAGTCCGGCGGGGAACGGCGCGGTAAGGCGATGGCCGTTGACGAAGTGCTTTTCGGGGATCCTTAAGGGGGTGCCGCGGCCCGGAAGGGCTTCGTCTTTGGTGGGCATGACAGCTTTCTTGCGGAACAGAGCCATGGATTGCACTCCTGCGGTTCTTTGGCCAGAAAGTGTGGGGGCCGTGGGGGCGCAACTCAAGCGCACCGGGCGGGAGAGCCACCGCGACGAGCGCCTTTTGCATGTCGATCGCGGGATGGCTATAACGAATCTGTCAGCCGCAACTGCGGCCGTCGGCAATGGAAGGCACGGCGTTGGAAGCGCCGTGGGTTTCACACCACGGGAGTTCCCAAGGCACGTGAGAAATGAGCAGTCCGCTTCTCGCACGTCTGTTTGCGCTGGGGCTTGTGGTCACGGCGGCATGGACTTGCCTGCCTGCTCGCGCAACGGATCAAGCGGGCAGCAAGACGATCATCGGTCAGTCGAATTCCCTATTGGCGGACGGTGCCGCGGCCCTTGAGGCCGGACGCATTAAAGAGGGCATTCAGCTCACGCTGGAAGGCCTGAAGATGGCAGTTACCGCACGGGAGAACGCGGCCGGGCATTCGAATGCTTGTGCCGGTTATGTGCTTCTCAAGCAGTGGCCGGAAGCGCTCGCTCAGTGCAACGCGGCGCTGGAACTCGACACGTCAAATTGGCGTGCCTATAACAATCGGGCGGCGATCTACGTGGAGCAAGGTCTGTATGACCTCGCGATGCGTGATTTGGAGGCGGGTCTGGCATTGGCGCCGGGTGCTCCGACGCTTCTAGAAAGCGTCCGGATCCTGGAAAGGAACAGGAGCCTGTTGGGCAGACGGGCGCGAAAGGCCGTCCCATCCTGAGCTGCAGCGCGCCAAGGCACCGCAAGACCAAGCCAGAGGCTCGGGCAGGGTAAGACTACCGTGTCGTCGTTGCTGGCCATGGGCTGGATCCGGGCACGCCCGCCGGGGCTAGACGCCAGCCCGAGGTCTACAGCCCCCGGCTCTGCGCCAGGTTCTCCACCTTCTCGAACACCAGCGAAGGTTTATCCCCGCCCCGCGAGTACTGATGGCGACGCCCCATCTCGAGCAGGGCGGCATCCCGCTCGGCCGGCGTGGAATACCAATGCAGCCGATGCCACTCAGGGCCCAGCAGTTTGCGGAAGGGATCGCCCACCGGAAGGCTCACCCGGATCCCATAAGGACGGAGCTTCTCGATCGGCGGGGTACGAAGATTTTGCGGCTGGCTGATTCCCATAGCCCGAAAGCTTAAGGGGGCGCGGCGGGTGGTCGCAAGGCTGGACAGCAGAGTTCGGCGCCCCCACTGGTGGCGCACCAGCGCGGTGCGGCTCGACACCCTGGCCGGCCGCCCTAAAACGTCCTCCCCAAAAACAAATAAAACGCACGCTGCCCCTGATCATCAAACCCCGATGCCAGATACACCGGACCCAGCAACGTATCGAGCCCAAGGAACACGCTGGCATCGTGACGCAAGCTCCCGAACGACATCTGCCCCCGCTGATCCCACACATTCCCCGCCTCAATAGACATGCCAAGATAGGTCGGCACGTCCAGGTAGCCTGGACCGCCGCGGCCAATCTGCTTGTAGAACAGCGTTCGCGCGATGGCGAAATGGGGGCCCGCGATCGAATTGGCCTTCAGTCCCGACAGGTTCGCGAAGCCCCCCAGTGAAAACAACAGCCGCAGGGCTGTCGGGGTGGTGATCTGCACTCCTCCGGGGCCCTTGACCTCACCAACCAGGAGTGACCCGTTCGGGGCGTCGAGGGTTGTTCCAGCGGCCGTGGAGAACACGGCTGTGTAGCGGCCGAGGGAAGCTGCGGCCACATAGCTGAACGAGAGCCGATCGTAACTTTGCCTGGAATTGGGTATTGCGCTCAGGGGGTCGGTGTACCGGGTGTCAGTGTGCTCACCGCGCCACTCGATCATGGCCTGCTGACCCCGGCGCGGGAAGTTGACATTGTCCAGGCGATCGAACGAAAACCGCACGAAATACGAGCGCGTGTCGAATGAATCGGGTGGCGCCAGGCTCGGACTACCCACGCGCACGTCCTCATGTCCCGACTCACGATCCACGCCCGTACGGATCTCCCCCCAGTTGCCGAACTCGTACCCGAAGTCGAGGCCATAGTTGAAGCTGCGCACGCGATATTCAGCGAGGCGCGTCTGGTCCACCAGGGCATCTACATTGGCGGCTTTTGCATCCGCGTGCGGCACGACGAAAAAATTCGAAGTATCGGCAATCGGCAGGTACACCTCGGTCGCGAGCAACGACGTTTCGCCCACCTGCAGATCCCAAACCCACTCCCCGCCCGGCTGGGTGATCTCCGACAACACGAAACGCGCCGCAGCGTTATAACTGGAATTTCCCTGGAAGTCGTCCTGCAGGCTCAGGCCGAAACGCACATAGTTCGGGCCCCATGAATTACGCCTTGCCGCCAACAGCAGACCATAACGATCGTCGTCCTGCACCACCCGGTAGTCGAGCGCTTCCAGATTCCCCTGACCGTAGACCGTCGTCACGTGGCGCGCCACAGCGTCCGGATCCAAGGACTTGCCGATGACATCCTTGAAAAGCTTATCCAACCTGTTGGAATATCGCCCCGAGCCCTCATCGATCTTCACGAAGTCGATGCGCGGCGGCGATTGCCGGGCCTGGTCACGTTGGGCAACGTAACTGTCGAATTCCTGCGGGCTCACCGAGAGCGCGGCCAGGCGCGATTCAGCGGCATGGCCGGCAATCTCGCCGGTTGAAATCACGCGCTTGACGATCCCGAAGTCGAAAGCCGAAGTGTCGCCCAGCGCCGGCTGAATCAGCACGTCGTCCGGAGCCATCTTCTCCAGCTGGGTACGCGAGTTGTGCTGGATGAGGATCGCCAGCATCTGGTTGGAAATGACCGGCGCGCTCGAGAGTTTGTCACGCTTGAGCAGCGGCGTGCCGACATCCACCACGATGAGAATGTCGACACCCATCTCGCGCGCCACGTCGATCGGCAGATTCTCAGCGATACCGCCGTCAACGAGCAGACGCCCGTCGCGGTCGACCGGTGAAAACACACCCGGAGCCGACATGCTGGCACGCATCGCGCTCGTCAGGTCACCGGAGCTCATGATGACGGCATCGCCCGTCTCGAGATCGGTCGCCACCGCCCGAAAGGGCGTGGGCAGCTCGTCGAAGTTGGTGACTCGCGCCACCGGCAAGGTCAAGCGCCGCAAGGTCTGGTTGAGCTTCTGCCCCTGTATCAACCCCTTGGGCAACTGGATACGGCTGCCACGCACGCCCAAGGGGAACTTCACAAGGAAATTCTGGTCCTCGAGCTTACGCCGGAAAGTGAGGTCCTCCCGCGGCGGGCGGTCCCGGAAGGCATCCTGCCAGTTGAGGGAGGTCATGATCGATTCGATCTCGCGCGGGCTCAAGCCGCTCGCGTACAGACCTCCGACCACCGCGCCCATGCTCGTACCGGCGACCACGTCGATCGGAATGTGCAACTGCTCAAGAACCTTGAGCACGCCTACGTGCGCTGCACCTCGGGCACCACCGCCGGACAGTACCAGCCCGATGCGCGGACGATGGGGTGAGGACGCAGCCGGGTCTGCCGCGCTCTGGGCGTTGGCAATGCTCCAACACGCGAGCCACAGACCTGCGAAAATATAACCGAAGACCCCGAGACGGGGCTGGACCGCCCGTGGTGAAATCACGGCGCAAGAATACAGCATGTGGCTCCATAAACTCACACGACACAATTACGCTTCTGTTACCGCGCTGGTCACTACATCGGCCGCCGCGTTACTGATTGCATCGGGCGCCCTCCTGCCCGGGATCGCGCGCGCCCAATCCCTTGACGCCAGCGATTGGGGCTTCTATGGCGCAGATGCATTCGGGCAGCACTACTCGAGCCTCGATCAGATCAAACGAGAGAACGTAGATAGTCTGACGGTCGCCTGGACCTATCGCACGGGTGAGCTAGGCGAAGGATTCGCGCGTAGCTCGAAACTCACCTTCGAAGCGACGCCCGTGCTTGCGTTCGGACTCCTATACCTGGAAACCGCGACGAACATCGTGATTGCGCTCGATCCGGAAACGGGCGTTCAGAAGTGGCGATACGATCCGAAGATCGACCGCAAGCGCCCGTACTCAGATGTGGCCGCTCGCGGCGTCAGCATATGGGAGGAGACTGACCCCAAACGCCAGGCCGCGAAGAACCCGGACAGCTGCGCGAACCGGGTTTTCGTTGGAACGCTGGATGCCCGTCTGATCGCATTGGATGCCACCTCGGGCCGTCCTTGTGCTGATTTCGGCACCGGCGGGCAGGTCGATCTCACCACCAACCTCCGAATCCGCGACCGCGGCGATTACGAAGTCACATCGCCGCCCGCGATCCTGGGCGACACAGTAGTCGTCGGATCATCGGTCGGGGATAACCGCGCTACCAACGTCGAGCGTGGGGTCATCCGCGCCTTCGACGCGAGAACCGGCGCGCCACGGTGGTCGTTTGACCCGATACCCGACAGCCCCACGCACCCCAGCGCAGCAGAGTGGAATCCGGCGCAAGCAGCAACCACAGGCGCAGCCAACTCCTGGGGCGTGATGTCCGTCGATGAGGAGCACGGCTACGTCCTCGTCCCGACGGGTTCCGCCAGTCCCGACTTCTTCGGTGGCAAGCGGCTCGGCAGCAATCGTTTGGCCAACTCGCTGCTGGCGCTGGATGCGGCCACCGGCAAACTCGCGTGGCACCAGCAGCTCATACACCATGATCTATGGGATTTCGATCTGGCGGCGCAGCCTGCACTGGTGGATATCGAAGTGCAGGGCATACCGGTCCCGGCAGTGATCCAGGCTACCAAGACCGGCATGTTGTATGTCTTCGACCGCACCAAGGGACAACCGCTCTTTCCCATCACGGAAAAAACCGTACCCCGCAGCACGGTCCCCGGCGAAGAGGCGGCCGTGACGCAACCGTTTTCGTCCATCCCCTCGCTAGTGTCACAACGGAAACTCGATCCGGCGGATGCCTGGGGAGTTACCTTCTGGGACCGCGGAAAATGCCGCGATCTCATCGCCTCGCATCGCAACGAGGGCATTTTCACGCCGCCTGACACCCGCGGGACGATTTTGTGGCCAGGTTACATTGGCGGTGTCAACTGGGGCGGCATCGCGGTCGATCAATCGCGGCAGCGGATCTTCGCAGCTGTCAACCACCTGCCGATGGTGGTCACCCTGATGACGCAACAGACCCTGGAGAGCCAAGCCAAGTCCGACGACTTCCCGCATTCCGAGTTTGCGCGCCAGGCGGGCACTCCTTATGGGATGCGCCGCGAGCCATTGTTGTCACCCTGGGGACTGCCCTGCACCGCTCCTCCCTGGGGCACTCTGGTCAGCATCGATCTGCGCCGCAATCGCATCGTGTGGCAGGTGCCACTTGGCTCCACGGAAGGCATCGGCCCCTGGTTCGCACCAACACGAAATTTCGGCACCCCCAATATGGGCGGCCCCATCGCAACCGCCGGCGACCTGGTGTTCGTGGGTGCCGCCATGGACAGCTACTTCCGCGCATTCGACCTGGAAACGGGTCGCGAGCTATGGAAATACCGTCTGCCCGCAGGCGGCCAGGCGACACCGATGACCTACCGCGCGGGCCGTGATCACCGCCAATACGTCGTGATCGCCGCTGGCGGCCACGGCGCCTTGGGCACCCCCCGCGGTGACTACGTCGTAGCCTTCGCCCTGCCCAAGGGCGCTAAGGGAACCGCTTCCGGGGTAAACTGACCGACTCGCCCCGACTCGCTCGAGATCTCGATGCTTTATCTGATCCTGTCCATCCTCATCCAGGTGATTCTGATCATCCACGTGATTAAGACCGGCCGTAACCAGATCTGGATCTGGGTGCTAGCACTGCTGTCCCTGCCCGGTGCCATTGCCTACATTGTTGTCGAACTGCTGCCCGATGTATTTCGCAGCCAGACGGCGCAACGCACGGCGCGCGGCTTCAAGAAAGCAATGGACCCGACCGCGGACCTGCGCCGGTACGAGAACGAAGCACGGGTGACCGGCAACGTGGCTGCGCGCCAGCGCTACGCCGAGGAATTATCCCGCCAGGGAAGACATGACGATGCGATTGCGCAATTCCGCGAAGCCCTCACCGGCCTCTACGAGCACGATCCAAACCTTATGCTCGGTGTTGCGCGTGCGCAGTTCGGTAAGGGCGACGCCACGGCCGCGCGTACCACCCTGGACGATCTGATCCGATTCAACCCAGACTTCAAATCACCCGAGGGACACCTCCTCTACGCGCGCGCTCTGGAATCTGAAGGCAACCTGCCGAAGGCGATCGAAGAATATCGCGTGCTGGCGCGTTCCTACCCCGGAGCGGAAGCGGCCGTCAGGTACGCGCAGCTGTTGAAGTCACAAGGCCGCGCCGAGGAGGCGCAGAAGGTTGCACGCGAGCTGTTGGAACAAGCCAGGATCGCGCCAGCGCACTATCGCCGCGCGCAGAAATCCTGGTTGGATGCCGCACAACGCCTGGCGTAACGGCGCGATCCAAGAGCAGCAGCCAAAGCCAGCGCCTCGCCGAACAACGTAAACGGATCCACAGCACCGCCGCCATGGGATCCAGGCGTGGTGATATTCACGGTCGAAGTACTGACGATCGTGTTATCGACATTGGATATTGCCGTAATCGTCACAGCGGCGGGCGTCGGGGCGGTGGCTGGCGCTGTGTATACACCCGCAGATGTTATGGTTCCGAATTTGGCATTGCCACCGGTAATGTCGTTGACTTGCCAGGTCACCGAATCGTCAGTGGTGTTGGCAACCGTTGCCGTGAAAGCCTGAGTTCCGCTGCCCACCTGCACGCTGCTCGATCCCGGGCATATCGCGAGCAGCACTTGTGGAGCTGCGGCCGTGCATGATTTATCGGTCGCGGCTGCCGGCGCCACGGACATGGCGGCGATTGGACTCAGGACCACATTCGCCGTGTCCACTCGCCCGGCCTCATCGGTCACGGCGACCTGAACCGTTGCATAGCCACATGACGGGGCGGTAACAGCCGCTACGGCGCTCGTACCGTTCTGAATGCTGACCGACTGTTTCCCGATGCTGGTCCACTGGTAGGTACTGATCGTATGGCCATTGGCCGCGGCACTGCCTTGCGCATTCAAGCTGACTGACTGGCCGGCGCTCACCGACGTTGGCAGGCTCACCGCCGCAACAGGGCGCAGTGCGGCCTTCACCGCCCCCAGGGCGTTGACCATACCTGCACCGCAGGTCTTCCCATCCAGCGTACAGATGCACTCGAGGGTCTGCAGATCCGACGAGCCCGTGGGAACGTGACATGCGGTCGTCGTGGTCGTTGAGGCCTGCGGAAACGGCTGCGAGCCCTCCTTGAGGCGGGAGATCAGCTGGCACGAATTCAGATTGCCGTTGGCCGCAACCATGAGTCCCGCGATGCCCGACACTATGGGCGCCGAGAAACTCGTGCCGAGATTGGGCCCGTCGGGCATATCATTGTTCGGGCTGATCAGGTTGCCCGTATAGGCTTCATCACCGGCGACGGGTGTGCTCGTCCCGGAGTTGGTAGTGGTCTGAATCGAGTAGACGCAGGTCCCCGTTGTATTCACACAGTTGCCCGCCGGCGCACTGACAGCAACCTCTGGCCCGAGACTACTGAAGCCCACCTTGGTGCCGGCGTGGCGGATACCTGCGATCACGGCCACACCCAGGCAATTGCCAGGTGAGTCCACCGGCCCGCCTTCGTTCCCGGCTGACACGACGACGAGCACGCCCATGGCATTCAGCTGTGTAATGACGTCCTGATAGCTCTGTGGACACGTAGACGTGGACCCCAGGCTCATGTTGATGATCTTGGCCGGATTCGGATTCACAGGCGCGCCCGTGCCCGACATGCCCGCCGCCCACATCATTCCTGCAATGATGTCGGAGTCGTAGCCGCCGCATTTGCCCAACACGCGAACCGGCAGGATTTTCCCCTGCCAGGTCATTCCGGCAACGCCATGCGTGTTGTTGGTCAACGCGCCGAGAATCCCGGCCGTGCGGGTGCCATGCCAGGAGCTGATCTCGACTTTGCAGTCCTTGAACTTCGTGTTGCCGGTATCAGTCGAATTGATCCAGTCACCCGGATCGGAAGGATCCGCGTCCCGGCCATCGCCGTCATTGGCCACGGCCGAGTCGCTCACGAAATCGTACCCAGGCAGCAACCGCCCGCTGTTAGCGGCCGCGAGCAGGTCCGGATGATCGAAGCGGACACCGGTATCCAGGTCGGCAATGATCACATTCGGGCCGCCCGTGGTGATATCCCAGGCACCCTGCGCATTGACCGCGGACGGAGTTGCCGCATCAGCCCGCTCGTACCATTGCCCACCGGCGGCATACAAGGGATCGTCGGGAATCGCATGAATATACCGGCGTTCATCCGGGACTGCATATTCGACGTCCGAGTCTGCTCTCAGTCGCGTCAGGGTCGCGGCGACGGACTCACCCGTTGACGCCGGCTCCAGCTGCATGACATGCATCCGATCGAAGATCTGCCGTGAATCCCGCATCGTGAGGCCCGACCGCGCCGCGAGATTTGCAACCCGATCATGCGCGGACAGCGCCTGGACTTGAACGGCCCCGGGCGTGGCCGTCTCCGCGCTCGAGGCGCGCAGCTTCACGATTATCCGCTGGACGCTGGGCTCGCGGACACTGAGTGCGTTGTGGGGTTGCGTGCGGACCGGATTCAACTCGACCGATCCGCCGATCACGCTTGCATACGCTGCGGCCGACAAGGCCATTGCACAAAGAAGTAGGCGCATCCTGCGACAATAGCGCAAGTTTCCGCTGGGAACTTGTCGGCCATCACAGACCCTGGGAAACCCCGGGATCAGCGCGACGCGACACCTCTTCGATAGGCCCCAAAGCCGACAACCAACGCGCATGCGAACAGGCTCAGAGGATCCATGGGACCACCACCGCCGCCGCCACTACTCGTCATGCTGTTACCCGAAGTGCTGCTCGAACCGCCAGTGGGAGACCCGCCGGAGCTTGCAGGCGCCGCCACAGTTGTCTGAGCAGAGGCCGACTTGGTGGAGTCCGCAGCGGAAGTGGCCGTCACAGTCACTGTCGCTGGCGACGGCACGGTCATAGGCGCGGTATACACGCCTGATGTGGAAATCATGCCCACCGTCGCATTGCCGCCCGCAACACCATTGACACTCCAGTTCACGGAGGTATTGGCAGACCCGGTGACCGTCGCGGCGAATGTCTGAGTCATACCGGTTTGCACGGTCGCCGATGTCGGCGTGATCGATACCGCAATGGGTGTAGTGATGGTGACTTGTGCCGATGCGGACTTCGTGGCGTCAGCGACGGATGTGGCCTTTACCATCACTGTCGCCGGTGTCGGCGCAGTCGCCGGTGCTGTGTAGACACCAGTGGCGGAAATCATGCCGACCATCGCATTACCACCAACAGCACCGTTCACGCTCCATGTAACGGCAGTATTGGCGGTGTTGGTTACGGCAACAGTAAATGTCTGCATGCCTCCGACCTGGACACTCGCGGTGGCCGGTGTCACTGCCACGGCGACCGGCATGGCCGCGGCGGGGCACTTGCCGCTATTCGCATTTGCTGGCGCCGTCGTGGTGGCGGCCGTCGTGCTGACTACAACATCAGCCGTATCCTGGCGGCCTCCTTCGTCCGTCACGGTCAGTCGGACAGTAATTGATCCCGTGGCGGGCGCAACGACCGTTGCAGTGGCTGTGTTGGCTCCTTGAATGGGATTCGTGGCGTTGCCGACGTTTGACCATGCATAGGTGCTGATCGTGTGACCGCAGGCCGCCGCGCTGCCGGTTCCCACCAGCGAGACATTCTGGCCTGCCGAAACTGCGGCAGGTACTGCGATGGCCGCGACGGGCCGCAGGGCCGCTTTGAGCGCGCCTGGTGCATTTGCCATACCGGCGCCGCAGGTCGTCGTGGTGCAGTTACATTCTGTCGTCTGCAGGTCCGTGGCGCTGGCCGGCACATGACAGTTCGGAATGGCCGGATCGCTGGATACCGGGAATGTCTTCGCGCCTTCCTTCAACCGAGCGATGAGCTGCGCAGGCTTCAGATTGGCATTCACACTGGTCATCAGGCCCGCGATGCCCGCAACGATCGGTGACGAAAAGCTCGTGCCGAGATTGGGATTCAGCTGGTCCGTATAACCGTTCGTCGTCGGTGTCGTCGTGCCATTGTTGATGGACGTGTCGATCGAAAACAGGCAGGCGCCCGAGGCGTTCACACAATTGCCGGCTGGAGCCGCAAGCGCAGCCTCGGGCCCGAGGCTGCTGAATCCCACCTTGGTGCCAATCTGGCGGATACCGGCGATTCCCGCCACACCGACACAATTGGCCGGTGTATCGACGGGGCCACCTTCATTGCCAGCCGAGATCACGACCGTGACGCCCGCGGCGACCACTTCGTTGATGACAGTCTGTTCGGCGGCCGAGCAGGCGCCGGTGCCTCCCAGGCTCATGTTGATGATCTGAGCCGGATGAGTGTTGTCAGGAACACCGGTCACGTGCAGGCCTGCCGCCCAGCGCATGGCATCGAGGATGTCCGAATTGACTCCGCCGCACTTGCCAAGAACACGCACCGGCAGGATCTTCGGCAACCACGTGATCCCGGTAATGCCCGTCGCATTGTTGGACAGCGCCCCGAGAATTCCGGCCACCCGCGTTCCATGCCAGGAGCTGTTCTCAACCGTGCAACCGTTGAATTTAGTCGTAGCCGCATCCGCCGAGGTAATCCAATCACCCGGATCCGACGCATCAGCGTCTCTGCCATCACCATCATTGGCGACGGCTGTGTCGGTGACGAAGTCATATCCGGGCAGTAACCGGCCGTTCGCGGTTGCCGCCAGCAGGTCGGGATGTTCGTAGCGTACACCGGTGTCCAACTCGGCAATCACCACATCACTGCGGCCAGTTGTTGTATCCCACGCCGTTACCGCGTCAATGCCGGCGGGCTGCGTCGCCTGCTCGTACCATTGGCCGGTGAACAGGGGATCATTGGGCACCGCATGAGCAAACCGGCGTTGATCGACCTCAGCCGTTTCGACCTCCGGATCGGCGCGCAAGCGTGCGAGCGTCGCAGCAGTGGACTCGCCCGTCGCGGATTGGACCTGCAGCAGATGCAACCCGTTGGTAATCTCGCGGGACTGTTTGAATGTCAGGCTCGCTCGCGTGGCCAGAGCTTGCATCGTGCCATTCGCGGCATTGGCTTGATTGGGCCGCAATTGCAGTGCCTGGACGTGCGCTGCGGCTGCCGCGCTCGCGCGGAGCTTGACCAGAATTCGCTGCTCGGTAGGCTCAGATGCAACCGCCGGATGAGTCCGGACCGGGTTACGCTCGGTGGTTCCCGCCGCCGCATGTGTTGATGCGATCGAGAAGGCCGCCAGAATACCTATGAGACAGTGACGAATCGCAGAAGGGGCTTGCACGGCGCGAGATCCCGAAGCGGCTGCGGAAATCTCCGCACGTGGCACGCACCCTACTGTGCCCCGCGAGCACATAACGATGTCGGTCGAAAACGACGGCTGCGATCACCGACATTGAACAATTTTGACAATCTGCCGGGTGCTTCACGGTTTGCGCCGTGCACCGCCGCTACCGGGCACCTGCTGCGTAATGCAGTGGATGTTCCCACCGCCAAGCAGCACTTCACGCGCCGGCACGCCGACCACCCGCCGTTCTGGGAATAGGCGCTTCAATTTTGCGGCCGCCACTTTGTCGGTCCGTGGATCGAGCAACGGCATCACGATGCCACCATTGGCGATATAGAAGTTTACATAGCTTCCGGCCAGCCGTTCGCCAGCCGGACGCGGCTTGCTGCCTTCGCGGCAGACCACGCCCGCAGCTTCCTTCGCGCTGATCGAGAGCGGCCGCGGCATCGGGAGCTTATGGACCTTGAGGCGCCGGCCGCGAGCATCGCGCGCATCAGCCAGGCGCTCCCAGGCGTCCAGTGAAATCGCGTACTGCACATCGCGCTTGTTATCGGTCCATCCGAGAGCGACTTCCCCCGGTTTCACAAAACAAGCGAGGTTGTCGATGTGTCCATCGGTTTCGTCGTTGAAAACACCTTTTCCCAGCCAGATGACCTGGCTCACGCCGAGATATGCCCGCAGCTGCGCTTCGATCTGCTCGCGGCTCAAGGTTGGATTGCGGTTGGCATTGAGCAGACACTCTTCGGTGACCAACACCGTGCCCTCGCCGTCCACGTGCAGGGCGCCGCCTTCATTGATGATGGGTGCCCGGTAGCGCTCGCGGTTTTCAATCTCCAGCACTTTGCGCGCCACCAGGTCATCCTGGTCCCATGGAAAGTAGAGGCCACCGTTCAAACCGCCCCAGGCATTGAAGTGCCAGTCGACACCTCTGACAGCACCACGCGTGTTGACCACAAACGTCGGCCCGACGTCGCGCATCCAACTGTCGTCATGAGCTATCTCAACCACTCGAACCCGCTCTGGCAGCAGCGCGCGCGCAATCGCATAGTGAGCAGCGGAAGCACCAACGCAAACCGGCTCGAATTCGCTGATGGCCGTCGCGACGCCTACGAACGCGTGCTGGGCCGGCCGAGCAGCCTCGCGCCAGTTGTCGGCCCTCTCGGGCCACAGCATCCAACAACCGGCGTGCGGCTCGAACTCCGCGGGCATCCAGAAGCTGTCCGCGGCGGGAGTACTGGTCAGTGTATGGGTCATCTCTTGCGCAAGCGGCTATGTTTGAAGCCGTAGAGGCCGTAGATCGCGAAGCCGAGGGCAGTCCAGAACACGAGCCTCAGCCACGTACCGTTCGACAAAAAATATGTCATTGCGGCGCAGTAGACCGCACCCAGCACACAGGTAAACGGCGCCCACGGAACACGAAATGGCCGTGGCACGTCCGGCCGGGTGCGTCGCATGATGAGCACGCCGATACAAACCACCGCAAACGCAAGCAGGATGCCGATTGATATGAGATCGGCGAGTATGTCCAGGGGAAATACACCCGCCACCAGCCCGAAGATCACGCCCGTGATCACGGTAGCCACGTGTGGAGTTTTGTAGCGCGGGTGGCACCGGGCTATTGCGGGCGGCAGAAGCCCGTCATCGGCCATCGCGAGCAGGATTCGCGGCTGCCCCAACAAGGATCCCAGAACGACCGAGGTCATTCCGACGATGGCCCCGATTTTCACGAACACGCCGAGCCATGCGAGTTGTGGATGAGCGTCGAGCGCCACCGCAACAGGCGCATCCACACCAAGCTTCGAGTACGGAACCATACCAGTCATGACCGCGGCCGTTGCAACATACAGCAGGGCCGAAATCACCAGCGCCGCGATGATGCCCACCGGCAGATCCCGTTGCGGGTTGCGAGCCTCCAGCGCGGTAGTGGAAGCCGTGTCAAAGCCGACGTACGAGAAAAAGATGATCGCCGCGCCTTGCAGCACGCCAGTCCAGCCAAAATGCCCAAAGTGCCCGGTGGCGGCGGGTGGTGGAACGTAGGGGTGCCAATTCGACGTGTCGATGTAGCTGATCCCTGCCACGATGAAGAGGATGATGATGGTGACCTTCATAGCCACCATCAAGGTGTTGACTCCCGCAGTCTCCCGCATCCCGATGTAACAAATGGCGCTCATTGCGGCGATGATCAGTGCGGCCGGCAGGTTGAAAAGGGCACCGGTCGCGACGATATGGTCATTGACTGCCGCCAGAGGAGCATTAGTGAGCGCCTTCGGCAGGAAAATGTGCGCACTCTCCAGAATATTGACGGTGTATGCCGACCAGCTCACGGCCACTGCTGACGCCGACATGCCGTATTCGAGCAGCAGATTCCAGCCAATGAACCACGCCACCGCCTCCCCAAGGGTTGCGTACGTGTAGCTGTAAGCGCTGCCGGGCACTGGCAGAAACGCTGCGAGCTCCGCGTAGCACAGCGCCGCGAGGCCACTGCCAATGGCGGCTATCAGAAGCGACAGAGTAACCGCCGGACCAGCCTGGTTCGCGGCCACCTGCCCGGTCAGCACGAATACGCCGGTTCCGATCGTCGCGCCGAGCCCGATCGCTGTGAGCGACCAGACGGTCAGCACCCGTTTCAGCCTGCCGCCGCCCTCTTTGTCGGCCTCCGTAACAGGCCGCACAGCGAAACACTCGCGCAGGATGGACGCCATCAAAGACCCCCGGACATTTCTGTTGGTACCAGCACTGAAGCATCGGAACCGCACGCGCGGGCACAATCCGGTAAGTCTCTCATAGAGCAGCCCGGGAATCCGCACCCGAAGCCGTGCTAGCATTCATGGCCCGGTGC
>Ga0207710_10000359_pt1 | contig 32244 bp, 28 predicted proteins | sample KBSS24metaG_FD_184400 | JGI IMG/M metagenome (GOLD analysis project Ga0207710, IMG submission 184400) | Switchgrass rhizosphere microbial communities from Kellogg Biological Station, Michigan, USA - KBS S2-4 metaG (SPAdes) (version 2) | ecosystem: Host-associated > Plants > Roots > Rhizosphere...
ACGCCGTCTTCGAAGCGCAGCAGGTTCTCGAGCAGGATCTTCAGGGAGTAGGGGAGTCGCGCGACTTTGTCTCGCGGAAGAGCAGCGAGGCTCCAGATGTCGTAAGAGCGGTCGCCGACTTTAAGAGTCGAACGCGCGTTGAAGCCCGTTACGGGCCGGCTGTTCGTCATTGAATTCTCCGCGGGAAAAAAGCGCGGCGAATTATATAGATTTTGCTACGCCGCTGCCTGCTGTGCTGACGTTGGAATTACCAAATCAATTACACCACCGCCGAGACAGCGGTCACCTTCGTACAAAACAGCGTACTGCCCCGGCGTAACTGCGCGCTGCGGGTCGTCGAATAGAATTCGGGCCGTGCCGTCGCCACGAGGCTCGAACAGTGCCGCCTGGTCTACTTGCCGGTAACGTACCTTAACGGTGCATCGAAACGGTGCGGTTCGGGCATCAGCGAGCCAGTGCAGCGGGCCGGTCGTGAGCGCTGAGCTGCGCAGCAACGGATGATCGTGCCCCTGCACGACGATTAGCGCGTTGCGCGCGCCATCCTTCGCAGCGAGATACCACGGCTGCTCCGAACGGCCGCTGCGTCCGCCGATGTGCAATCCCTCTCGTTGCCCTAGGGTGTAGAAGGCTAAGCCTTGGTGCGTGCCGAGCACCTCGCCCTCAGGCGACTCGATCGGTCCTGGCCGTGGGTCCAGGAATCGGCTCAGGAATTCGCGGAACGGACGCTCGCCAATGAAGCAGATGCCGGTGCTGTCGGGCTTGTCGAAGACTGGCAGGCCCGCACGCCGGGCCCGGTCCCGCACAGCGCTCTTTTCGAGCTCACCCAGCGGCATCACCGTCTGTGCAAGGTGCTCGGCCGCGACTGCGTGAAGGAAATAGCTCTGGTCCTTCGCTGCGTCACGCGCCTTGTGCAGCTCGATGCCCGCGGGACCGTGAATGAGCCGAGCGTAATGGCCGGTTGCAAAGTGTGCTGCACCCAGTCTGTGTACGTACTTCAGTGCGACCCCGAATTTGATCTCCCGGTTGCACAAGACATCGGGATTGGGTGTCCGCCCGGCTCGCTGCTCGCTCAGAAAATGCTCGAAAACCCTCTCGCGATATTCGGCGGCGAAACTGACGCGATGTAGCGGAATGTCGAGCTCGCGGGCGATTGCGCGCGCGTCCTGGAAGTCCTGTGCGGCTGTACAGTAGCCGTCGTCGTCATCTTCCCAATTGCTCATGAAGAGGCCCTGGACGGCCCAACCCTGCTCCTTGAGCAAAAGGGCAGTGACCGCTGAATCCACGCCGCCCGAAAGCCCCACGACAATCGAGGTTGCCGACTTGGCGGACAGGGTCATACGGCCACCGCAGGCATGGCGGAGGCGGTCAGCAAATCGAGGTGCGCCACCGAATCCAGGGGATGCCTCTTGCCGCCCTCATAGTCCTCTATACAGCGCAGGACCAGCGGGCTGCGAAGTAGCTGCTCGCGTTCCTGGAGATCCGCACGGGACAGCCAATGGGTACGGACAATTCCGTGGTCTAGTGGCTGAGCAGCCTGGTGGTCATCGACGGTCCCACAAAAAGCGAAGCGCATCGTGGTTACTCCGCTCTCGGGGCTTCGCCACAGGTACACGCCAACCAGCGATGCAGGTAGGAAGCGCCAGGCAGTCTCCTCGCGAACCTCACGGACCACGGCAGTCAGCAGCGACTCTCCGTGCTCGACGTGTCCGGCGGGCTGATTGAAGACGAGTCGCCGGTTGATCCGCTCCTCGACCACGAGAAAGCGACCGTCACTCTCAGTGATCGCGGCAACAGTGATTTCGGGCTTCCTGGCAGTCATGCCGGGAATTATATGGGTCGCGGCCCCTAAATCACGCTTTGCGGGACCACCCTCGGCGAGACCAACCTCGGCGAGATCACCCTCTGCGGGCGACGCGCAGACCGTGGTCCACCGCGCTGGCATTCCAGATGGTGTCGAATTCCTGCAGATACAGCCGGGCAACGGGAGGATTGTTGATGTCCGCGATGCCGTCCCAGGTGTCGGCGCGCATGCGATACATGATGGCCCGATCGTCGGCGATCAGATAAGCCGAGGCCCGTTGGGTGGCTTTGGCGGCAACGTAACGGATGTCGATGCAGCTGGACAGCCGGCGCCCCATCGAAACGAAGCGGTTGCTCTCACGCATGACCCGCGTGGGCTCCGCCAACAGCACGCGCACCTTGGAGAAGCTGCGCGTCAGCACGAAGTGTTTGATGACCTCAAGGAACGAAGTCTGGTCGTAGAGCTCGGGCTCCAGATCGGGGGTATAAATGGAAATGAGGCGCCGGGCGCCTGTTGCGATCTCGTTGACCGCAGCCCGCACCTCCGGCAGCGTCGTAAGCACACTGAGAGTCTCGGACCCCTGGCGGGTCGTCACCCTGGAATCCGTCCGACCGCCGGATTCCGGTGCGTAGCGCGCGTTCGCGAGCTGCGCCAGCGTGCTGTTTACGTCTAATTCCCCGATGATGTCCACAAGCGGCACTGCCGTCTGCGCCTGCTCGATGGCAGGCTCGGGTGATCTTAAGGACAGGATCTACAATGAGTTGCCGAACCCATCACGGTTTGAGGTGAGGTGGACGCGATCTAAGATCAAATTTATCCATTCCGGATCAAATTCGGGCACCGCGTCACAAGGAACTCTTGTCAGGGGCTGTGCCCCACGCCTTAGCGGGATCGCCTAAAGGGCGACCCGCGAGGAGCAGCGGCGCTGCGCGCCGGGAAGAACGGCTAAATGTCGCGCGCGAGGCGCGCCGCGAGTCCTATATACGACTCTGGTCGCAGGGACTTCAGCCTTTGCTTCTCGGCGTCGCTCAGGGGGAGTGTCTCGATGAACGCCGCGAGCGATTGTGCGTCTATCGCACGGCCACGGGTGAAGTCCTTCAGGCGCTCATAGCCGCTGGGTGAGCCAGTCGCCCGGAGCACCGTCTGCACAGCCTCGCCCAGCACTTCCCAAGCGCCTTCCACATCGGCGGCGATGCGGGCAGGGTCGGCAGCGATCTTGTCGAGTCCGCGGCCCAAGGCCCGCCACGCGATCAGCGTGTGCCCCAGCGCGACACCCAGATTTCGCAGCACAGTCGAATCAGTGAGGTCGCGCTGCCAGCGGGATACGGGCAGCTTCTCCGCAAAATGTTTCAACAGGGCGTTGGCGATCCCGAGATTGCCCTCGGCATTCTCGAAGTCGATCGGGTTCACTTTGTGGGGCATGGTCGATGAGCCCACCTCGCCCGCGACCGCGCGCTGGCGCAGGTAGCCGAGGGAGATATATCCCCACACGTCGCGGCTCAAATCGATGAGCACGACATTCACCGCGGCGACGGCATCGCAATACTCGGCAATCCAGTCGTGCGGCTCGATCTGCGTGGTGTACGAGTTATATTGCAGACCCAGCGACTCCACGAAGCCGCGGCTCACCGCGGGCCAATCGACGTCCGGCACGGCCGCCACATGCGCATTGAAATTGCCGACGGCGCCGTTCCATTTTCCCAAGGTTTCGACAGTCTCCCAACGCTGCCGCGCGCGCCTCAGGCGGGCCACAACGTTCGCGAATTCCTTGCCGAGCGTCGTCGGGCTCGCAGGTTGGCCGTGAGTCCGTGCCAGCATCGCGGTGTCGGCGTAGCGCTGCGCGAACTGCAACAGCTCGTTGATTCGCGCTTCCAGTGTCTTGCACAGCTCGTTGCGCGCCGCGCGCAACATGACTGCGTAACTCAGATTGTTGATGTCCTCGGACGTACAGCCGAAGTGGACCAACTCGAGGGCCGCCTCGCTGGCGCCCGTCTTGGCGAGCTGCTCCCGGACGTAGTACTCAACGGCCTTGACGTCGTGATTGATCCGCGCCTCGATGACCTTGACGGCTTCAGGCGCGTCGGCATCGGGTTCCCGAGCGAGCTGCCCCGCGCGGTCGCGGACCAAGGCGGGGAGATGGGAGCCCGCGAGCTGCGGCACGCTGGCCGCCAGGTGCAGAAACCACTGGGCTTCCACGGCAATCCGCGCTCGAATGAGGCCGGCCTCTGAAAGCAGATCGCGCAAGGGTGCCGTTGCTGCACGGTAGCGCCCGTCAATGGGCGAGAGGGCCTCGACTGGCGCCAAAGCGTCGCGGGTAGGAGCCGTCATGCGTGCGGAGAGCCTCGAAGTGTTACGATTTGCATGATAACGCAATGGGCTCGCGGAGTGCCTTCATGACGAATTCGTTTCGGATCGAGCGCGACAGCATGGGCGAGCTGCAAGTCCCCGCTGACGCTTTGTGGGGCGCGCAGACACAGCGCGCGGTTCAGAACTTCCCCATCAGCGGCATCGCGCTGCCGCGCGCCTTCATCGGCGCACTCGCCCTGGTGAAGCAGGCAGCCGCGCGTGCCAACACCCGCCTGGAGCTGCTGGACGCGCAGATCGCCCAGGCCATCGATGCCGCGGCCGCCGATGTCGCCGCGGGCCGCCATGATGAGCACTTTCCCATCGATATCTACCAGACCGGCTCGGGCACCAGCACGAACATGAACGCCAATGAAGTGATTGCCTCGCTGGCGACGCGGCGCTTGGGCAAGCCAGTGCACCCGAACGATCATGTCAACATGGGTCAGAGCAGCAATGACTCGATCCCGACGGCCATTCACGTGAGTGCCGCTTTGAGTGTCAAGCGCGACCTGGTGCCGGCGCTCGAGCATCTGCGCGATGTGTTGCGCGCGAAAGAGCGCGAAGTCGGGAGCATCGTCAAGACAGGCAGGACGCATTTGATGGATGCGATGCCCGTTACCCTGGGCCAGGAATTGTCAGGTTGGCGCACGCAGATCGAGCACGGTCTGGAGCGCCTGGCGGGCGTCGAGCCGCGGCTGCACGCGCTTGCTCAAGGCGGCACGGCTGTGGGGACGGGCATCAATGCGCATCCGCAGTTTGCTTTGCGGTTCACGCAGGAGCTGTCGGACCTGACCGGCCTGCCGTTCAGGGTGGGGCGCAACTTCTTCGAGGGACTGTCCTCGCAGGACACCGCCGTGGAGTTGTCGGGACAACTCAAGGTCATTGCCGTGAGCCTGATGAAGATCGCCAATGATCTGCGCTGGATGAACAGCGGTCCACTCGCCGGCCTCGCGGAGATCGCGCTCCCCGCGCTGCAGCCGGGCAGCAGCATCATGCCGGGCAAGGTGAACCCGGTGATCCCGGAGGCCACCACCATGGTCGCGGCCCAGGTGATCGGCAACGACACCACCATCACCATCGCCGGGCAGTCGGGCAACTTCCAGTTGAACGTCATGCTGCCGGTAATCGCGTACAACCTCCTCGAGAGCATCCGGTTGCTCGCCAATGTTTCGCGCGCGCTGGCCGACAATGCCATCGCGGGCTTCAAGGTCAACGAGGCACGCATTGCCGAGGCACTCGATCGCAACCCGATCCTCGTGACCGCCCTGAATCCGGTCATCGGGTACGAAAAGGGTGCTGCGATCGCCAAGAAGGCCTATGCCGAGGGCAAGCCGATCCGCGAGGTGGCGCAGAAGATGACGGATCTGCCGCCGGAGGAATTGGCGCGGCTGCTGGACCCGGCTGACCTGGCCCGCGGCGGTATCAAGGGTGGCACGAGCGGCGGGGGCTGAATCGACCCCATGCAGGACAGCGGCGCTGACGGTGGCGGGGGGCGAAAGCTGGTACGCCCGCGCGACTGGCGCGCACGGATCGAGGCCCGGCTCGCCAACACGCGCCCGCGTCACGCCGTGGAAGACTGGCTGACGCCGGGTCTGACGCTACCTGAGAGCCGCGCGCTGCAGGCCTATTTTCCGACGTCGCCGATCCCGGCGGCCGTGCTGGTTCCACTCATCGAGCGCGAAGACGAGCTGACCGTGTTACTCACCCAGCGTGCCAGCCAGCTCAAGAATCACGCCGGCCAGATCAGTTTCCCCGGCGGCCGCATCGAGCCCGAAGATGCCGGGCCCCGCGAGGCGGCGCTGCGCGAGGCGCATGAGGAGATCGGCCTCGAGCCAGGCTTTGTATCAGTGGTGGGCTTTCTCGCCGATCACATTCTGTTGACGGGGTTTCGGGTGACCCCGGTGGTTGGGTTCGTGCGGCCCGGTTTCGAGCTGCTGCTCGACCGCGGCGAGGTTGAAGATACCTTTGAAGTCCCTTTGAGCCACGTGTTCGAGCCGGCCAACCACCGTGCGCGGCGCCGCCAGTTCGGCAGCATGCCGGGCGAAGTGCAGGTGTGGGACATTGAATACGAAGGCCACAACATCTGGGGAGCGACGGCGGGAATGTTGCTGAATCTGTACCGTTTGTGTGTGACCGATGATGCGGCAACCGTCCGCGGCCTGGCGGGCTCGCGCGATGAGTGAGACTGAACGCGCGATGACCGCGCTGCTGGAGTTGATGGCGCGGTTGCGTGATCCGGTCGAAGGCTGTCCGTGGGATCGTGAGCAGACCTTCGCCACGATCGCACCCTTTACGATCGAGGAGGCCTACGAGGTCGCCGACGCAATCGCGAGCGGCGATCCAGGGCAGCTGCGTGCCGAGCTCGGCGACCTGTTGTTTCAAATTGTATTCCACTCGAGAATGGCACAGGAGCGCGGTTGGTTCGATTTTGCAGCCGTTGCGGCCTCGATTCACGATAAGCTCGTGCGGCGACATCCGCACGTGTTCGCCGGCGACCGAGCGGTTAGCGAGGGAATCCCCAGCGGGGACGCCCCGGTCGAGGGCCTGGAAGCACAGACGCGCAATTGGGAGGAGCTGAAGGCACGCGAACGCGCGGAAGTTGCAGCGCGCCAGCAGTCAGCCGATGCCAGCGCGCTGGCGGATGTGCCGAAGGCGCTTCCAGCGCTTGTCCGGGCCGCGAAGCTCGGCAGGCGGGCCGCGCGTGTTGGGTTTGATTGGCAGGAGCCCCGGCAGGTCCGCGACAAGGTGCTGGAAGAGTTGGCGGAAGTGGATGCGGCGCTGGGCCAGGAGTCACATGAGCGTGTTACCGAGGAAGTCGGGGATCTGCTGTTCGCCATCGCAAACTGGACACTGCACCTGAAAATCGATCCGGAAGAGGCCCTGCGGGCGGCGAACGCGAAGTTCGAGCGGCGCTTTCGCCAGATGGAAGCCCTGGCCGGTGCCCGCGGTACCCGGCTCGAACACTTGAGCCCAGCCGAGTGGGACGAGCTGTGGCGCAAGGCCAAGGAGGCCTGAAAGCTCAGGCAGGGTGAGCCCCTTGGCGCTTAACGGTTCAGTCCTCATTCACCGGTCGTGCGTTACTGTTAAGAATGAAAATGCGCTTTTCACCTCGTGCCTTCGTACTGGTGGTCACACTCGTTACCGCCATGACAGCCGCCGTGCCTGTGGTACGGGCGGACGAGGAGCATCGTCCCGTTACGCTCGGCTCCACTTCCTCTACTTCCACCATATCCCTGGAGCAGGCGGTCAAGATGGCCGAGCAGCGTTTTCAGGCCCGCGTGGTGCGCGCCGAGGCGCAGCAGGACGGGGGCAACACCATCTATGTCCTTCGGCTGCTCAATGAGTCAGGCCGCGTCTGGGTCGTCCGCGTCAACGCTTCCAACGGTTCCGTGTTGTAGGAGGGGCCATGCGTGTGCTCGTCATCGAGGATGAAATTGCACTGCGCGATTCGCTGAAGGAGCAGCTGGCCGCGGCAGGCTTTACCGTGGATGTTGCAAGTGATGGCGAGGAGGGTCTGTTCGCGGCGCTCGAATTCCCCCTGGATGTTGCAATCGTGGACCTCGGTCTGCCGAAGGTCTCCGGACTCGAAGTGATCCGCCAGGTGCGCGCGCAGCGCAAGAGCTACCCGATTCTCATTCTGACCGCGCGCGACCGCTGGCAGGACAAGGTCGAAGGCCTGCAGGCGGGCGCCGATGATTATGTCGCCAAGCCGTTTCATTTCGAAGAGGTGTTGGCGCGGGTGCAGGCGCTGCTGCGGCGTGCGGGTGGCTGGGCCAGTCCCGAGCTGGTCTGCGGCGCGGTTGCACTCGATACACGGGCGCAGACAGTCAAGGTCAACGGCGCGCCGGTCGAGCTCACGACCTTCGAGTACCGCATTCTCGAGCACCTGATGTTGCGGGCCGGCGAAGTGATCTCCAAGACGGAGCTGACCGAGCGGCTGTACGATGAAGAGTCGGAGCGCGACAGCAACGTGATCGAGGTGCTGGTCGGCAGGCTGCGCCGCAAGTTGGATCCCCAGGATACGGTGAAACCCATAGAAACGCTGCGTGGCCGCGGCTATCGGTTCGCGCTCGCCCGTTCCCCGACCACCTGAAGACCGTTCGTGCACTCGCTCAGCCGGCGGCTGCTCGTCACGGTGTCAGTGCCGCTCGCCCTGTTCTTCGGTGTCATGATGGCGGTGCTGGACAACGGCTTCAGGGAGCTCACCGACCGCTCCCTGCAGCAGTTGTTGGATTCACAGATGGTGGCGCTCATTGCCGCGGCGGAGCCGCAACCGGATGGCAAGTATGCGCCGGAGTCCAACGACCTGGCCGCGCGCCTGCGCACGCCGCGCTCCGGGCTCTACGCGCAGATTGTCTCGGCCCGCAACAAGGCCGTATGGCGCTCGCCGTCGAGCGCCGGCGCTCCCATCGATTTCGGCCGGCCGCTCGCGCCCGGCAGCCGCGACTTTGTTTATTCGACCAATGGTCACGAGCGCATCGAAATCGAAAGCCGCGGCATCGAGTTCGAGGACCGCACGGGTCACGTGCAGCTCACGTTCAGTGTCGCTGCGAGCCTGACCCCCTATGAGCAGCAGCTGTGGGCTTTCCGCCGCCAGCTGTTCGGCTGGTTCAGCGGCCTGATGTTGGTACTGCTCGCAGCGCTCGCCGGGTTGTTGCGCTGGGTGTTGTCACCGGTGCGCAGAATGGAACGGGAGATACACGAGGTGGAGGAGGGACGCAGCGAGGCTCTGGGTGCCGGCTATCCGCGCGAGCTCAGCGGCGTTGCCACGAATCTCAACACGCTGCTGATCGGTGAGCGCAACCGGGTGAGCCGCTATCGCGACACGCTGGGAAATCTCGCGCACAGCCTGAAGACGCCCCTGGCCGTCATGCGCGCGGCGCTTGCTTCAAACAACAGCGTGTCAGGAGCTGTGCTCAACCCGGAGATCGACCGGATGAGCGCCATCATCGAGCACCAGCTCAAGCGGGCGGCCGCTTCCGGTGGCGCGTTATTGGGGCAGGCGCCGGTGGATATCGGTGAAATTCTCACCGAGCTGCGGTCTGCTCTTCTGAAGGTGTACGCGGGCAAAGATCTGTCGATCGAGCTGGTGGTGGCACCGGGGTGTCAGTTCGTTGGCGACCGGGGAGATCTGACGGAGCTGCTGGGCAACCTGCTCGACAACGGCTGCAAGTGGTGTCGCGTGGTCGTGCGCCTGACTGCTTCCGTCGACGGCAGTTTCGCGACGCGTGAGCGGCTCAGCATCGTCGTCGAGGATGATGGACCGGGAATCTCTTCCGAAGATCGCATCCGCATAGGACAACGCGGAGTTCGTGCGGATGAGGCGGTGCCGGGCCATGGGATCGGGTTGGCCATGGTCCAGGACACCGTGGAAATGTACGGGGGCACGCTGACTATCGGTGAGTCAGCGACGCTAGGGGGTGCTCGGTTCGCGTTACGTTTGCCGGGACGCTAGCCGATCAGCTCGGCGGCTCTGGCTTCGCTCCGCGATCAACATCGCCAGCTCCAGCGCCTGCTCATGATTGAGCCGCGGATCGACCTGCGACCGATACGCTCTTTGCAGATCACCGTCGGTCAACCCGCGGGCGCCACCGGTGCACTCCGTGACGTCATCACCCGTCAGCTCTATATGCACGCCGCCGAGATGTGACCCCATGTCCGCATGGATGCGGAAAGCCAGGTCAAGCTCCTTGAGGATGTTCTCGAAGCGCCGCGTCTTCAGTCCGCCGGTGCTGGTCTCGGTGTTGCCGTGCATGGGATCACATACCCACAACACGCTGTGACCGGTTGCCCTGACAGCCTCGATCGCACGTGGCAGGGAGTTCTCGACGTCCTTCGCGCCAAAGCGGTGAATCAACGTCAGCCGCCCGGGCTGGTTTTGCGGATTGAGGGTGGTCACCAGTCCCTGCAGCCAGTTCGTGTCCATCGCGGAGCCGATCTTGATCGCCACCGGGTTGGAGATGCCACGGAAGTATTCGACATGCGCCCCGTCGAGCTGTGCGGTGCGCATCCCGATCCACGGAAAGTGTGTCGACAGGTTGTACCAGCGATTCTGGCGTGGGATGAAGCGCGTCTGGGCCTGCTCGTACAGCAGGTGCAATCCCTCGTGGCTCGCGTAGAAGCTGACCAGCCGTGCCTCGTGAACCGAGGTACCGCTCATCCCTTCGAAGAAATCGAGCGCATCGGCGATCGAATTGACAATGCGCTGGTAGGCGTCCTTCAACGGTGCATGCTTGACGAAGCCCAGATCCCAGTATTCCGGATGGTGCAGGTCGGCAAAGCCGCCATCCACCAGGGCGCGGACAAAATTCAACGTCAGGGCCGCGCGCTCGTAACCACGCAGCAGCAACTCGGGGTCGGCCGCACGGGCCGCTGCTTCGAATTCCGGCCGGTTGACGAGGTCGCCGCGGTAGGCGGGCAGGGTGACACCGTTACGCGTCTCGTTGTCGGCGGAGCGCGGCTTGGCGTACTGACCGGCCATGCGCCCCACGCGAATGATCGGCTTTTTGAGCCCGTGCAGCAGCACGATGCTCATCTGCAGCAGGATTTTCAGCTTCTTGGCGATCTGATCCGATTCGCAGTCGGCAAAGGTTTCGGCGCAATCACCGCCCTGGAGCAAAAATGCCTGTCCGCGTTGAGCCGCTGCCAGCCGCTCGCGCAGGGCCTCCACTTCCCACGACACAACTATCGGGGGAAGCCGGGAAAGATGGGCCACCGCCCGCTCCAGGGCCTTGGGATCCGTATAAACGGGCTGCTGCTGGGCGGGCTTGCTTTGCCAGCTGGCGCTATGCCAGGAGGTTGTTTCAGGTGATCTCATGCATTTGATGCTATCAGCCCGATGGCGCAGAATGCGCGCCTTTTTCCAGGGGACTATGCCATGCATCGAGTACTGATTCTGGGGGCCGGCAAGATCGGCGCACTCATTTCGGGATTGCTTGCAGAATCCGGTAGTTACAAGGTTCAGCTGGGCGACGTCGACGGCGCCGCAGCCGAGTCCGTGGTGCATGCCCATGCCGCCGCCGATCTGTCCTCCTTTGCCCTCGATGCGACCAACCCGGCCGCGCTGGCAAGGCACCTGGCGGACAACCCCGTGGATGCCATCATTTCCAGCCTGCCTTATTACTGCAATGTCGCGGTTGCCGAGGCTGCCCGGAAGGCCGGCACTCACTATTTCGACCTGACGGAGGATGTGGAAGTCACCCGCGCGGTGCGGGCTATTGCGACTGGAGCCAGCCACGCGTTTGTGCCCCAATGTGGCCTGGCGCCGGGCTTCATCAGCATTGCGGCGGCCGAGTTGATCACTCATTTCGACGAGTTGCGCACCGTGAAGCTGCGCGTGGGGGCGCTGCCCCAGCACCCCAACAACGTGCTGAAGTATTCGCTGACGTGGTCCACCGAGGGGCTCATCAACGAATACGGCAATCCGTGCCAGGCGATCGTCGATGGACGTGTCCTGGATGTCGCACCGCTCGAGGGTCTCGAGGAGATCGAGATTGACGGCACGCTGTACGAGGCCTTCAACACCTCGGGCGGACTCGGCTCGCTTGCCGAGACTCACGGCGAACATTGCGAATATATGAACTACAAGACCATCCGTTACCCGGGGCATTGCGATCAGATGCGCCTGCTGATGAATGATCTGAAGCTCAACCACGATCGCGGAACACTCAAACACATTCTCGAGAATGCCGTCCCGCAGACGCTGCAGGATGTCGTCATTGTCTACGCGGCTGTCACCGGTAAGCAGGATGGCCAACTGCGCGAAGAGAACTACGTCAACAAGGTGTATCCGCAGGTCATAGCCGGCCGGCTGTGGTCGGCGATCCAGGTCACCACCGCCGCGGGTATTACCGCCGTGGTGGATCTCGTGCTGCAGAATCGTGGGAAGTTCACCGGATTCGTGGCACAGGAGCAGTTCCGTCTGACTGACATCATTGCGAACCGCTTTGGCCGCTACTACGCCTTGGGTGGAACCAAGGACATCTCCGGCCAGGTCGTGGTGTCAGGCAAGGCAGGCACGCAGCGTCGGCAGAACAAGGCCGTCGCATGAGCAAACCTGACATCAACTCTTTGCTGGGGCGCCTGGGCCTCAAGGCGATGAATCCGGGTGCCTGGTCGGGTTCCCACGGCTGGTCAACCGCCCGCGACAGCACATTGGTCAACGTGCGCAATCCAGCCGATGGCGCGCTGATCGCGCAGATGCGCCCTGCGAGTGCCGAGGATTACGAGAATGTCATTGCATCGGCAGCAGAGGCTGCTGCGGCGTGGCGCCATGTCCCCGCGCCAAAGCGGGGTGAAGCCGTGCGCTTGTTGGGCGAAGAGCTACGGCGTCACAAGAGCGATCTGGGCACTTTGGTTTCGCTCGAGAACGGCAAAATCATCGCTGAAGGCCTCGGCGAAGTGCAGGAGATGATCGATATCGCCGACTTCGCCGTGGGTCAGTCGCGCATGCTGTATGGCTCGACCATGCATTCCGAACGGCCGCAGCATCGCATGTACGAGCAATGGCATCCGCTCGGCGTGGTTGGAATCATCTCGGCATTTAACTTCCCGGTTGCGGTGTGGGCGTGGAACGCTTGCCTCGCAGCCATCTGCGGCAACGTGTCCGTGTGGAAGCCTTCGCCGAAAACACCCCTGACTGCGCTCGCCGTGCAGCACATCTGCAATCGAGTCATGGAGACCCACGGGCTGCCCCCGATATTCCAGATGTTCATCGACGGTGGCACAGAGTTGGCCACGCGATTTGTCGATGACCGGCGCGTTGCGCTCGTTTCCTTCACCGGCTCTACGGCTGTGGGACGGCACGTCGGTGAACGGGTAGCTGCGCGGCTCGGCAAAAGCCTGCTGGAGTTAGGCGGCAACAACGCGATCATCGTCGATGACACCGCCAACCTCGACCTGGCCGTGCCAGCGATCGTATTTGGCGCAGTGGGTACCGCGGGTCAGCGGTGTACCACCACTCGCCGGGTGCTGGTGCATTCCTCGCGCATCGACGAGTTGGAGCGTCGCCTGGTGCACGCCTACGGACAAGTGCGCATCGGCGATCCACTGGAATCTTCGACGTTGATGGGGCCGTTGATCGACTCCTCGGCGGTTGAACGCTATAAGGCAGCGATCGCGGCAGCGCGCGCGGCCGGCGGTGAGGTGCTGTGCGGTGGCAAGGTCCTGCCGGGCGCCGGCAACTTCGTCGAGCCCACGCTCATTCGGGCCCGCAACGATTGGGATATCGTACAGACCGAAACCTTCGGTCCGGTCCTGTACATCATCCCCGTCGATTCGCTCGAGGACGCGCTCGCCCAGCAGAATGCGTCGGCGCACGGCCTTTCATCCGCAATTTTCACGGATCGGCTGCAGAATGCGGAAGCCTTCCTCTCGGCAGTGGGCAGTGACTGCGGCATCGCCAACGTGAATCTCGGTACTTCCGGTGCCGAGATTGGGGGCGCGTTTGGCGGCGAGAAGGATACGGGCGGTGGCCGTGAGTCAGGCTCCGATGCCTGGAAAGCGTACATGCGCCGTCAGACCAACACCATCAACTGGAGCCGCGAGCTTCCGTTGGCACAGGGAATCGAATTCAAGGTATAGCATGCAATACGAGCACATCGTCGTTCCCCCGAACGGCCACAAGATCACAGTCAACACTGACTTATCGCTGAACGTACCCGACAAGCCCATTATTCCGTACATCGAAGGGGATGGCATCGGTATCGACGTCACGCCGGCGATGCTGCGTGTCGTGAATGCGGCCGTTGAGAAGGCCTACGGCAGCCGCCGCGAAATAGCCTGGATGGAGGTCTATAGCGGTGAGAAGGCGAATGCGCGCTATGGGCAGTGGTTTCCGGATGAAACGCTGCACGCGCTGCGGGAATTTGTAGTCTCGATCAAGGGGCCGTTGGGCACACCGATCGGCGGCGGCATCCGCTCTCTGAACGTGGCGATGCGGCAGAGCCTCGATCTGTACGCCTGCGTGCGGCCGATCCGGCATTTCCCGGGCGTGTCGAGCCCGATGCAGGACGCGAGCCTCACTGACATGGTGGTGTTTCGCGAGAATACGGAAGACATCTATGCGGGCATTGAATGGCCCGCGGGCTCGGCCGAGGTGCACAAACTGATCACCTATCTGCAGCGCGAGCTCAATGTATCGGGCATCCGTTTTCCGGCCAGCTCCGGTATCGGCATCAAGCCGGTCTCCCGCGAAGGCAGCCAGCGGCTGATCCGCAAGGCCATCCAGTACGCGATCGACCACGACAGGGTGTCGGTCACGCTGGTGCACAAGGGCAACATCATGAAGTTCACGGAAGGGGCCTTCCGGAACTGGGGCTATCAGCTGGCGAAGGATGAGTTCGGTGCCAGGGAGATCGGCGGCGGACCGTGGATGTCGTTTCCGAATCCGGTCACCGGCAAGGACATCGTGGTCAAGGACGTCATTGCCGACAACTTCCTGCAGCAGGTGTTGCTGCGGCCCGAGGAGTACGACGTCATTGCGACGTTGAATCTCAACGGGGACTACATTTCGGATGCCCTGGCCGCCCAGGTGGGCGGGATCGGCATTGCACCCGGTGGCAACATCGGCGACGGGCTGGCAGTGTTTGAAGCCACGCACGGCACGGCGCCAGGCTTCGCCGGGAAAGATCGGGTCAACCCCGGCTCACTGATACTGTCTTCCGAGATGATGCTGCGTTACCTCAAGTGGAACGAGGCAGCGGACCTGATCATCAAGGGGGTCGCGAACACGATTGCGCACAAGGAATTGACTTACGACCTCGCCAGGCTGCGCGAAGCTATCCGCGCCCCGAAGCGGGAGTTGGCCGCGCGCAGGAACGTGGAGGAAGATCTGCAGCGGCTGATTCCTGGCGCCACGCTCATGAGCTGTTCGGGGTTCGCCACGGCAGTGATCCGGCACATGGATGACTGAGCGCCGCAAAGCCGTTGCATCGTCTGGACGACCAAGCGGGCTCGTACACCCAAAAGGTCGTCCGCGCGCCGGGGCAAAGCCAACCACGGGTGACATGTTCACCGGGGTGCGTCCAGCGAAGAGCAAGCGGACGGAGTACTACGATCCGGATTGCACGCTGTGTCCGCGTCTTGCCGAATTTCTGGCCGAGACGCATCACCGCCATCCCGACTATTTCGCGCGCCCGGTTCCGTCGTTCGGCGCAGCCGCACCGCGCATCGTGATCGTGGGATTGGCGCCGGGAATGCACGGCGCAAACCGGACGGGTAGACCTTTCACGGGCGACTACGCCGGTGTTCTCTTATATGAGACCTTGCACGAGCTGGGATTGGCTACTGGACCCGAGTCGGTTTCGGCGGACGATGGACTGGAGTTGCGGAACGCTCGCATTATCAACGCTGTCAAATGCGTGCCACCTGAGAACAAGCCGTTGCCGGATGAAATCCGCCGGTGCAATGCTTACCTCAAGACTGAGCTACTGACGCTGAAGTCCGTACGGGTCGTGCTGGCACTGGGCCGGATTGCTCATGATGGAGTACTGCTCGCGCAGGGACTCAAGCGCAGCCAATTCCCATTCGGGCATGGACGGGAACACGCGCTCGACGCGACGCGCCATCTGGTCGACTCGTATCATTGCAGCCGGTACAACACATCGACCAAAGTACTCACTCCGGAAATGTTCAAGAAGGTAATGGCGCGCGCGTGTGAATTAGCTGGCCTGTAAATGAACGATAGCGTTTTCGATGCCAAGGAGTTCGTGGGCTCGCTGCCGCGGCGGCCGGGTGTGTACAGGATGTACAACGCTGCTCACGAGATCCTGTACATCGGCAAGGCGCGCAATCTACGCGACCGGGTAGGTACCTACTTCGCGGCCAGCAACGTCAATCCGAAAGTACAGGCACTGGTCGGCCAGATCGCGAACATCGAGGTGACGGTGGCGAACTCCGAAACCGAGGCGCTGCTGCTCGAATACAACCTGATCAAGGCCCACAAGCCGCGCTTCAACGTCGTGCTACGCGACGATAAGAGCTTTCCCTACATCCAGGTTCAGGACACGCACGAGTTCCCGCGCCTGGCTTTCTATCGCGGGCCGCGCTCGGCGCCTGGGCGTTATTTCGGACCGTTCCCCAGTGCGTACGCAGTAAAGGATACGTTGCGGCAGCTGCAGAAGTTGTTTCGCATCCGTAACTGCCGCGACAGCTTTTTTGCGAATCGCAGCCGTCCTTGTCTGCAATATCAGATCGGCCGCTGCTCAGCGCCGTGCGTCGGTCTCGTGACGCGCGAAAGTTATGCGCAGGACATCGATTCCGCCGTCAAAGTGTTGGAAGGGCGTGACAACGAAGTGACAGCGGTGCTGGAGGCACGGATGGAGGAGGCAGCCGGGCGGCTGGAATTCGAGCGTGCGGCGGTCATTCGCGATCAGCTCGCCGCCATGAAGCGGGTGTTGGCGCAGCAGATCGTGACTTCTGAAGGTGAGCGCGATGTCGATGTGTTCGCAATCATCGGTGAGCCCGGAGAATTCTGTGTCAGCGTCATGCTCGTCCGTGGCGGACGCAACCTCGGGACCAGCAGCTACTTTCCGCGGGCGGCGCTTGCGGAGCCGGAAGAGGCGCTGTCGTCGTTCATAATGCAGTACTACGCAACTCAGGAACCGCCGCCGGAGGTACTGGTTGGCCGCAAGCTCGAAGATGCGGACGCGCTTGCACAAGCACTGACTTCACGTATCGCGCGGAACGTGCACGTGCGGTGTCCCGTACGCGGTCTCGGCGTCAAGTACGTCGAGCTGACGCAGGAGAATGCCACTCAGGCGTTGCGAATGCGCCTCGCACAGAAAAAGGGCATGGACGAGATGTTTGCGGCCCTCACCGCCGAGCTCGATCTTCCCGAGGTTCCGGCCCGGATCGAGTGCTTCGACATCAGCCACACGGGCGGGGAGGGGACCGTTGCATCCTGTGTGGTCTTCGGCCCCGAAGGGCCGCTCAAGAAGGAATACCGGCGATTCAACATCACGGGCGTGACTCCTGGCGATGACTATGGCGCGCTTCGACAGGCGCTCGAACGGCGCTATGTGAGGATCAAGGATGGCGAGATCCCGGCGCCTGACCTGCTGCTGATCGATGGCGGACTGGGACAGATCAACCAGGTATACGAGGAGCTCGCGGCACTGGGCTTCGGCGACATGACGCTCGTCGGTGTGGCCAAGGGCCCGGACCGCAAGCCGGGGCAGGAGAGGCTCTTTGTGCACGGCATCGCCGAGCCCCACATCCCGGAGGCGCACTCACCCGCATCGCGGCTGGTACAGCGCATTCGCGACGAAGCGCATCGCTTCGCGATCACGGGTCACCGGCGCAAGCGGGCGCGCCGCTACAATGAGTCGATCCTCGAAACCATCCCCGGACTGGGCCCGGCCAAGCGGCGCCAGCTGCTGAAGCATTTCGGCGGGCTGCAGGGCGTGATGCGCGCCGGGATCGCCGATTTCGAAAAGGTCGCCGGAATCGGGGCGGCCTTGGCGCGAAGCCTTTATGATCATCTACACCCGGGTGATTGAGTTGCCCGAAACCCAAGCAAGATCAAGCGACCCTCTCGTCCTGCGCGCGGAATTGCGGATGCCCTGGAACTGGCCCAACACCCTCACGTGGCTTCGCATCTGTGCGATTCCACTGATAGCCCTGCTTTTCTACATGCCTTACCCGTGGCGGTATCCCGCTGCCGGCCTATTGTTCGCGGCTGCCGGGATCACGGACTCGCTCGACGGGTATCTTGCGCGGCGGCTCGGGCAGACCTCGCGGCTGGGAGCCTTTCTCGACCCCGTCGCCGACAAGCTGATCGTGGCAGTGGCACTCGTGCTGCTGGTAAGCCAGGACCCGCGCCCGCTGATTACGCTGACGGCTGCGGTCATCATCGGGCGCGAAATCACGATCTCCGCGCTGCGGGAGTGGATGGCCGAGATAGGCCAGCGCCGCAAGGTAGCGGTCTCCCAGCTCGGCAAGTACAAGACCATACTGCAGATCGTCGGCCTGTCGTTCATGCTGTTCCGGCTGCCGCTGCTGGGGCTGCCGATCTACAATATCGGAGTGGTACTGACCGAAATTGCGGCCGCCGCGACGCTTGTGTCCATGGTGGCGTACCTGCGGGCGGCATGGCCTGAGCTGCGCCGCTAGCACGGTTCCCTTCGGTCCGCCTAAGTATCGGCGCGCGCTGGATTTATTTCACTGCGAGGGCCGCGTTGCCTTGACTTCGCCCCCTGCGCTCTTACAATTCGCCCTCTCACTCGAGATGCGGGAATAGCTCAGTTGGTAGAGCACGACCTTGCCAAGGTCGGGGTCGCGAGTTCGAGTCTCGTTTCCCGCTCCAATCTTTTCTCCAGTCCACCATAGGCTCGGGGCCGCTGAAGACCGCTGCCGGCATCGCCATGTCCTTCACTGGCCTCGCCGGGGTCATTATTTTCCTGTTGGTCAGGGAAATAATAACCGTCCAGATGGCGCTGCTGATGCTGGTTGGATTGGTGGCAATGTATGTCGGTTTTGGAATTCTGGTCGCTGTGTGGCGCTTGATCGGCAAGCTGGAGTGATCATGCGCGCCGGCGATCCACTGAGAACGCAGTGGCACCCGTGCTGGCCAGAATCAAGAATCCGCCCGCCATCGCCAGGTTCTTCAGGAACATGGTCATCTGCGTCTGATCGCTGAAGTGGGTGTGAAACAGCAGGGCGGAGGCTACGCAAAAAGCGGCCAGCGCAAGAGCGGCGATGCGGGTCTGGTAGCCGAGCACAATAGCCGCGCCACCCAGCACTTCGAGCGCGACCGTCGGCCAGAACAGTAACCCCGGAACTCCCGTCGCGTGCATGTACTGTATGGTGCCGGCTGGATTGAACATCTTCCCGACTCCCGACAGCAGGAAAATCAAAGCGAGCAGGATTCGGCCGACAAGGTTGAGGTAGGCGTTCATCTTGTGCTCCCCTCGTACGACGCCATCAACCCAAGACTTTCGCACGAATTGACCTGCCAGGATAGGTGTGTCAACGTACCGGAAGCTGTAGCAGGGCAGTAGACCCCGGCTACTCAGTAACAATGAAGTGTTGGCGCAGCGCTCACTGCTCACAACACGAGGCCGAGAATACTCAAACCTGTTTAGAGGTCCTGCATGGACGCAATTCGCGTTGTATGTGTTGCGTGGGCGTTGTCATGGGTGATTGTCGGCGGTGTCTCGGCGGCTGAAAGGCCTTCCCAGACCGACGCTTCGGGCCGGGTCGTACGTACGACCGATGGCCGACATATTACATATAACACCGACGCGCCTGCCGTTGCATCGACGGTCAGCGCCGCTCCTGCGGCGCGCGTTACGGCAAAAAAGCACGTCACAGCCCGATCAGCGATGCAGGCGGCCGTTGCGCATCCACCGAGCTATGAAGAGCAGTGGCGCGTACTCACGTGGGGAAGCGGAATCGGCAGTACGGGCATCTGGCCGGTAGACGTTGACAATAACGGCGACACGGAATTCGTGCTGGGCGGCGGCGCCGGGTTCTCTGCAAATCTGTTTTGGTCGATAGCGCACTACGACAGCAAGCACCAGCGCTACGATCTTCTGTGGCAAAGCACGATAGACCCAGCGACCACGATTACAGCGTTGCGCGTAGTTGAAACCGCTGGCGCCAAACGAGTTTGGGTGGGCCGTAGCAACGGGACCATCGATGTGGTCAATGTGCTGACACGCGAGACTGTTACGACGCTCAGTCCAACAACGACGCCCATAACGGACTTTGCAATCGCCGATGCGGACAACGATGGCGCTGTCGATATGGTCGCACTGTCGGGCAATGCGCTGTTCATCTATGACCCGGCCGGCCTGACACTTCGGCGCACCGTTGCCCACGGTGGCGCTCGTATGGCGGTCGGTGACGTCGATGGTGATGGCACCAACGAAATTGTCCTGAACATTGGCGAGGTACTCGAGGTCACTCCTGCCGCGACGACCGTCAAATGGAGCACATCTCCCTTCGGGTTTTTCGTGGCACTGACGGATCTCGATGGTGACGGCAAGGCAGAGCTCGTCGCGGCCGAGAGCTGGTACTACATCAGAGCGTGGGACCTCGATCTGCACTCCCCGAAATGGGAACATCATACGGACCTCAATATAGATGCCCTGCGCCTGATTGATGTGAATGGCGATGGCAAGGTGGAGGTGTTGTACGGGGATGGCCAGTGGGGCTCCATTCACGCACTTTCCGCGGCCGACGGCGCCGAACTCTGGCGCCTCGGCAACCCCGAGCATGGGGTCACCGATATCGCCGTGTTCGATGCGGACAACGATGGCCGGCCGGAGTTGCTGTGGGGAGCCGGTTGGTCATCCACCGGCGAGGATGTGCTGTACGTACACGATCTGGCCACGCTCGCACACGAGTGGACCAGCACCGACTTCGGCGGTCCGTTTCATGCGCTGGATGTAGGCGATCTGGACGGTGACGGCCAGCTCGAGTTCGCGACGGCGTCTTCTGAGAGTCTCAGTGGCTACGGGGATGGGCTCTTGTCCATCTACGATGCGAAAACACATGCGCTCGAGTGGCAGAGCACTCCTTCTACTTTCGGTGGCACTGCGTGGACGGGTATTCATGCACTGCGCATTGCCAACGTGGATGGAGACCCACAGCCGGAAATACTGGTAGCTACTGACAGGCTCTATGACGGCACGCTTTTCATCCTGGATGGCAAAACGCACGCCGTCAAACACCAATACCTCTTCGACACCGGAGCACCGCTGTATTCACTCGATGTGGCTGATCTGGACGGGGACGGAAAGCCCGAAATCATTGCGGGCGGCGGCCGCGCCCATACGGGGGCCCCGGGCATCTTTGTCTATGTGATCGATCCTGCGACCGGCACGGTAATCTGGAAGAGCGCTAACCTGACGACTTACTGGGGCGGTGTCTATGACACTTTCGTCACTGATGTGGGCGCCCCTGGCATCGATATCGTTGCCGTCAGTGGGGCGGTACACCGCATTCGGTGGAGCGACAAACAGGATCTGAGCACGGCCGGAACGAACTACCTGTCCGCGACCGCGTCGGATGTGTTGGGCTCGGGTCACTTGCAGATCATTGCAGGCCGCGCCGACGGCGTGCTGGAAGTGCTGAATGGAGACACGCTCGACTCGGTAGCCACGTACAACGTGTGCGCGGGAGCTATCAATGCGGTGCACGATCACGGCCCGCACACCATCGCGTTCACCTGCGGCTCGAGCTTTGTCGTATATGATCTGAATACGCAGACCGTCGTCAATCAAACAGCGACCAGCAACAGTGCTCTCGGAGAGACTGGCGCGCTGGTGCGCACGGCGATCGATGGGAAAGCGGCGTACTTCATCGGTGGCAGCTCGGCACTCGAGCTGCTGGACATGGGCACCAACAAGCTGCCGGTAATGGAGCCGTTGAGCCGGTCGCTGCATTGGCGGGGGAGTGCGGATTTGACGCTCATGGCGAGCGATGCTGATGGGGACACGGTGAGCTTCGAACTTGCCGGCCTCCCATCCAAGGGCGCAGTGACATGGCTCGATCGTAGTGCTGGGACGCTGCGCTACACGGCCAATGGGGATCAAAAGGGAGTGGATACGTTCGCGGCGCGCGGCTACGACGGGTTCCAATATTCGGCGGCACAGCCGATCACGGTGACGTTGACGAACTCGGCGCCTGTGGCGACCACGAGCACCCTGAGTTTCCATTGGCGCGGCGCACAGTCGGCGCACCTGGACGGCAGCGACCCAGACGGCGACCCGTTGACCTTCCGTATCGTCAGCGCGCCGCAAAAAGGGACGCTCACCCTGGTGAATGCAGCTACAGGTGAGTTCCGCTTCGAGCCCAGCGGCTCGACTGTTGGTACGGACGCGGTGTCGTACGATGTGACGGATAGGGTCGATGTTTCGGCAGTGCAATCCGTGCAAGTCACCCTGACGAACACGACGCCCACCTTGTCGGGTAACCAATTCGACATCACTCCTTCCACGGCAATCTATTCGCGGCTGAACGGACAGGACGCAGATGGTGATCCGCTGACGTACCAGGTGGTTCAACAGGCAAAACAGGGTACGTTCACCCTGGAAGCCTCCACTGGGTTGTTCCAGTACACGCCGGTCAGCGGCGGCAGTGGGACGGACACCGTCACCGTCGCGGTGAACGACGGCGTGAGCAGTTCGCAGAATGTGTCGCTCGAGTTCCGCTATCCCAGCAGCAACCCTGGCGCTGGCGGCGGCGGCGGCGGCGGTGGTGGTGGTGGCAGCTTCGACTGGCTGGCGCTGCTGATGTTGCTTTCGGTATGGGGTGTGCGGCGACGCTCCTGCGGGTAGCGCGAATCGGGCTTGCCTTTCTAAGTGGTCTGACAGACTATCTGACCATTGGCATGACCACTTTGCGGGCCCTTGGACCAGGGCCAGGGGAGGCCGTTTGTCTGCTAGCGCGGTTGGCGTTCCGATGTTGTTTGCTTCCCGGCGGCGTTTCCTGCGGAGCGCGTCCGCAACGTGCCTGGCGATTCCCGCCGCCCTTTTCTATGACCGCCTGGCATTGGCCGCGGCCGATGCTCACAAGGCGGCAGCGCCCGGCGCAGTGCCGCAGTCCTGGACGGATGTGCGCAAGCTAGGTGCCGTCGGCGATGGTAAGACCATTGATAGCAACGCCATCAATAAGGCCATCGATCAGGTTGCCGCGGCGGGTGGTGGGGTCGTCCACTTTCCTGCCGGAACCTATGCCTGCTTCACGATTCGCCTGAAGAGTCGGGTGGCGCTGCACCTCGATCCGGGCGCCACGATACTCGCGGCATCGGTCCCGCTCGAAGGACTGCAGTCAGGCGGGTATGACGCCGCCGAGCCGCAGGGGGCTTGGGAGCCGTACCAGGACTATGGGCACAACCATTGGCGCAATAGCCTCATCTGGGGGGAAGGATTGCACGACATCGCGATCTTCGGCAGAGGGCTGATCTGGGGCAGGGGCCTCAGCCGTGGCCTTGGCTCGGACCAGGATCTGCCGCGCTCCGACCGTCCGGGAGTTGCCAACAAGGCGATTGCACTGAAGAACTGTCACAACGTGCTGTTGCGCGATTTCTCCGTGCTGCAGGGAGGTTGGTTCGCCCTTCTGGCGACGGGCGTGGACAACTTGACGATCGACAATTTGCTCGTCGATACCAACCGCGACGGATTCGATATCGACTGTTGCCGCAACGTGCGCGTCAGCAATTGCACCGTGAATTCCCCTTGGGATGATGGGATCTGCCCGAAGAGCTCGTTTGCGCTCGGGTATGCGCGCGCAAGCGAGAACATCACGATCTCGGACTGCTATTTGACGGGCAACTACCAATTGGGCTCGGTCATCGATGGAACCTGGAAGCCCATGCCGCCGGAACACGCCCGCCACGCAACGGGGCGGATCAAGTGCGGCACGGAATCGAACGGTGGCTTCAAGAACATCACGATCTCCAATTGTGTGTTCGATCAGTCCCGTGGCATTGCCCTCGAGACGGTTGATGGCGCCAACTGCGAGGACATCACCATCACCGGGATCACGATGCGGAACAGCTTTCATTGCCCGTTGTTCCTGCGGCTGGGGCGCCGAATGCGCGGCCCGGCGGGTGCGGCTATCGGCACGCTCAAACGGGTGATCATCAGCAACATAACCAGCTACAACGCATCCCCCCTGCCTTCGATCATTGCGGGCATCGACGGCCATCCGGTCGAGGACGTCAAGATCAGTGACGTCTATCTGCAGCAGCTCGGTGGCGGATCCAGCGAGCTCGCCGGGCGTCAGCCGCCAGACGAGGAGGCGGCGTATCCGGAACCCATTATGTTTGGCGACCTGCCTGCGAGCGGATTCTTCATCCGTCATGCGCGCAATGTTGAGATGAGCAACGTAGAGATCGCCACAGTGAGCGCCGATGCGCGGCCGGCCTTGTGGTTGCAGAACGTCGAGGGAGCGGACTTTTTCCGTATGCGCTTGCCGGCAGGGCGCGCTTATGCGCTCGATCGGGTGGCCAAGTTCCGTTCGTTCGGTTGCCGATCGATGCCGGACGTCAGCTTCGATGACGTCCAGTCGCGGACCATCTGAGTCTACGCAGCGCAAGAGTCGCCGTGCGAAGTACGCGCAGGGCATTCTGTATCACGGCCGCGAGCAGCTTGTCGGGGGCTGCTCTTGCGTGGAATAACGTTGCTGCCGTTGCAGCGGAGCGCGCCGGTGTAAACATTGTTGAGGTTGAGCGCGGCAGGGCCCTGCGCGCTGCGGCGCGGTATCTGCGCGAACGTCCCATCACCATCACCGAGTATCGCGCCGCGCGCAGCGCTGGTGGCAAGCACGACTATTTTTCCGAAGGCGACTACTGGTGGCCCGATCCTGATCATCCCGGCGGGCCGTATATCCAACACGACGGCATGACCAATCCCGACAACTTCGTGGCTCACCGGCATGCCTTGATTCGGCTCAGCGTGCAGATGCCGGCACTGACAGCGGCCTGGTTGATCACGAAGAAGAGGGTGTATGCGCAGCACGCAGCCCGCCACCTTCGCGCCTGGTTCCTCGATCCATCGACGTGGATGAATGCCAACCTGCAGTACTCGCAGGCCATTCATGGTCGCTTCACAGGGCGCGGCATTGGCGTCATAGATACGATTCATCTCGTTGAGGTGGCGCGCGCAATCCCGTATCTGCGCGACGCGTCCGTGTTGTCGGCTGCCGAGCATGCGCGGCTGGAGAAATGGTTTGCCGCGTACCTGGACTGGATGACTCATTCCACCAACGGGCTGGAGGAGCGGGAAGCCAAGAACAACCACGGTACGTGCTGGGTCATGCAGGCGGCTCAGTTTGCGCAGTACACCGGGAACCAGCAGCTCAGCGAATACTGTCGCGAACGTTTTAAGAGCGTTCTGCTGCCCAATCAGGTTGCACCCGACGGTAGCTTCCCTTTGGAGCTGAGGCGCACGAAGCCTTACAGTTATTCCCTTTTCAACCTTGACGCGATGGCGGCCATCTGCCAAATCCTGTCCTCACCGGGCGACGACCTTTGGAGTTTTCACCTGGCCGACGGCCGAAGCATGCAGACGGCCATGGCGTTCATGTTCCCCTACATCGCTGACAAGCGCACCTGGACCCATCCAGCGGACGTCCAATACTTCGACCAGTTTCCCGTCAGGCAGCCCAGCCTGCTGTTCGCGGGCCTGGCGTATTCGGAGCCGCGCTATCTTGCGTTGTGGGCCAAGCTGAATCCTGATTCCGAAGTCGAGGAGGTCATCCGCAATTATCCCATCCGCCAGCCGGTACTTTGGGTGGCTGCGGCAGCGCGCTTCCCAGTGCGTGGGTGACGCGGTAGAGGGTACGCTTGCCGGGGTCAAGGCCTTGGCACTGTGTGCGTTTGGTCTGTGCCGCCGGACATTTTTTCTGTATCATCGCCAGGAAGCCCCGGTGGTCTGCCCGCCGGGGCTTCTTGATTTGTAAGGCTAGGTGGCAGAGTGGTCATGCAGCGGCCTGCAAAGCCGTCTACGCCGGTTCGATTCCGACCCTAGCCTCCAGCCGACCCCGTCCCGGGGTGTCACGTGAAGTCTGGCGACGTCACGAAAACCCCTTAAATTCCCGCGAAAAGCTACGTGCTGAGCCTTGGCTGAGTCCGTTGACAGCTTAGCACGGGCAGGGGTACATGCTAGGGGTACCTCGCACCCTGCGAGTTGAGATACCCCAGTCGATGCCGATACTCACGGAGATCCGCATACGCGCGGCCAGGCCGAAGGAACGGGCTTACAAGCTGTTTGATCTGCGCGGGCTGTTCATGCTCGTGACCCCTACCGGTGGCCGGCTTTGGCGGTTCAAGTACCGGATGAATGGGGTAGAAAAGCTGCTGACGCTGGGGAAGTACCCCGATGTGTCGTTGAAGCGCGCTCGCGACAAGCGGGATGACGCGCGGAAGCTGGTGGCGGACAACGTCGATCCAAGCGTGAAGCGGCAGGCCGAGCGCCATGCCGCGGCTGATACGTTCGGGGCTATCGCTACGGAGTGGCTCAACCTGCACAAGGCCACTTGGGCTGATGAGACGATTTCGATTCTGGAGGGTCGGGTGAAGGCGTATCTGATGCCGTACCTGGGGCGCCGACCGGTCGCTGCTGTCACGGCGCAGGAGCTGCTGGGCGTCCTGCGGCGCGTGGAGGCACGGGGGCGGAATGAAACGGCACATCGCGTGCGGTCGCTTGCCGGGCGAATTCTACGATTCGCCGTCGCTACTGGTCGCGCGACGCATGACGTTGCAGCGGATCTCAAAGACGCACTTGCGCCTGTTGCATCCCGCAACTTTGCGTCGGTTACCGACCCGGTGAAAGTAGGGGAGTTGCTTCGCGCGATTGACGGGTACTCCGGGCAACCGATCACTGCGCTCGCTTTGAAGTTGGCTCCGCTTGTCTTTGTACGTCCTGGCGAATTGCGTGGCGCCGAATGGTCTGAGTTTGATTTCGACAATAGTCAGTGGCGGATACCAGCATCGCGAATGAAGATGGGCGACTCACACATTGTGCCACTTTCGAGTCAAGCGGTTGAGATCTTGAAGGAGTTGGAGAGATTCACGGGGACGGGAAAGTACGTGTTTCCGTCGCTGCTGTCGCGCGATAGACCGATGTCGGAAAACACCATCAATGCCGCGCTCCGGCGGATGGGCTACAGCGGCGATGATCAGACGGGGCACGGGTTCCGTAGCATGGCTAGCACGCTGCTCAATGAGCAAGGATTTCCGCCGGACGTCATTGAGCTGCAGTTGGCGCATGTGGAGAGGAACAAGGTGAGGGCGGCGTACAACAAGGCGCAGCGGTTGGCGGAAAGGCGCGTGATGATGCAGGCATGGGCCGACTTATTGGATCAGCTTCGCGAGCGCGCTGGCAATCGGGCGGTATCCTCAGCTTAGAACCCAAAACAGAACAGCAGCTCGCAAAAACATGAAAGATTCCCAATTTCCATCGCTCGACACGGGGGCGCTCGACGGGCAAGGCGAAGCAAGCAGAGAATCAGAGAGTATCGCCGCTCCTGACGCGAATGAGATGCCCCTAACGGACTGGGTGCGTGAGTTGCTCGGTCGACGGTTAGACGAGTTCGCACGCGACCGCAATCCTGGCCGCCTGGCGTCGATCGTGATAGATGAGATCCGACGTCGGCGCGGGCCCGTGGCAGCGGAAGGGCTCTTGCCAACTACTCCGGCAGAGGTTGCACGGAGGAGGCTGGTTCTCTGTCTGGACAATACCGGATATGAGGCGTCGCTGGAGGTCAAAGCGGTTTACGTGGCTATACCGGATGCAGAGGCGGAGCGCGAGGGACTGGTGCGGGTGATTGACGAGACGGGTGAGGACTACCTCTATCGCGTAAAAAAGTTCTCGTTGATCCACGGCGTTTACGCTTCCTGATGCGACTTGTCCGTCGCCGCATTTAGGAATTCCTCGCGCGTCTGAAGACAAAGCGAGCTAGAGACCAGCGAGCCCGACGCAGGGCATCGCTGCGTACGGTCGGAAAATATCGTGGTCGGTTCGCTGCCGCAAAGGTCGATCGTGGCGAGCTCTATGATCGTCAACGTCTGGCAGCGCATGCAGGGCCGGGTGAACTATGACAGGGAACGAAGGGGAGTTCGGCATGGGACTGCGATTCAGAAAGCGACCGCATGAAGGACGGAGCCCCGCTTCGCCACCGATTTGTGAACGCGCAATGCCGGAAGAAGGTCGAGCTTCAGATGATCCTGAGCGGCACATCGCACCCAATATACGCCATTGACGTATATACTACTCTGGCGTAGACTCATCCATGCTTACCATCGCGGAGACAGTAGTCTTCAGTTCAATCTGGCCCAACTATTGGACGCCGGAGGAGTTTGGTGACTTCTGCGCCTGGCTTGCCCTGCATCCCGAGGCGGGCGACGTGGTTCCCGGCTCTGGCGGATGCCGAAAGGTCCGTTGGGTTATAGATGGGCGCGGTAAGCGGGGTGGCGTTCGCGTTATCTACTTCAATCGTTTTGCCGATGGCAAGATCTGGTTGATTACGATGTACGCGAAAAACGTTCGTGAAGACGTTGACGCGAAGACTTTGAACAAGCTCCGGGAGTCGCTCGATGGCAAAGCTCAGCGCAAAGGCACTGGCAAAGTACGAAGCTAGCCGAAATCTCGGAGAGGAGTTGTTGGCGGCGGCGCGCGAGATAAAGGCCGGCAAGGCGGCTCGCGAGCATCACATCAAGGTGCCTGAGATTCTCGAGGCACGTATGCGGACCGGGTTGTCACAGCAGAAGTTTGCAGACGTACTGGGGGTTTCCACTCGAACCCTGCAGGGGTGGGAGCAAGGACGTCGCACGCCATCGGGAGCTGCCCGTTCCCTGCTGACCATTGCCAAGCGGCGGCCGGAGGTACTGCGCGAACTCTTTGCGGAGTAAAGCCCTTACACGCTCACGAGTTAGGATCTTTGGCGCAGGTGTAGTCACTATTTAGGCATTGATCGGAATGTTCTTCCCCTCGTAAATGGACTTGCGGATATCTTGTGCAACCTCCAATACCTCGCGAGCGACATTCGGCTCCTCACCTTCATCTAGCTGAAGAGCAACGATCAGCGGCTCGAACTCTTCCCGCGAATTCGAATTGAGCAACGTTGCCAGGAGTTCTTTTGCCATTCCCTGTTTTGCAAGGTCGATGCAGAACTCTACAAAGTCGCTGAATGTGTCCGTGTCAACGTGGTCCATTAGCCATTGCAACTGCTCAAGTGATTCTTGCTGGCGCCCAGATCGGAACAGGACGGCACTCAATGTATGGCGGTAAGTCCATTCTTCCGCCGAATGTGCAACTACGTCCTTCGCCAAAGAAACCGCGGCTTCTATCAGTGCATTTGTAACGCCGGTTCTGTAGATACGCCAGGCGACGATATCGCGCGAAGAGTCCGTCTTTCCATCGCCCGTAACCACAAAACGCTCAATTTTCCTGACGCTGGACAAATCGTCCTGAAGGTCTAGCGTTATTATCAGTGTGTCGATGAGATTGCGGGTGAGAGCGCCTTTGTTGAGTGCGACAATCAACTGTTCAAAAGCAGCCTCTTTGTCATTCGCCGTGGAAAGATAGAACTTAGATAGCGCTATATGTGGCTCGGGGCTCCCTGGCAGTCTCTTCATGAACCCCTCGATCATCTGTCTGATCTCTGTGAGACTTTCTCTTGATTTAGCGACAGTCTCCACATAAGCATCCAACGCACAGACGCACTTCGGATTTTCGGCAATTGCTCGACGGTAACACTTGGAAGACTCCTCGTACTTTTCCGCCTTTACAAAATGATCACCGAGCACTTTCCACGGAGTGCAGTCCGTCGGTGCGATCTCAGTAGCCTTCCTTAAGGCAGCTTCGGCTTCTGTTTGACGATCGGATCGGTTGTCTAGATATGCGCCATAAGCCGTCCACAATTCTGGGTTCTTTGGGATGATTTCCAGAGCAGTGTCAAACGCCTTAGCAGCCTCCTCGGCCTTTCCCGGAGATGATGCCAACTGGCGGGCGAGATTGAGCCAGGCAAATCCGTTTCGTGGGCTCGTTATGGTCGCCTCGCGGAAGATTTCCTCCGCTCGCTCATGTTTATGAACTTGGTTGAGGTATTGAGCGAATGCAAAGCCTATTCGCCATTTGTTCTTCGGATCGACCGAAGCCATCGCAGCAGTGTACTCTGCCTCCATTTCCTCCTTCGGACGCCGAGAGATTGCGAGGGACCGGATCAAAGAAACCCATGCCCGAGTGTTACCCGGCTGTCTCTTCAAAATTGACCTGAATAGCTTCTCGGCTGTCGCGGGATCCGAGCGCTCATCGAGAGTAAATGCTGCCAGAGCACCCATATACCTGACGTCGTCCGGGGCGATTTCCAAAGCTCTCTTAAATGCTCTCTCCGCATCAAGGGAGTCTTTCCCGCGCCGCATAAGGAAAGTGCCGAGTGAATACCAAGCGTAGGCAGAGTTTGCATCCATCCCCGTTGCGGCTCTGAATGATTGTTCGGCAGATTCGAAGTCCGATAGCTCTTCTTGAGCGTCGGCCAACTCCACCCTGACATCGGCGTTGTCCAGTCCCTTGTCAATTGCGCTACGGAATGCATCGATTGCATCGCGATACTGACGCTGGGATCTCAGCATCAGTCCCCGGTAATACCATATATGCCCAAGCTGGCTATCAAGGTCCTCTGCTTTCTTCAGGAGGGATTCCGCTTTCTCATAGTCTCTGTCCCTGACTCCTACAGAGTAGCCCACTAACGCCCAAATCGGCGCATCCTGCTTCTGAAATAAATTGGCCTGATGCAAAATCCTTACGGCGTTGGCAACTCGATTCTCTTTGATCAAATCCAGAATTCGTTGATGAACGCTGGGCCTTCCATGCCGTCTACGACTGTCCACTCGAGGGCCCGAGTCCGATGTCGAATGTTCTAACTGTTTTGCAAAGTCCGGTGGCGTGAGCGATAGCAAGTGTGCCTGTTTGGTGGCATCGAAACGCGACATTATCTCTGCGAGCGCTGTGTAATGATCTTGTCTTGATTGCGGATCGAGAGTGCCGCATTCCTTCGCCAAGTCAGTTGCACGCTCGTAGAGCTGTTCAGTTTCGTAGTAAACCGTCATGAATTTGACTAGGGCGTAAACACGGGTGGAAGGTGCGCCACGTCTGCGCATTAGGTAGTAAAGATTGAACAATCGCTCTGACGCTTCCCAGTATTGGCCGCCTGCGCGTCGCTGCACGGCACCGCGAGACTTCAATCTACTCAGGTGTGCGCTAACCTGATTGACAGCCATCCTGGCCTCATTGGCAATATCACGGGTCGTGGCCGGGTCCCACTTTTCCAAAAGAGTAACGAAAACCTTTCGCTCCGCTGGGGGCAACGCGTCAAGTTGTGACTTAAAGTAATCCGTATACTGATCTATCAACGATGTGAGCTTCGCCATTAAGCTCACGAAAGAGTGCCCGACCGCGAACTCTCCAAGAATTGTAATTAGTCGAGGACTTCCTCCGGTCAAGATCTGAATCGGTCTCGTCTTGCGAATCCGCAATTTTTCGCGGGTTAACGAACTCCAGAGTGTGGTCACTTCTGAGAGAGATAGCGGACGCAATTCGTGGATTTTGAACTGCTGAAACAGCGCTTGATCGGCGTTCTGAATCTGATCGAACTTTCTCGTGGCTGTGGTTAGAAGCATTACCTCCGGGACATTGTGAAGCGCATGCCGGATCTCCCATCCCTCTTGGTCTGTCATCTGATCTTCGAGAATCATGTTGAGATTCTCGACAATCAGAAGAATCTTCTTGGAGATCTCATTTGCATGAGAGACTAGAATTCCAAGCGCGGTCTCCCTTAGTCGTACGTCATCTTTCTCCGCCTGCATCTCCTTGAATTGCTCCTTGAGATCTGCTCGCTCCAACTGCGATGCGAGATGAAACACACACTCGAGCCAAAACTCTCCGGCAGATGTAATTGTGTAGCTTTCCTCACCGAGTACGATTGGATACCAGCGCTCCTTGAATGTCGGATTGGTATGAAGTTCTGCTACCACACGTCGCGCAAGAGTTGATTTCCCAGACCCACGCGGTCCCATAATCAGTACATGCCTGTTGGAAGACGCGCGCGAATTCTCGGCTACGATGTCTAGAACGATCCGGAGGTCCTTGTGACGAACCACGAAGCTGTCAATGCTCGCCTGATCTGAGAGAAATCCCGGATTGTATTTGTACGCCATATGTAAGTCCCTTTAGATCGCAGGCGTGTAACCATGTCCGAATCGGTTCTTCCACCAGTCACGGACCAAATGGGAAACGTATATAAACTCTTTTCGGCTCTTCCGGAGGTATCCGTCATGTTCCAAGATCGCCAGCGTTTCTAGCAGATCCGTTCGCGTTGCTTTCAATATTGAGGCGATTGCAGCAGATGCAGCAGTAGTCAGTTGCCCGACGACGGCGGTTTCGGTCAATAAATGAAGAGCGAGTTCAAACAGGCGATCGTCGAGTACAAGACGAAGTCGCTCTTCCATGTGCATTAGCTCTGCATGCCCCCTTAGACCAGTCATTCGTTTTTCGTACACTTCATCAACTAAGGCTTGCGTAACGTCGCCTGACAAGTCGTCTAGAATGTATGCAGTCATGACGTGATCGAAATACATTTGAACATGG
>Ga0207710_10000360_pt1 | contig 32103 bp, 24 predicted proteins | sample KBSS24metaG_FD_184400 | JGI IMG/M metagenome (GOLD analysis project Ga0207710, IMG submission 184400) | Switchgrass rhizosphere microbial communities from Kellogg Biological Station, Michigan, USA - KBS S2-4 metaG (SPAdes) (version 2) | ecosystem: Host-associated > Plants > Roots > Rhizosphere...
CGCAGGCGTTTATCAAGGAAGTCGCCGGCACGAACGCGCGTTTCGTCACTGAAGACGTCGAAGGCCAACTGAAACGTACATTGGTTGGCGGTTTCAGTGACGCGCTAGGTGAGTCGAAGATCGCTGCGCTCGATCTCGCGTCGAACTACGATGAGCTTGCAAAGTTCACGCGCGTAAAGCTGAACGAAGAGTTCAAGACGTTCGGACTCGAGTTGACGAAGTTCGTCATCGAGAACATCTCACTGCCGCAGGAAGTCGAAGCCGCGATGGACAAGCGCACTTCGATGGGTGTGATTGGCGACGTCGGACGTTACGCGCAGTTTCAGGCAGCAGACGCGATGCGCGATGCGGCGCAGAATCCCGGCGGTGGCGCCGGCACTGGAGTTGGTCTCGGCGCGGGGTTCGCATTGGGCAATGCGATGGCCGGCGCGATGAACAATGCGATGCAGCAGTCGAGTCAGGGTGGTGGCGGAGCGCAGGGAGCAGCGCAGGCGGGAGTACCGTGTCCGAAGTGTGGTCACCAGAACGCGCCGGGCGCGAAGTTTTGTATGGAGTGTGGCGCGAAGCAAGGTCCGGCCACTTGCGCAAATTGTCAGGCGGAGCTGACTCCGGGCGCGAAATTCTGCAACGAGTGCGGACAGAAAGTATAACTTTCGCCACAGATTAAACGGATTAACACGGCTAAAATAGCCTCTCATGTTCAAAGGGTTGACACGTCCACGCCGGGTTGTGATAACCGGAATGGGGTGTGTCACCCCGCTGGGCATCGGCCGCGAAGCGTTTTGGAGTGGTCTCGTTTCCGGCAAAAGCGGCGTTCGTAGAATCGAGACTTTCGATCCGTCGAGTTTCCCGGTCCAGATAGCCGCTGAAGTTCCTTCATTCGACTGGCAGTCGCAACTCAATCCGAAAGATCGCAAACACGTTCCGCGGACAGTTCCACTCGCGCTCGCAGCCGCACGCGAGGCGCTCGAAGATGCGCGAATCTTTCCCAACGATCTATCTCTCGACGACCGCCGCGCCTTCGGCGTAGAGCTCGGAACTGGCGGCGGCGGTCTCGCTTTCACTGAACAGCAGTACGAATACTGGTACGTTGGTCCAACCAGCAAAGCGAGCGTCTACACGATTCCCGCTTCGACGCACGGCGGGCTTTCGAGCGAGTTGTCGATGGCATTTGGTCTGCGCGGTTTGTCGCACATCGTCTCGACCGGTTGCACGAGCTCCACTGATGCGATGGCTTACGCCGCGCAACACATCGCGCTGGGCCGGCAGGATGTGATGCTGACCGGCGGCGTCGACGCACCGATCGCGCCGGGCATTCTCGCCGCATTCAATCTGATGACGGTCTTGACCAACGAGTGGAACGATGAACCGCATCGTGCTTCCAGACCGTTCTCACGCAATCGATCCGGAATCGTTCTCGGCGAAGGCTCGTGGATTTATGTTTTTGAAGAGTTGGGCCACGCGCTCGATCGCGGCGCGCAGATCTACGCGGAAGTGATTGGCTACGGCTCGACGTGCGACGCGTATCATCGCGTGCGACTCGCTGAAGATGGTGACGAGCCCGCGCGTGCGATGAGCGTGGCGCTCGCAGACGCCGGCTGCGCGCCCAAAGATATTGACTACGTGAACCTCCACGGCACGTCCACTTTGCTCAACGATCGAATTGAAACGAGCGCCTTGAAGCTTGCGTTTGACGGGCAAGCGGCGCGGATTCCGATGTCGGCAACGAAGTCGCAAATCGGACATCCGCAGGGAGCGAGTGGCGCCGCCGGATTGTCTGCCGCGCTCTGCGCGATGCATACAAACAAGATCCCGCCAACGATCAACCTCGATGAGCCTGACCCTGATTGTGATCTCGATTACGTCCCCAACGAAGCACGCGAAGCACGCGTGAGGACCGCGCTCTGCAACTGTATCGGCTTCGGCTCGAAGAACAGCGCGATCGTGGTCCAACAAATAGATCATTGATCAGTGATGCTCGACAAATTCAAGCAACGCAGCCACAGACTCGAATACATCGACACCGGTAACTACACCGCTGCCGAGTATGAAGACTGTATTAGCGAGCTTCAGTTCGTGAACCGGTGGATGGGCGACGCTCACAGTCTCAAGGCGACGCTCCTGCGCGAGATCGAAGCGCAGTCGCTGACAAGCTTTTCTATACTCGATATCGGCGCTGGTTCCGGTGAGTTGTTGCGTGTAGCGGCATCGTGGGCCAGACAGACTAATCGACACATGAGCGCAGTCGGGCTGGAGCTAAATGAGCGTATGGCTGAGTCGATCCTCGAAGAGTCGGAGCGTTTCGATGAGATCAGCTCGGTGCGTGGCGATGCTTTAAGGCTTCCGTTTGCTGACGGAGAGTTTGATTATGTGATGTGCTCGCTGTTTACGCATCACCTTCTCGACGATCAGGTGGTCCAGGTGCTTCGTGAGATGAGCCGCGTTGCGAAACGGCGGATCTTCGTGATCGATCTGCATCGCCATCCGGTGGCGTATCTTCTTTACACGACGCTCGGCAAAATCGTTTTGCACAATCGCCTATTACGACATGACGGCGCGTTGTCGATACTGCGAAGTTTTAAGAGTGATGAACTGCTTGATCTGGCCCAACGCGCGGGATTGCGAGATATACGCGTGGAGCGACATTTTCCTTACCGGCTCGTGCTAAGCGCCGCTGCTCATCCGACTTTGCATCGAGATACGACTACTCTTGTAAATTCTGAAAATCATGAAATCCTGTCCTACATTTAGACAAGATTTCAGGATTCCCATGATTTACATGATGCGGAACAACTTCGACGTGATCATCGCGGGTGCTGGACCAGCAGGGTCGAGCGCGGCGATACATCTCGCGCGCAATAATTTTCGCGTGCTCCTCGTCGAGCAGAAAAAATTTCCGCGTCCAAAACTGTGCGGCGAATTTATATCTCCCGAATGCCGGCGACACTTCGAAACACTCGGCGTCGGCAGCGCGGTGACAGACTCCGATCCCGCATCGATCACGGAAACAGTTTTCTACTCGTCTAGCGGACACAACGTCACGATCCCGAGCAGTTGGTTTGGCGGACCCGCCGCACTCGGTTTGAGCCGCGCGGTGATGGACAACGTTTTGCTGCGACGAGCGCAGGAATGCGGCGTTACGGTTATCGAAGGCGCAACGATCACCGAACCACTAATTGATAAAAATACGGTTCGTGGCGTCAAGCTCAAGCTCAACAACGACGAACAGCAGCACAGAGCGCCATTAACAATCGACGCCACCGGACGCGCACGCATACTCACCAGAAAACTCAACGCGCACGCGCCCGTAAAAAAAGCAAAACTGATCGCGTTCAAAGTACACCTGCGAAACACACGCGTCGCACCCGGCGCCTGCGAGATCTACTTTTACCCGGACGGTTACGGCGGCCTCAGCAGCGTCGAAGGCGACATCAGCAACCTCTGCTTCATCATCTCCGCGGAACAAGTAAAACGTCTTAACTCAAACCCCGACCTCGTGATGCGCGAGATGGTAATGAAGAACCGTCGCGCCGCTTACACACTCGAGCACGCGCAACCCGAATCCGAATGGCTGAGCGCTTCGTGGGAACGTTTCGGCCGCCAACAACCAAGTCCGGCAAAAGGCCTGCTGGCCATCGGCGACTCAGCGGCGTTCATCGATCCTTTTACTGGTAGCGGAATGTTGATGGCGTTCGAAAGCGGCGAGCTGGTGGCAAATGTGATCAATCGCAAAGGGTTGGACGCAGTGGAAGCTGACTATGCCGCCGAGTATCTGCGAAAGTTTGACTCTCGACTGCGGATTTCCGGATGGCTGCGTCGCGCTGCATTCAAACCCCGTCTCGCCGGAATGGGTATCGCGCTCTGTGGCGCCAGCAAACACTTCCGCAGCCGCCTCGTCCGCGCCACCCGCTCGTCCTTCAATCCAGCTTAGTAATCCCGTAAATGTTTGTTAACTAAACTCCTTGCCACGTTCTCGCTTTTAGAGTAAAAAGGCTGAGCCGATGGTGGTCTCTCAGTTAGCGTTGCTATCCCAGAGCACGTGACCCACGGCGAGCGTACTCCCACTTTTTCGATTGACCGCGCGAATTCCAGAGCCGCGAAAACTAAAAGGAGAAACGACGATGTTGGTATCGTTAATGTCCCGGCTTAACGGATCCTTTCAGATCCCCTGTTTGTTGTTGCTCTTACTTCTTTCCACCAGTGTCGCCTTCGGACAGGCGCAGTCAAACGCTGCCGATCTCCAAGGCACTGTAAGAGACGCGACAGGCGCCGTCGTAGCGAATGCTGGGGTGACGGCTCGCAATCCGGGCACGAACTTTTCGCGCTCTGCAACCACCAACGATGAGGGTTTCTATCGCATCATCAACCTGCCGCCCGGCGATTATGAAGTAACCGTCGAAGCGCCGAATTTCAAAAAAGCGGTCTTACCAAAAGTGACCGTAACCGTGGGGCAGGCGGCATCGCTCGACGTTCAACTCGAACCGGGACAAATCAGTGAGAGCGTCACGATTTCCGATGCGACGTCCGAAGTGGTGGAGCAAGACAAGACCGCAGTCTCGACCACGATCGATCAGCAACGCATCAACAATCTTCCGATCAACGAACGTAACTACCTCGCGTTTGCCCTCACCACTTCGACCGTCGGACGTGACAACGGTCGTCCTATCGGACCGGCGCCCACGACGGGTTTGAACTTTGGCGGCCAGCGCGGTCGTTCAAATCTGGTGCAGGTTGACGGCGCTGACAACACTGACAACTCCGTGAACGCCTCGCGTTCGACAGTTAGTCAGGAAGCAGTGCAGGAGTTTCAGGTCGTCACTAATTCGTTTGCGCCTGAGTTTGGTCGATCCGCGGGCGGCGTGGTGAACGTCGTTACCAAGTCAGGCACGAACGAGCTGCACGGCAATATCTTTGGCTTTCTGCGACACCGCAGCTTCCAGGCGCGCAATGCATTTGCGCCGATCGAGGATCCGCCGTTCACGCGCGCGCAATACGGGGCCACACTCGGTGGTCCGTTGGACAAGGGTCGCACCTTCTTCTTCGCCGCTTTCGAACAACGACGACGAAATGAATCCGGCTTCTTCACGAGCGACGTGCAAAATAATCTGACGTCGAGCGTCACCATCCTGGGCCAGACGTTCCGGAACATCTCGCCTCAGCAGGCAGCGTACATCAACCAACTGCTGGGCATCGGCGCCACGGCGCTCGCCGTTCCGTATGCGTTTCTCGCTTCGAGCGGCGGCTCAACCGCGCTTACCGGATCAAATCCACTCGTCGTGTTTCCAGGCCTCGGTGCGCTGACTCCAATCACTGCGGGTTCGACAGTCGGTCCGCGCTTCCTGCTTTCAAGTGCGCCGGTTCCGAGTGGCACAACCAACGCCGCCGGTCAGTTCATCGCGTTTAGACCTTTGAACAATCTTCAGCGAGTGTTCCCGGTTACGGAGCGAACAACATTCAACTCGTTTCGCCTGGACCATCTGATCACGGCAAGTCATCAGTTCACTTTCCGCTTCGGCTACAATCCGAGCGAGATCACCGGCATTCAGGTCGAATCACAAAACCAATCGCTGGGCCAGAATGATTTCTCGCGCACTGGTATCCAGACGCTGAAAGACGCTTCGGCAGTCGCCACGCTGACTTCGACCCTTTCCAGCAAGATCGTTAACGAAGCGCGTTTCAACTTTGGTGAGCGTCGTGCCACTTTCAAATCGGCAAACGGCGATGCGGTGGCGTTCAACATTTCGGGAACCGCTTTTATCGGTCGCGAGCTCTTCTCGCCGGTTCAACGTACAGAGACACGATATGAATTCACGGACAACGTCAACGTCGTTTCCGGAACTCACAGCTTCAAGTTTGGCGGCGACATCGCGTTCGTTCGCATCCCGGAAGCGATCTTCGAGTTGAACTTCGCCGGTCTCTTCAATTTCGGAGGATTGGGCGCCTGCACTCTGGTATCGGCGCTCTGTTCGACGCCCGGCGTAACAATATTACCGCCGGATCTTACTCCCGTTCAGCAGTACGGGCTCGGGTTCCCGACCAACTTTATTCAGGGTTTTGGCAATCCCGTCAGCAGCATCGGTAACAAGCCGATGGCATTCTTCGCGCAGGACTCATGGAAGGTACGTCCGAACCTGACTCTCAACTACGGTGTTCGTTACGACTACGAGTTGACTGAACAGATTCCGACACTGCCGCTACGCGATCCTCTGTCGGGAATCACGCTAACAGCCGACCAGGTTCTCGCCGCGCAGGATGCGATGGGTGTGCAACAGGGCTTCCCGCGTGACAAGAACAACTGGGCGCCGCGAGTGGCGGTCGCCTGGGATCCGTGGGGCGATGGCAAGACTTCGATTCGCGCCGCGTTCGGTCTCTTCTACGATCATCCATTGCTCGCGATCGCGTTCAACTCTGACATCGCTGACGCGGTGCAACAGCAACAAGGAATTTTGACGCCAGGTTCGCCGGCGCAAACCGCCCTGCTCAACGCCGTGCAGGTGTTTCAGGGCACTGTTTGCCCGCCGGGTGGACCAGTAACACCGATTTGTCCTGCCGGCGTCGTGACGCCTGGTGTAGCTTCCGGTGCGCAGTATCAATTCGGTCGCCAGCGATTCAACGATCAGACGTTCCCGGGCTTTGGTCCAGTGCTGCCGTTCACGCTGCACGTGCAGAAAGACTTCGAATACGCGTACGCGAACCAGGGCAACTTCACGGTGGAGCGCGAGCTGACGAAAGACATGACGATAACGGGTAGTTACATATTTGTCGGCGCGCATCATCTGCCACACCCGCTCGACATCAACGCGCCGCGTACCGAGCTACAGATTCAGAACTTCCGCCGTCTCGCGGGACGCAATCCTACAAACACGACGGAAGCCGTGGCGTTCTCGATCCCGACTGCCGGCGCGGCGTGTCCCTTTGGCATACCGCTCCAGTGCTTCACTTTGGCCACGCCGGCCGGAGCGACTGCGTACCCGAATGCCGGTCAAACGTTTGCCATCATCGTGCCGGGAATGATCACCGCGCCGATAACGAATCTTGGCAGCCGCGTAGTCAACGCAGCGATAGCAAACTTCTTCCGTCCAAGCGCGCCGAACTACTTCCTGGCCCAGGCGCTTTCGGGTGGTTTGGTAACACCAGCGGTGCTGAACGGAGCGCTCGCCGGATCGCTGCGAACGCCCGGCACGGTCTCGCCGTTCGGTTCGATCAACGCGCAAACGTCGGATGGCAATTCGCTCTACAACGCATTGAACGTCGACGTGAAGAAGCGCTTCTCGAATAACTTCCAGTTTCTTGCGTCATATACGTGGTCACACTCGATTGACGATTCGTCTGACCTGCAAACGCTCTTGCTGCCGCAGGACAACCGAAACTTCGGCGCCGAGCGTGCTGACTCCCTCTTCGATCAACGGCATCGCTTCGTGTTCAGTGGCGTGATTGCTTCGCCCAGCACCTGGGCCAAGGCCGGTGGTTTCCATCGCGCGCTCTCGAGGTTTACAGTCGCGCCGATCTTCGAGATTTCGTCAGGCCGCCCGTTCAACATCCTGAGCAATCAGGACACGAACAATGACCAGTCGAACCAAACTGATCGTCCGACAGTGCTCGACGACGGAACGCTGTGTGTGGCTGGCACGACGGGCTGCGCGCCGTTGATTACGAACGGCCAGTTTACGAGTGGCAGTTTGGGCCGCAATTTTGGTCTGACGCACCGTTTCGTTTCGCTCGATCTGCGCGTGGCGAAGCTGGTGCCGATCGGCGAGCGCGTCCGGCTGGAGTTGATTGCGGAGGGCTTCAATCTATTCAACCGCTTCAACGAAGCTGCGGCGTCGCCATTCATCGACGACGTGCGGGCGTTCAACCTGCGCGCCACTAATGGCCGCTACTACAGCCGCCCCACCGCCGCCTTCGACCCGCGGCAGTTCCAGTTTGGGCTGAAGCTTAACTTCTGATCCCGAGCCATCCACAGATTACACAGATTCTGTGTAATCTGTGGATCAGGCACAACTCAACCCCCTCCCTCCGGCATCCGAAGGGTTTGATCTGGTAGTCTGAGCTTTCAAACCTAACCCTCTCCCGCATACAATCATCGCACTATGTCTAGACCTACGCTTGTTCAACGCTTTATCACGGTCGGCGCCATATTTTTACTTGGAAGTGCCGCGATCCAGGCCCAGACAACGCGGCCGAGACGCACAAACAGGCAGCCTGCGCAAACGACCAAAACCCCTGCCGACGATCCGCTCCTCAAACCCGAACCGCAGCCCTCGCCGACAGCGCGAAGAACCAGCTCTAACGATTCGTTGCTCGACGTGCAGCCGGTTCGACCAGTCGCGAATACCGTGGCTCCGGCAGACACGAAGCACGCGTATCTTCTACTCGAACAGAAACAATTTGCGGCCGCCGCGAAGGAAGCCAGGGAGCTCGCGGAGTCGCATCCCAACGACCCGGAGGCATATAAGATCGCGGGATTTGCTGAGTTGAATCTCAAGCAGTATGCGGATGCGGCAAAGGATCTTGAGAAAGCGGTCGAGCTACAGCGCAATGCGAAGCAGGATGATCCAAACACGGAGAGCGCTCTCGGGCAGGCGTACGTGCTTTCCGAGAAATATCAGGAAGCGCTCCCGCTTTTAACCGCGGCGATCAATCGCAATCCGAGTCAACCCGATTCGATGTTGATTTACTACCGCGGAATTTCAGAATACAAAACTGGCAAGACCGCCGATGCAGAGAAGAGTTTTAACCAGGTCATCAAACTCAATCCGAAAGACTCGTTGTCGCTCTTCTACCTCGCGCAAATCTCGCTCGCAAAGAACGACCTTGATGGCGCGATCGCAAATCTTAATCGAGCGACGGTGAACGACGCGCGACTGACAGGCGCGTGGACGTTGCTGACGTCGGCCTACTTGCGTCGTGCAGCGACGGGCACTGATCCGGCGAAAGCCGATGCTGACTACATCAGCGCCGTGCGTGCGGGCGAGGGTTTGATCAAGTTGAGAACTGACGCCGAAGCTGTCACGCTTTTCGGACAGGCTTTAATCGGCTCGAAACAGTATGCACGCGCGGCAGGCGTGCTCGAACGCGCGACCGTCGCACCGGATGCGACTGGCGTGACGTTCTACTTGCTCGGTGTGGCCCACTCGCGCGCGCAGAATTTTCCGAAGGCGATCGCGGCCCTGGAATCAGCCGCGAAGAAATCGCCTGACGACGTTAATGTCTATCGCGAGCTCGGCTACGCGTATGAAGTGACGAAGCAGTACGCGAAGGCGCTGGCTGCGTACCAGAAGGGCTCCAGCCTGGCGCCGTCAGATCCCGATCTGAAGGAGTCAATCGAACGCGTGAAACCGTTCGCGAAATAGAATGAGTAGCTTGCCCGCGACAGCGAGGGCGTTTGCGACTTATTCACTGGTGCCGTATCTCGGCATCCTGTTCTGTCCCGGCGCCGTAGTGCTCGGCACTGTCGGCGTAGTTAGATCTTATCGTTCACAAGTCAGTGGCGACTCGTCTCGCGCCATCTGTTACGCAAGCACGATTGTCGGAGTTGTTGTAACCGCAGTTCAGTTGTTGCTATGGTGGGTTCTCTACCAGGCGCCAATGTGGGCAAATCAATTCTGATCGTTGAAGGAGAATGCAATGAAAATCATTTCCACGCTGCTCCTGCTGGGAGCTTTGCTCACAGGCGCGTATGCGCAGCGTCCACGCTCGGCGGATCCGCAACCATCGACGGCGCCGCCGGCCGTCAAACCGGCGCCCAAAACCGTCAATGCAAAATATGAGGGCGGAGTGTTTGGCTACACGAAGACGATGCAAGGCACGTTGACGTTCGACGATGGCAACAATCGCCTGATCTTCAAAGACAAGAAGCCACCAAAAGAGATCTCGATTCCCTACGGGGCCATCACCTCGGCGTTCGCAGATAACAAAAAGGTGCAGCCAGCCGCTGCCACCGTGGCCAGTAACGTGCCGTCGATCTACTCACTACCAGCGCGCTTTATCAAACACAAAGTTCGTTACCTGACGCTGCAATACAGCGATCCGGATTCGAACGTTTCCGGAATCACGAGCTTCAAAATCGATAACAAGGACCTGCTTGAGTCAGTGTTGGTCACGCTTGCTGAAAAGGCCAACTTGACGCTTCGTGGGGACGTTTTCGTTAAAAAGAAAAACGAAGACTCGAGCAAAGCCATCCCTAAATAAATAAGTAGCCACCAGCGGGGGCAAGCCACCCTTCCTGACTTGTTCTTTTCCCTTGAGCGTCGAGAAATAGAACAAGTCAGGAAGGGTGGCTTGCCCCCGCTGCTCCATTCCAGACCATGCGATGGAAGATTTCGTCCATCTGCTCGGGCGGCTCGCGCATGCCGCGATCGAGCCACCACGTTAACAACGATAACAAAGCGCCTGCCTGTGTGAATGCGATTGCTGAGCGTTCGTTTGCAGCGATTGATTTGCCGCGCGGGAGTTCCGAGAGCCGTCGCTCTATGCCGCGCGCAAAGTGTCCGCGCGCGAGCTCCATGTTCTCCTGAAACTTGCCCGACTTCACGAGCGCTTTGAAGAAAGGCTGCACGTCGGCGAGATGCGTGAAGAACTCCTTCACCGGAAACACACGATCTGATATATCACCGTGCTCGGAGAGCGCCATCGAAATTGCCTCAAAAAACTCCTCCGAGTCGCTCATCAACAGGTCGTCCTTGTCGCTGTAATGCGTGTAAAAAGTTGAACGACTGACGTGCGCACGGTCCAACACTTCCTGGATCGTGATCGTTTCGAACGGTTTCTCCTGCATCAGCGCGACCAGCGCATCGCCCAGCGCGTCGCGCGTTCGGCGCACGCGAGCATCAGTCTTCTTGTTCGATCCGGCAAGAGGCAGGTGCTGGTTCTTGGACATTCGTTACCTCTTTGTTCGATTACGACCCGCGCGCCCATCATACCGCTGGACAGAATGGTTCCGATCTGAAAAATACACGCGAACAATTATGATCTCCTTAAATCACGTCTCCAAAACTTACGAAACACCGGCGGGCAAGTTCGCCGCGCTGAAAGATATCGATCTCGAGATTCGACCGGGCGAGTTTGTCGGCGTCGTCGGCAAGTCAGGCAGCGGCAAATCGACACTGCTCAACATGGTCGCAGGCATCGATCGTCCGTCCGCGGGCTCAGTCGCAGTCGCGGGCACAGAGATCCACGCGTTATCGGAAAACAAACTGGCCTCGTGGCGCGGGCGGAATGTCGGCTTCGTGTTCCAGTTCTTTCAACTGCTGCCCACGCTCACCGCGGTCGAGAACGTCATGCTGCCGATGGACTTCTCGAAAACCATTCCGCTGCGCGAACGACGCAAACGCGCAGTTGAGCTACTCAATCGTGTCGGGGTCGAGCGCCAGGCGGACAAACTGCCGGCGACGCTTTCAGGCGGCGAGCAACAGCGCGTCGCGATCGCTCGCGCGCTGGCAAATGAGCCGCCGCTGGTGCTCGCGGACGAGCCGACCGGCAATCTCGACTCCGTCACGGCGACTGAGATTCTCGATCTTTTTCGCTACATGGCGAATGGCGGCACGACGGTCGTCATCGCCACTCACGAAGCCGACATCGCGCGCGTAATCGATCGCAAGATCGAGATCTCTGACGGCCAACTATTCAGGTCATGACAACACTCTGGCGCAAAGCTATTCGCGACTTCTGGCAGGAACGCGCGCGCACCGTTCTCGTGGTGCTCGCGATCGCGCTCGGCATCTCGGCGTTCGCGGCAGTGATGTCGTCGTACGCGATCCTGACGCGCGAGCTCGATCGTGGTTATCTCGTGACGAACCCGGCGTCGGCCGTGCTGCGTGTCGACTCGATCGACAAGGATCTCGTCAAAGCAATTCTGCAAAATCCCGCGGTGAGCGACGCAGAACCGCGTCGCACGATCGGCGGTCAGATCAAGGCTGGTCCAGTGCAATGGCGCAACCTGGTACTGTTTGTGGTCGAAGACTATGGCAACATTCGCGTCAGCAAGCTCATGCCGGAGAGTGGCGCCTGGCCGCCGGCGACGGGCGAGATACTGGTCGAGCGCGATGCCTTTCAGGTCGCGAGGGTAAACATCGGCGACGCCGTCACAGTCAAGACTGCAAACGGAGTCGAGACGCCACTCGTGATCAGTGGGAGCGTTCACGACGTGGGCCAGGCGCAGGCGCGCATGGAGAACATCGTCTATGGCTACATCAACCTCGCGACCCTCGTGCAACTCGGCGAAGAGCCACGACTCGATCAGCTAAACATTCTCGTGGCGCAAAACAGGTTTGACGAAGACCACATCAAGCGCGTCGCGAGCGACGTCGAGCAGTTGATCAAATCAAAGGGACACGAAGTGCGCCGCGTCGAGATTCCGCAGCCTGGCAAGCATCCGCACTCGGATCTGATGGGCGTTTTGCTGTTGGCGATGTCGAGCTTCGGGCTGTTTGTACTCATGCTGAGCGGCATTCTCGTGATCAACCTGCTGACGGCGATGATGGCCTCGCAGGTGCGACAAATCGGCGTGATGAAAGCGGTTGGCGGCACACACCGGCAGATAGCGCGAATCTATTTTACGCAGGCACTATTCCTCGGAATCGCGGCGGTGATCGTGTCGATACCGCTCGGCATTCTCGGCAGTCGCGCGCTGTGCCGCTACATGGCGATATTTCTCAATTTCGACATCAACAGCTTTGCGGTACCGATCTGGGTTTACCTGCTCGTCGCATTGATTGGCGTTGTCGCACCCCTTATTGCAGCGGCTTACCCGGTTTGGCGTGGCACGAGGACGCCCGTCAGAGTCGCGCTCTCGGACTTCGGTTTGTCACAGGCAAACTTCAGCACGGGCGCAGTCGATCGTGCCATCGCTCAGATTGGCGGCACGTTTCGTTTGATCGCCTTCGCGATTCGCAACAGCTTTCGCCGTCGTGCGCGACTCGTGTTAACGCTGTTGACGCTTGCGGCGGGAGGGTTGTTCTTCCTGTCAGCGCTGAACGTACGCTCGTCGATGATAAACACGCTCGACCGCATGTTTGCGGCGAGGAAGTTTGATCTGTCAGTGTCGTTTGCGAATCCATACGAGTTCGAAAAGATTCAGAAGGCGGTGAGCAAGACGGCGGGCGTGAAGCGTGCGGAAGGCTGGTTCACAGGTGAAGGATCGCACGGTGATCGTCGTTTCGGTGTCGTTGCTTTGCCGCCTGACACGCAACTTCTCGATTTCGACATCATCGAGGGCAGAAAGCTGACGCCGCAAGACACGGACGCGATCGTCATCAACAACGCGCTCGCCGGTCGAGATCCGAAGATGCGCGTTGGCGAGACAGTTACTTTGCGCATTGGAGCGGAGGAAAAGACGTGGCGCGTGGTTGGAATCGCGCGTGAGGCGTTCGCGCCGTCTCCAACCGGATATATACCGCTTACAGGAATGGTCAACAGTGTGCGGCTCGCGCTCGACGACACCGATGAGGATTCGATCGGAGCGTTGAAAACTGAACTGGATCGAAATCTCGAGGCCGAAGGTATTCGCGCGCGTGGCAGCTCGACGAAGAGCGAGAGCCGGTTCGGGTTCGATCAGCACATGGTGATGATCTACGTGTTTCTGATCGTGACGTCGGTGATTGTTGGTAGTGTTGGCGGACTGGGATTGATGACGACGATGAGTCTCAACGTGCTCGAGCGACGACGCGAGATGGGCGTGATGCGTGCGCTCGGTGCGACGCCGCGGATCGTCTGGTTGATGATCGTGGCGGAAGGCGTAGTGATTGGATTGTTGAGCTGGACCATCGCGGCGTTGCTTGCGTGGCCGATCAGTAAAGCGATCGGTGATTTTTTAGTCCGGATGATGTTTCGAAGCGGGTTGGATTTTACTTTCGAGCCGCTGGGGCTAGTGATCTGGTTGCTTGTTTCGATCGGGTTGAGTGCGGTGGCGAGTTTTCTGCCGGCGTGGAGGGCTTCGAGAATTACGGTGCGTGAAGCGCTGGCTTACGAATAAAGAATTTCTCCCGCAGCGGCGCAACGGCGCAGAGTAAGGCCGCGCCGCGCCGTTGCGCCGCTGCGGGAGAAATCCTTACCCGGTGCGGTGCAGGATGAAATCCGCAATGCGTTGCAGGATCTCTGTCGGGCGATCGAGTTGATCGAGGGCGTGGCAGGCGTCGCGGTGAGCGTCGATGGCGGCGGCGCGTGTTTCTTCCATGCCGTGCAGGGCAGGATAGGTGGCTTTATTCGAGCGCGCGTCCTTGCCGGGCGTTTTGCCGAGATCTTCGGCGGTTGCTGTTACGTCGAGAAAGTCGTCGGTGATCTGGAAGAGTAATCCGAGATGTGATCCGTAGCTGGTGACAGCCGCGAGCTCGCTGTCGTTCGCACGACCAATGATCGCACCACAACGCGCTGCCGCTCGGATCAAGGCGCCGGTCTTCAAACGGTGAATTTCTTCGAGTTGTGCACGACTCACCTGACGCGCTTCGCCTTCCATATCGAGCGCCTGGCCGGCCACCATGCCATCCGGTGTCGCAGCCGCACGCGCAAGCTCCGCGATCAAAGCGATCCTGGTTTCAGCGTCTAATGCGACGTCTTCAGCGATTGTTTGGAACGCGAGCGTCTGCAGCGCATCACCGGCGAGGATCGCCGTGGCTTCGTCGAAACGAACGTGACACGTTGGTCTGCCGCGTCGCAGATCGTCATCGTCCATCGCCGGAAGATCGTCGTGAATCAGCGAGTAAGTATGGACCATCTCAAACGCGCACGCGGTCCGGATCAACGCTTCCACCGGCGCGCTGAACGTTTGACCCACGGCAAGCAAGAGTGCGGGACGAAAACGCTTCCCACCCGCAAAAACGCTCCAACGTATCGCCTGGTGAATCTTCTCCGGCGCGGTGCCAGCCAATGGCAGCAACTTGTTGAGCTCGAGCTCGATGAGTGCGCGACTGCCGGCCAGTAGACTATCGAGCTCCAGCGGGTTCTGGACGACGTTAGATGCCATTCTCATCCTCACCCACAGGCTCTTTAAACGCCGCCGCAACGGGCCGCCCCTGGTTATCGCGCAAGAGGATCTCTATGCGCCGCTCGGCCTGGCTCAGCCGCTCCTGGCATTCGCGCGAGAGCCGTATGCCCTGTTCAAACAACTCGAGACTCTTCTCGAGCGGTAAGTCGCCGTTTTCCAACTGCCGCACGATTTGTTCGAGCGCTTCGAGCGAAGTTTCAAACGCCCTGCTTTGTTCTGCACCGTTACTCATCTTTATCTTCCACGACGCGATCGCTTCGGCTTTGCCTTCTTCATGAAGGGAAAATCCGTATCAATATTGCCGATCGCAGGCATCTCCTTCATCACACTGTCAACCACTCGTTGCACTATAACGTCGTCTTTCACATCGATTATCTTCCAACCGTCCGCGTCGCGTCGCATGCCAAGTTCTATATCATGTCCTGACATCTTGGCAGTTGCCTTTGCCGAGTCACCGTTTGTCGTGACCGTCATCAGCGACTGAACTGCGCCGGCGATAGCTATGAAAGATTGTTTCTCCGTCGACTCCGCAAACGCCTTCATCGCGTTCAGGAACTCGTCATGAACAGACTGCTTCACACGAGGCAACAGCGACGGCATTGCGCTGTCGATCTTTTGTTGGATTGAGCTGTTGAGCGCGACGCCGTAACGCGCTGCTGCTTTCTGACTGATGGCAGCGGTCATGTTCTTCGCGATCTCTTCTTCGGCTACTCGTTTCTGAAACTCGGCGACATCGTTGCGCTGGGCTGCATCGAACATGAGCGCGAGCGCGTAGGTAGGCGACGCCTGGTAACGGCGAAACAGCAAATACCCGCCCACTGCCGCAACCCCGACGAACAGCAAAACCAGCAGCGCCAGAATCGCCAGCACACGCGGCCACCGCCGGCGTTTTTTGCCACTCGTTCGCGTACGCTGCGTGGCCTCACCCGCCGGCCCATCAAGGTTGATTACAATCCGTTGCCGCATTGCCCTGATTCTTCACAGAAATCCGCCGTTTAATCCGTGGCTTCGATCCGTTCGATCCGCGTTCCCAGCTTTCCTTTTTCCAAACGCACGGTGAGTGAATCTCCCGGCTTCACCGTCGCCGCGTCGCGCACCAGTTTACCGTCAGCATCCTGCGCTATCGCGTAACCTCGTTGCAATACTCCAAGCGGAGACAACGCGTCAAGCGAAGCGGCAGCGAGCGCCAGCCGTTCGCGTCCATCCTGCAACTTCGCGTCGATCTCAACGTTACAGGCGTTGGTTGCGGCGTCGAGTCGCGCGCGTGCTTTCGCCAGCCGTGATTTCACTTCATCAAAGGCGTGCGAGAGCGCCTGTTCCTGTACTCGCGCTCGCAAGTTGACGATCTGAAAGCGGGTCAGGCGCACGAGTTGACGGCCCAGATGGTCCAGCGCCGAGCAGATCTGATCTTCACGTGCGGCGACGATCTCGGCCGCTGCGGATGGTGTTGCCGCGCGCAGGTCCGCGGCGAAGTCGGCAATCGTAAAATCTGTTTCGTGGCCCACGGCTGAGATCACGGGAATCGCAGATTTGCGAATCGCGCGCGCGACTTCTTCCTGGTTGAACGCCCACAGATCTTCTGTTGAGCCGCCGCCACGGCCGACGATCAAAACATCCACGAGATCATCGTGACGTCCTTCCTGCAAAGCGCGCTCGTGATAGAGATTGATCCAACGAATAGCGCGCGCTATATCCGGACCGGCAGACTCACCCTGCACCTTTGCTGGTGAAAACAGTACGTGCACCGTTCGTGTGCGACGCGAGATCACGTTGAGGATGTCGCGAATCGCGGCTCCGGTCGGTGAAGTTACGACACCGACACGGCGCGGAAAAACCGGCAGTGGCCGCTTCAACTCTTTCGCAAACAGACCTTCTTTTTGCAGTCGATCGCGGAGCTGCTCGAACGCGATCCGCAATGCGCCGGCGCCCACCGGATCGAGTGCGTCAACGACGAGCTCATACTCGCCACGCGGCGCGTAAACGGAGAGCTTGCCACGCGCGCGAACTTTCAAACCGTTGGCGGGACGAAAACGGATGCGCGTGTTGGTTGAGCGAAAGCACTTTGCGCGCAGTTGGGCGTTCTCGTCTTTGAGCGTGAAGTACCAGTGACCGGAAGAGTGATCCTTGAAGTTTGAGATTTCGCCTTCGACCCACACGGCGATGAAGCGCGATTCAAGAGCGATGCGGATCGAGTTTGTCAGTTGCGAGACGGTTAGCGGGCGGCGTTCTGTTTCGTCGAATAGCGCGTTGAAAAGGGGTTGGTTCATTACGGCGTGTTCAATTCTACCACCGGGCTCAATCTTACAGACGCGCCGTCGCGGTTGGTGCGGACGCGCACGCGCGGCGAAGCAGAGGCGGAATTTGATGCGTAGGTGATCGTGTAAGCCGAGCGTAGCTGCGCCACTACATCGTCGTACGCTTTCTGCAAATCCTCCAGCCGCCGAATCGGATAGTAAATGCCGCCTGAAGCAGCCGCGAGTTTGCGGCCTTCGTCCTCGGCGCGCGTCGTCAGTGTCAGATAGCGCGTGCGCAAAGGATCGATCGTGATCTCCGGCTTCGGCACACTCGTCTCCGGTATCAAGCCCGAAGGAACGTACAACGGATAAACAAGCGCGCCCGATTCGAGCAACGCCTCCAGAATCGCGGGAAACGGCAGGAACGACTTGTTGTCGTCACCGTCCGACATAACGACAATCGCCGTGCGCTCGCCGCGAAGCCTTCGGAGCGGCTCACTCAAAACATACCCGAGCGCATCGTAAAGCGCTGTGCCACCGCCGGCGTCGATCTCGTCTAACTTGCGCGACAGCATCGCGCGATCCGTGCTGAAATCCGAGATCACCTGAATATCGTCACGAAAGCTGATGATCGCGATGCGATCCTGAGGACTCGTCGTGCGCAGAAAGTCGCGCGCCGCCTTTCGAATAAAATCCATTCGCTCTTCGACACTGCCTGACACATCAAGCAGCAACACGAGATTGAACGGCTCATTCGCGGGCGCCACATTCGTAACACGACGCTCGACACCGTTTTCCCAAACCGTAAAGTCTGACTCACGCATGCCGCCGATCGCGCGCCCGTTTCGATCAGTCACGCTCGCGTTGAAGCGCATCAACTGCGGCGCCACCGGGCTGACGATTCGTCCGGGCGGCGTGCGGCTGACGAGCGCTGGTTCCTTTTCAATTGGTGGCAGCGTCTTCGCATAGTCTCCAAACATCTTCGGCGCCACTTTGCGGATCGCTTCGACGAGTTGACTGTCGCCGCTGCGAACAATCGCGCGCGCAGCTTCCGTCAGCGGACGCTCACGCAGATCAGCCGGCGCGCGTTCGGGATCGATGTTCAGGAGCACGACGCCGCGCTGCGTGCGGAAGTCGAGCGCGACCAGACCATCTTCTTTCTTGACGTCTTTCTCGCCGAGCCGTCCCGAGAGTTTGTAAACACCGCCCGCCTTTTCCTTGATCTCGGGCAGCTCGACGTCGCTCATGTAGCGCGGCTTGCTGGCTTCCCAAACGAAGTTAAACTTGACCGCTTCGAGCGGTACATCGGCGTGAATCGTTCCGGTATCGGTCTTGACGACGGCCGATTCAACGCTGCCGATCACGTCAACCGCGCCTGCCTGTCCCTCCACCTGGACTTTTGAACGCGTCGGGATCGTGACGATGAGATCGATGCGATCCTTCTCGCCGCGCGCCCGCACGTCGATGTGAATGTCGCTGCCTTTGGTTTCGACTTTGACGTCTTCGGCAGCGACCGCCGCGCCGGTGGATTTCGCGTCGATCGTCACTTTCTTCTGTTGTTCTTCAGACGCAACGACACTGACGCGACCGTCGAGGTTTTTGACGACGAGCGACACTTTCTCGGGCGTTTCGAGTTCCGTTTTATAGCCCTGGGCGAATGCTGAAAAGCAGAGGAATATTAGTACTGGAATTACTGTTAAGGCTCTAATCATTGCCGACGGATCTTGCCACAGATTGCCACGGATTTCACGGAGGGAAGCCGAGTTCCGTGTGAATCCGTGGCTTATACGCTATCATGTCCCGGTCGTGTCAAGGTCGGAACCCAGCCGAGACCCCCGGTTGTACATCCATAACCTCGTCAAGCGTGATCCGCTGACGGGTCTTGCGGAAGACGTGCGCAAGGGCCTCACAGCCCAGCCGAAGCGGTTTTTGCCGAAGTATTTCTACGACGAGCTCGGCTCGCAGCTCTTCGAAGCCATCTGCCTGCTGCCCGAATACTACTTAACACGCGCCGAAAACGAGATCCTGCAAAAGTATTCCGACGAGATTGTCTCGGCAGTCGAGGGCAACAAGACCCTCGTAGAGATGGGCAGTGGTAGTGCGTCAAAAACACGATTGATCATCGAAGCTCTTTTGCGACGTCAAAAGGAGCTTTGTTTCATGCCGGTTGATATTTCCGCGTCGGCGCTCGAGAGTAGCTCGCGCATCCTGCTTCAGTCGTACCCGCAACTCAGGATCGAGGCTTACGCAGCAGACTATTTCGCCGGTCTCGCCGAGCTCGGGAAGAAACCGCGCACGCGGACGCTCGCGCTCTTCCTCGGTTCAAATATCAGCAACTTCGATCTCGACGAGGCGCTGCGGTTCCTGCGTGCGATGCGGAGTGTGCTCGAGAAAGGTGATGCGCTTCTGCTCGGCGCCGATCTCAAAAAGGATCCGGCGATCCTCGAGGCTGCGTACAACGACGCGCTCGGCGTCACGTCAGCTTTCAATCTGAACGTGCTGGCGAGGATCAATCGCGAGCTGAAAGGCACGTTCGACTTGCGCGCTTTCCGTCACCGCGCGTTTTATAACGAAGCCGGCGGGAGAATCGAGATCTACATCGAGAGTTTGTTTAATCAGCGCGTGCGCATCGAGAAGCTCGATCTGGAGATCGAGTTTGCGGCGGGTGAGTTGATTCACACGGAGAACTCTTACAAGTACGACATGGGCGGAATTCGCGAGCTTGCCGCGCAAACGGGCTTTGACCTGTCGCACACCTGGCTCGACTCGCAAAAGCGTTTCAGCAGTAATCTGTTGCTTGCCAACTGAGCAACCCAGTAAAGGAACAAATCAGAAGAGTAGAGCAAGTCAAAATAGAACAAGTCAGGAAGAGGGGCTTGCCCCCGCTCGTCCAATCCAAGCAACAGCGGGGGCAAGCCCCTCTTCCTGACTTGTTCACTCTACTGACTTGTTCATTCTACTGACTTGTTCATTCTTCTGACTGGTTCACTCCTCCTGTCCAGTGCACTGTGCGCTACGAGGCGTCTAAATCTGTGGAAAGCCCGCTGGTCCAGTTTCACCACGTTACCTACTCACTTCCAAACGCCACCATCATTTCTGATCTGAACCTGACCGTCGAACAAGGCGAGACGCTTGTTTTGCTGGGTGAGTCAGGCTGCGGGAAAACGACGACGCTCAAGTTGATCAATCGCTTGTTGGCGCCGTCTTCGGGTGAGGTGCGGGTTGAAGGAAAGTCGACGACGACCTGGGATCCGATCGAGCTGCGACGCCGTATCGGTTACGTGATTCAGGAAGGCGGGCTCTTTCCACATTTCACGATCGCGCGAAACGTCGGGCTCGTGCCTGCGCTCTCGGGCTGGGATGCGTCACGCACGCACGACCGTGTGCGAGAGATGCTCAATCTGGTTGGACTCGATCCCGATCAGTTCGCGGAACGTTACCCACGCGAGTTGTCGGGCGGACAACGGCAGCGCGTCGGCGTGGCACGCGCGCTCGCAGCGGATCCGCCGTTGCTGCTGCTTGATGAGCCTTTCGGCGCGCTCGATCCACTCACACGCGCGAGTTTGCAACGTGAATTTGCCGACTTGGCGACGCGTTTAGGCAAGACGGCGGTGCTCGTCACGCACGACGTTCGCGAAGCGATGATCCTTGGTCAACGCATCGGGCTCATGCACAAAGGACAGTTGCTGCTGCTTGAATCGCCCGAAGCTTTTCGCGCGTCGGACAATCCGCAGGCCCGCGCTTACCTCGAAACGCTGAACGTGAACGGAGGAGGCGACCATTGAGTTTTTGGCAGTTTCTCCAGGCAAACTGGTCGGAGCTGTTACTGCTCGTGCGACAGCACATCGTGCTCGTCTTCGTGTCGATTCTCGTCGCCGTGACCATCGGCGTTCCGGTGGGGATAATTTTGACTCGTTATCGAGCGCTGCGTGGTCCAGTGTTGGGCATTGCGAATGTGATGCAGACGATTCCGAGCCTTGCGCTCTTTGGCTTTCTGATTCCGCTTCCATTCATCGGCGGCATCGGTACGCGCACGGCGCTCGTCGCGCTCGTGCTGTATTCCCTTCTGCCGATCATTCGCAACACGGTGACGGGCATACTCAACGTCGATCCGAACGTCCGGGAAGCGGCAGTCGCGATGGGAATGACTGGCGGCCAGGTGTTGCGACAAGTCGAGCTGCCGCTCGCGATGGGCGTGATCGTAACGGGGATTCGTGTTGCGACGGTGATCGCGGTTGGTGTGACGACGATTGCGGCGGCTGTGGGCGCGGGCGGGCTCGGAGTTTACATCTTTCGTGGTTTGCGACAGTACGACAACAACCTGTTGCTCGCCGGTGCGCTGTCGGCGGCACTGCTGGCGCTCGCGGCGGATTCTCTTTTGGGCCTGGTGGAGCGGCAGTTTAGCTTTGAGACAAAGCGAAGTTCTATTGGGCGAAAGCTCGCGCTCGCTGTTGCGGTTGTGCTGGTGATTGGTGGCGGTGTCTTCTGGTTGGGCCGTTCCACACCTTCGAATGAGAGTCGCGTAGCCGTCGGATCGAAAGACTTCACCGAATCAGCGCTGCTCGCCGAGATCGTTGCGCAGATGCTCGAGGCGCGCGGCGTTTCGGTCGAACGACGTTTTGAGCTCGGGGGAAACCTGCCTCACGAAGCGCTCGTCGCGGGCACACTCGATCTTTATCCTGAATACACCGGCACGTCTTACACAGCGATACTCCAGCACGCGCCGGTCACCGATCCACGCGCGGTTTACGATCAGGTGAAGCGGGAGTATGCAGACCGGTTTAAGATTGAAGTGAGCCAGCCGCTCGGATTTGAAAACACTTTCGCAATCCTCGTGCGCGGTGAAGATGCGCGACGGCTAAACCTCAAGACGATCTCAAACGCGGCATCGGAAGCGCCACGCTGGCGTGCAGGCTTCGGGCAGGATTTCATGTCGCGCGCGGATGGTTATCCGGGCTTCTCGAAGACCTACGGATTGAAGTTCGCCGAAGTACGCGAGATGGACCTCTCGTTGACTTACATCGCGCTCTCGTCGCGACAGGTCGACCTGATCGCCGGCAACTCGACAGAGGGCCGCATCCCGACGCTCGATCTCTTTCAACTCGAAGACGATCGCCGCTACTTCCCGCCGTACGAAGCTGTCTATCTCGTGCGTCAGGATTCGTTGACGCGCGTACCGGCGCTACCGGAAGTTTTGTCGAAGCTCGCGAACGCGATCTCGACGGATGAAATGCGTCGCTTGAATTACGAGATTGACGGCCAGAAGCGCGATCCGAAGGAAGTTGTGAAAGAGTGGTTGAAAGGGAAAGGTTTTTAGCCACAGATCACACAGATTTTGTCCGGCAATCTGTGGCTATATTCAGTTGTCAGCAAGGCCCTGGGAAGCCTCAGTGAGGTTAGTCACTGCCTTCCTGGGTAGTTGTTGTTCCAGACGCCGGTTCGTCAGTGGGTTGCGAGCCTGTTTGCGGAGCATTACCTCCTCCACCGTCGTTTACTGGCTTTTCGGCAGGATTGGTTGATGTGTCTGACATATTCTTGATCTCCTTGCATGGTTGGGAGTTGAGCCACGTGGATCAACTTTGTTAACGGATATAAACCTGAATATCAGGCCGTGCAGTGTATTGTTTAAAGGTGTCTGGGCCCCATAATTGCTCCAGTTTAGAGCGCACAAACACAGCATTTCTAGACATTTCTTCCGCTTTAGTTTTATCGCCAAGTTGTTCCGTGGCACGTGCGACGATGGCCCACGCCCGCCATTCCGATTCTTCTTGTTCACTGCGTGCAAATCTTTCCTGCGCTTTAGCAGTGAGCGTTAAAGCCGTTTGCGCATCCCCGGTTTTCAAAGCTGCCTCCCCACAACGGAGGAGCGCAACTGAGTATAGGCTAAAATTGCCGGAGTTTGACGAAACTTCCATAGCTTCATCGCACAATTGTTTCGCATCTCGGTTTCCGCCTGACGCGCTTTTCACTAACGCCAGAAAATACTTGCTTTCGGTCAGCACATCAGATCTGGGTGACGCTGTTTTGACAGCTTCATTTGCGGATGCAGTTGCCTCGCCTATGTTTCCCTGACTGAAACTCAACTCCGCCTTAATGAGTTGAAGCTCCGGCAGTAATTGCAAATAAGCACCTTGCTGCTCGTCAACCGTTTTGAAAATTTCGTCGATCAAAGTTCTGGCTTCGTTAAAGCGACCTAACCGCGCCAGGGTTCTGGCACGGACAGTGTTGGTAAACGCGATTGAAAAGGTATCCTTTGCTGATACATAGGCATTGAGAGCGCTGTCGCACTTTCCCAGCGCGTCTGGATAGTTTTCCTGGTCCAGACGGAGCAGACTGACTTCGTAATCGACATCAGCTATGGCTTGCGGATTATTATTCCGCTTTGCGATCTCTAACTTTTGATTCAGTGCTTGTTCGGCGGCAGCAAAGTTGGCCTGACGACGATAGCCTCGCGCAAGCTGAGTCAAGCAGATACTAACGCTCCGCGGATAATTCGTTTGCTGAAAATACTCCAATGCCTGCTGCACCATTTTCACGCCTTCATCGACTCGTGAAGTCTTGATGTACAAGCCTCCGAGATTCGATAGTCCACGTGCTTCACGCAGGCGTCCCTTGTTTGCCTTGGCAAACTGGATTGCTTGCTTGAAGTAGAACTCCGCTTTTTCATCGTTGCCCTTGCTTGAAAATGAGTTTCCGAGCTCCAGCAGACCACCCGCGGCGAGGTTTTCGAGTTGCTTCTGCTGTGCAAAATTGACAGCCTGCGTCGCGTAGTTCTCCGCTTCTGCAAACAATCCCCGTTGCGAGTGGAGATAACTGAGATCTATCAGTGCCGTGATTTGTTGCGCTTCGTTGCCGATAGCTCGTGAAGCCAGTAGCGACTGCTCAAACTGGTTCTTTGCATCATCAAACCGGTCTTTATTGCGAAACAGAATGCCGCGCCACCGGCGGACCTCAATCGTGCCCTCCTCATTACTTCCAGCGCTATACAATCGCTCAGCCTCGTCAAACATTTCCGATGCTTTGTCTGTTTGCTGCTTCCGGTTGTAGATGATGCCCGCTCGAAGATAGGCGGTCGCATATTGATGCTTATTCAGCTCGATCGCCTTCAGGTAATTCTCAAGTGCTTTGTCCGTATTGCCGTCATTCTCGTAGGCATACCCCAGATCTACATAGACCGATCCGTCGTCGGGTGAGAGTTTGGCAATTTCACTGTAAGCAGTGATGGCGTCGGCAAACTGTCTGGTTGTGGTTGCCAGGATCGCGTCCAGATACAATGAGTCTCGCTGCGCAAGCGGTGAACGTTCCCTGAGCTTTGCGACAGTCAGCAGCTCGTCCTTTGCTTTATCTGTGTAGTCCAGCTCGGTCCACGCCTGGGCGAGACGCGCATGGGCCAAGGCATATTTATCGTCGATTACGATGGCTTGATTGAGTGCTTTGCTGGCCTGATAGTACGCGCCGTTGCGCAGGTTCTCGGTTCCCTGGTCGTACCAAAGCAAAGCGGCTGAAGACGGTTTGTAGTAACTCCGCGGCCAGAAATAATAAAGCCCCCAGATCACCAGTCCGGCGCCGATAAAAATGGGAATCACGGATGCTATTGAGAAACGCTGTCGCCGCAGTTGCATCGTCAGCGTCCCTAATGCGTTGGTGGCGCGCTTGAAACCTTCTGTCGGTTTGGCGGGACGGCTCGATACCGGAACGCCGTTGGCCCCCAGATCGGTCGCGGCAGCTTTCAAGTCCTTCAAAAAATCAGCCGCCGTCTGGTAGCGTGCATCCACCTTCTTTTCCAAGGCTTTCAACGTCACTCGATCCAACGCCGGCGGCACTGCCGGATTAATCTTCGACGGCGGTGGTGGCGTGACGTGAATAATCTGCGCGCCAATCTCCAGCACGCTGCCGCCCGAGAATGCCGACTGCCCGGTCATGCACTCGTAAAGCAGTGCTCCGAGTGCGAACAGGTCGCTGCGTCCATCCACCTCTTTGCCGGTCGCCTGCTCGGGAGAAAGATAGAGCGGCGTCCCGACGATCACGTCACTGCGCGTTTGCGTCGCGTAAATCGTCTTCGCGTCGAGATCGACGTCACTCGAGGGCGGCTCAAACAGGTGCTTCACGAGGCCGAAGTCGACCACTTTCACCTGCCCACGCTCGTTCACGAGGACGTTCGACGGCTTGATATCGCGGTGGACGATGCCCTGCTGGTGTGCTTCACCGAGCGCTTCGGCAACCGCCGAAATGATTTCCACGGTGCGATTGAGCGTGAGTCCTTCGTCAAGCAGATCGCTGAGCGACTTCCCTTTGACGTACTCCATCACGATGAACGGCTGGCCCGTCGGGGTCTCGCCGTAATCGTGGACCATCGCGATGTTCATATGGCTGAGCGCGGAAACAGCCCGTGCCTCGCGAATGAAGCGCGCCCGGTAATGATGGTCAGTGGCCGTGAGAAACTTGATCGCGACTCGCCGCGCGAGATGCAGGTCCTCGGCGAGATAAACCGCGCCCATGCCGCCTTCGCCAAGTTTTTCTAAAATTCGATAATGGGAGACTGTCTGGCCGATCATGCTCGCTTGAATCCGTCGGGTTGCGAGAGAGAGATGTGGTTGGGGCGCGAGTATTACATGGGGGGATTGTGCGACAGGATTACAGGATTTTCAAGAATTTCCTGAAAATCGTATAACCCCTGTAATCCTGTCAAACGCTTTAGAGGACGGTTTCGCGTATCTTCTTTTCCTGCGCCGCCCTAAACTCGTGCAACTTCTGCCGCAACTCCGGCCGGCTGTTCGCAAGTATCGACACGGCAAAAAGCGCCGCATTTATCGCGCCGGGCTTGCCAATCGCGAGCGTTGCCACCGGAATTCCACCCGGCATCTGGACCGTCGACAACAGCGAATCGAGCCCGTTCAGTGCGTCGCTCTTCATCGGCACGCCGAGCACCGGCAGCGTCGTATGCGCGGCCAGTACGCCGGCGAGATGGGCCGCGCCGCCCGCCGCCGCGATCACAACTTCCAGCCCACGGGATTCCGCGGTTGACCCAAACTCGGCCGCCAGCGACGGCGATCGATGAGCCGAAATCACGCGGCTCTCGTGCTCCACTCCAAACTGAGTCAGCGTTTCGTCCGCATGGCGCATCGTGTCCCAGTCAGACTGGCTACCCATAATGACCGCCACCAGCGGTTTGTTACCATTTTTTTCCGTCATCCTATTCTCCCTGCTATTCTCCCTGGTCCAACGAGAACCCACGCTCGCCGTCAAATGTATAAAGACCTTCAGTCTTGATGAAATCGAACCCCGCGTCAGCGATGCGACCGAGCAGCGACACCACCTGCGTGTGCGCGACTTTGCCGCCGTTTGACTCAGTCAGAAACCGGCAGCGCCAGTGGTCCGAACAAAAAGTTTCCTTGTGACCGCCCGGCCAGACTTTCACACCGCGATTACTGATCATCGTGAGTTTGACGCCCTCGCCGTTGACCTTACTGAGCGCGTCGCCGAGATCGTTTGGCGAGCCTTTGGTCCAATCGAGGAAAACGTCAACGCCGACGAGCTCCTTCTGCGGCGCCTTCCGGCTGGCGGCGGCGCTCGCATGCGACTCGGCGCTCTTGGAATACTTCCGCGCCTTCAGAATCTGCGGCATCTGGCCCAACCGCTCGATCACCGCGTCTGCAAACTCCTTCGTCCCAACCTTCTGCTTGCTAACTTTGTCGTCGTAAACGTCGTATGTATGAATGCCGTCTTCGATCGCGCGCAGCCACGCGTTGTGAACCCGCTCGGCGTGGTCAGTTAAGCCGACGTGGACCAGCATCATCACCGCGCCCAGCAGGAGCCCCGATGGATTCGCGAGGTTCTGGCCCGCGCGTCGCGGCGCCGATCCGTGAATCGCTTCAAACATCGAAACGTGCTCGCCAATATTTGCCGATCCGGCCAGTCCGACTGACCCGGCGATCTGCGCCGCCACGTCTGAAAGTACGTCGCCATAAAGATTTGGCATCACGATAACGTCGAATGCTTCCGGCGTGTCGGCCAGTTTTGCCGCGCCGATATCGACGATCCAGTGCTCGTTTTCGATGTCGGTGTACTCGGCTGCGATTTCGTCAAAGACCTTGTGAAACAGACCGTCAGTCAGCTTCATGATGTTGTCTTTCGTGAAGCAGGTGACTTTCTTGCGGTTGTTCCGGCGCGCATACTCAAACGCGTAACGAACAATCTTCTCGGATCCAGGACGCGAGATCAGTTTCAAACACTGCACGACCTGGTTCGTTTGCCGGTGCTCGATCCCGGCGTAAAGATCCTCTTCGTTCTCACGCACGATCACGACGTCCATCACCGGATGCTTCGTCTCGACAAACGGATGATACGAAACGCAAGGCCGTACGTTAGCGTACAGCCCGAGCACTTTGCGAACGGTTACATTCAGGCTCTTGTAGCCACCGCCCTGCGGCGTGGTGATGGGTGCTTTAAGAAATACTTTGGTGCGTCGTAACGATTCCCACGAGCTCGGCTCGATGCCCGACGAGTTGCCGGCGAGGTAGACTTTCTCGCCGATATCGATGGTCTCAATCTCCAGGGGCGCTCCGGACGCTTCGAGGATGCGGAGCGTGGCGGCCATAATTTCGGGCCCGATGCCGTCGCCATTGGCCACAGTAATAGGAATACGTTGCGACATTTTCCAAACCTTTCTACGTTGTTTTTATCCACAGATTACACGGATTATACCGAATCTGTGTAATCTGTGGATTAAACGTCAAATTTATCCTTGACCCTTTCCAAGGGCTCCTGCATACTTTTGCCTACCAGTTACCTGCTCTCGCGCATCAACGGTGATTGCGCCTGCCCGTGATCGTAAGGCGACGAGGTTCGGCTGAATAGAGAGTGAGGCAGTTGTCAACCAGTTAGAAGCCGCTCTCGAGTATTTTTAGAGCATCGGGTTCGTCGCAGCTCGCCGAAAGTATCGGTCGTCCCCCCCGAACTGGATCAGCGAATTCCAGCAAGACCCGCGCTTCCCTTCAGATAAGGATAGTTAGAATGGCTACAAAACTCTACGTCGGAAATCTCTCGTTTCGTACTACGAGCGAGGAACTGCGCGAAGCTTTCGCGTCAGTAGGAACAGTCGAATCAGCATCAGTCATTGAAGATCGCGAGACAGGACGATCGCGCGGCTTTGCTTTTGTGGAAATGGCAACCCCTGAAGAGGCAGCAGCAGCTATCGAAGCTTTCAATGGCAAAGACTTTGGCGGACGCAATCTAACCGTCAACGAAGCCAAGCCCAGAACTGACCGGGGCGGTGGTGGTCGTGGTGGTTATGGTGGTGGACGTGGTGGCGGCGGCGGTCGTGGTGGTTACGGCGGTGGCGGCCGTGATCGCGATAACGATCGTTACGAGCGCGAGCCTCGCTGGTAACATTTGTGGCCACGGATTACACGGAGCAATTCCGACATCTGTGTAATCCGTGGCTAAATTAGTTTCTGGCCTGAGGCACAATCTTCAAGGTCAGCTTCTCACTACCCCGCATCACTTCAATTACGTATTCCTGACCGGCTTTCATTTCCCCCAGCGCCGCCGTGTAGTCGTAGACGTTCTTCACGTCGCGAGTGCCGATTTTTACGACGCGATCGCCTGCTTTCAGTCCAGCCTTTGCTGCGGGCGAGTCATCACGCACGCCGTCGAGCAGTAATCCCTCGTTAGTGTCTGCGTAGTTTGGAATCGTGCCGAGATAGACGCGAAAGCCGCCACCGCGCGGTGGCTCACTCTTCGCTGTCGTGTAAGTGAGTCGCGGGTCTGCTGAGTCGACGTCTCGGATGATGCGCGCCACGAGGCTCAGAATGCGTGCCTCGTCGTCGTAGTTGATCTTTTCAGACGTGTCGGATGGTTTGTGATAGTCGTTGTGCGTTCCGGTCCAGAAGAACAGAACGGGAATCTGTTTGCTGTAGAACGAAGAATGATCGCTCGGGCCGTAACCGTCTTCGTTCATCGTCAACTCGAAACCGCCGTTGGAAGCTGTAAGAAGCTGGCGCCACTCTTTCGCCGTTCCCACACCGCCGATTATGAGTTTGCGATCTTTCATGCGGCCGATCATGTCCATGTTGATCATCGCGACGGTCTTGTCGAGCGGCATGAGTGGATGATTGACGTAGTAATTAGAGCCGAGCAGTCCTTCTTCTTCGCCACTGAAAGCGATGAAGACGAGTGTGCGTTTGAGCTTTGGTCGTTGTGTGCTGAAGATGCGAGCGAGCTCGAGCACGCCTGCGGTTCCCGAGGCGTTGTCGTCAGCGCCGTGATGGATCTCACCGGGACGCGGCGCCAGGCTTCCTTCACCGCCGCGACCGAGATGATCGTAGTGCGCGCCTATGACGATCGACTCATTCTTGAGAACCGGATCGGAGCCTTCGATCACGCCGACGACGTTGTGTGCGGGGACATCAACACGCACGACGTCGGTTCTCAGCGTGACTTCTTTCGCATTCGCTAACTTCTCCGCAGCCTGTTTGGAAATCACGGCGACCGGAATGCCGGCGAGTCCGGCATTGTCGTAATGCAATTTCGCGAGCGCGTCATTTTTGAGATCGTCTTCACTCGAGATGATCAAAAGCGCGCCGACACCTGCGCTCTGAGCGGCCGCGACTTTGAAACGTAACTGACCGGCGGTTGTAAATCTTCCGTGTGGGTTGTCGCCGTCGGGCGTGCCCTTTTGGATCACGGCAACCTGGTTTTTCGTGTAAGTGCCTTTGTAGTCGTTGTAGTTGAGCTCGTTGGCGGTGATGCCGTAACCGGGGAATACGACGCCGGTCAGGTCGAGCTTCTGATTTGGTGAAATACCGAGCGGCATCCAGTCTTCGCCCACCCGCAGGGTTTCGCCGCTCTTCACCGAAAGCACATTATTCTTGCCCAACTCCACGCTCCCGATGTACGGGAAGGTTTGCAGGTAACGCGCCAACATCACGTTGATCTTGCGTGAGTCGGTGGCGGGCGCAGGCCTGAGGCCAAGACGCTCGAACTCTTTGGCGAGATACTTTGCGGCCTCGTTGGCGCCAGCGGTTCCGGTACGTCGCCCATCTAACGCGTCAGAGGCGAGGTAAGTCACGTTTTGCTGAATCTTCGCCGCCGAAGGTTCAAGCGACTGCGCAGCAATGGCGCTCGGTAATAAAAGGAGGACCGCGAAGATCGTAAATCTTTTGAGGTTCATGATTCGCTTCTTTCTTTTTCACGCAAAGACGCAAAGCCTGCCGGGCTCCAAGTCGATTCTTTGCGCCTTCGCGCCTTTGCGTGAAAATCCCTTCGACAACTATTCCACCCAGTCAGCGATAAACACATTCGTCTCGCCCTGCGTTTTCGCATTTCTATTCGAGGCGAATACGAGCTTCTTCCCGTCAGGCGAGAACATCGGAAATCCGTCGAACGTGTCGTTGAACGTGATCCGTTCTAATCCGGTCCCATCCGTCTTGATCTTGTAGAGTTCGAAATTCCGGCCACGCGGATCGTCCATGTTCGACGCGAAGATGATTCGTTTTCCATCCGGGAAGAAGTATGGACCAAAGTTGGCTTTGCCGTTGCGCGTTACCTGTCGTTTGTTCGAGCCGTCCGCATTCATCACCCAGATCTCGAGCGTCGTCGGACGAATCAGATTCTGTTTCAGCAGCGACGTGTAGTCGGCTTTCTGCTCGTCGGTCGCCGGATGATACGCGCGATAAACGATCTGCTTGCCGTCGTACGACCAGAATGGACCACCATCGTAGCCGAGCTCGTTTGTGAGACGGCGCACGTTCTTGCCATTCGCGTCCATCGTGTAGATATCGAGATCGCCATCACGCATCGAGGTGAACACGAGTTTCTTGCCGTCGCGAGTGATCGTTGTCTCTGCGTCGTAGCCCGGAGTGTTGGTCAGTTGTTTCAGATCGGAGCCGTCGGGTTTGGCGGTGAAAATGTCGAACGTCGGGTACACCGCCCACACGTAACCTTTTGAGAAGTCCGGTCGTGGCGGACACTGTTTGTCGCCGAGATACGTTGACGAATAGAGCACGCGCTTCGCATCGGGAAAGAAGTACGAACAGGTCGTGCGGCCGTCGCCGTTGGAGATCATCTTCACGTTCGAGCCGTCGATGTTCATCGTGTAGATCTGATCGCAGCCGCGGCCGTCGCGCGTTGATTGAAAGATGAGCTGCTTACCGTCGGCGGAGAAGTAGGCTTCAGCGTTCTCGCCGCCGAAGGTTAGCTGCTTGAGATTTTGCAGGTGACTCTCGAGCTGATGGTTTTGTGTATTGGCGGTGGAAATGCATAAGAGAAGGGCGATGACTAAAAGTAGGGGTAGTTTTAGTGATCTCATACGGCTGTTTTTGACAGGATTACAGGATTTTCAAGATTTACTGGTTTGGCGCGGCGGTGCCGAAGGATCAAGAGAATCAGCGCCCAGATCCCGATGACGAGGCTGATCAACTGCGAGGTCGAGAGCCCGGTCAATGATGTCAGACCGAAGACGTCTCCGCGCGGATCGTCGCGCACAAATTCGATGGCGAAACGAATCGCCGAGTAGAGCAATGCGTACGCGAGAATTACTTGTCCGTCGAAGCGTTTGCGTTTGTGCAGCCAGAGTAAAAAGAAAAACACGAGCAGCATTGCGAACGATTCGTAGAGCTGCGTTGGATGAAGGTAAGCGTCAGTCGGCACGCCCGTGATCTGGTGGCCCTGCTCGGTAAACTTCACGCCCCAGGGAAGCGAAGTCGGTTTGCCCCAGCAGCAGCCGGCGGCGAAGCAGCCCTGGCGTCCGAAGAAATTCGCGACGGCGATGCCGGGCGCACACGCATCAGCAGTTTTCCACCACGGCAACTTGTAACGCCTCATCAGGAAGTAGCCGGCGAGCACGGCGCCGAGCAGGCCGCCATAAAACACGCCACCCGAGCGCAGAAA
>Ga0207710_10000361_pt1 | contig 31824 bp, 34 predicted proteins | sample KBSS24metaG_FD_184400 | JGI IMG/M metagenome (GOLD analysis project Ga0207710, IMG submission 184400) | Switchgrass rhizosphere microbial communities from Kellogg Biological Station, Michigan, USA - KBS S2-4 metaG (SPAdes) (version 2) | ecosystem: Host-associated > Plants > Roots > Rhizosphere...
ATGCGCCATCCGTCCACGGTCAGCTCCCAGCCCCCCGTCACCTGGCCGTGATCCGACGAGTGCACCCCCATCGCACACCCCGGAAAGTCACACACCGTTCACCAGCAGGCGTTCTCAAACACCTTCTAAGGGTCGCGGAGGGGCTGGGCGGCGAGGGCGGCGCGGACGGAGCGTTCGGCTTGGGCGGCGGGGCCTGCGGCGAGGTAGCGCTGGGTGCGGCCGTGGCCGACCTCCTCGATCAGGCTGGCGGCCTTGAGTCCCTGCAGGTCGCGGATCGCCTGGTCGCGGGTCAGGCCCTCGTCGCGCATGTACGTGGCGCGACGCACCCCCTCCGGCCGGGTCGCCGCGTACAGGGCGGCGATGGTGCGCTCGCCGAGCCCGGCTGCCGCGGCCTGGTCAGCCAATGCCTGCCAGACTTCGGCCGCGATGTCGAGGCGGCGCTGGACCAGCTGGGCCTGCAGGTGGTGGGCACGCAGGCAGAAGCGCAGCCAGCCGTGCGCGTCGCGTTCTGGCTGGAAGCTTCCACCCTGGGCCTCGCCCAGCGCGGCGTAGTACATGGCGGTGTTGTGGGGGGACGATCCGAGCCACTCCTCGATGCTGGAGAACTCCGGCGCGAGGATGAGATGCCGGGCGAGCACCAGGGTGTGCAGGCAGCGAGCCATCCGTCCGTTCCCGTCACGCCAGGGATGGATGCTGACAAGGTTCAGATGTGCCATGGCGGCCCGGACAACGACGGGGGCATCCAGGTCACCGCCCTGGAGCCAGCCGCACAACTCGTCCATGAGCTCGGGCACGCGCTCGGCGTCCGGACCGGTGTAGACCGGTGGATTGTCGGGCGCACCGGACACCCAGATCGGCCCAAGCCGGTACCGGCCCGGTGACCGGTCGAGATCCCCGCGAAGCATCATGAAGTGCAGTGCTGACAGCAGCATCGGGTGAAATGCGAAGACCTCGAATCGGGCGGCCTGCAGCACATAGGTCAACGCGTCCGCATAACCGGTGACCGCGGCACGGGTCTGCGCGTCGTGTGCCGTCGGCATCTCCTCGCCGGCCGCTACCGCCTCAGCGTCTGCCACGTCGACCGTGTAACCCTCGATCGTGTTCGACCCCCGGATCGCGCCCGCGATCAGACTGCGCCGCAGCTGCCCCAGCCACCGGCGCGGTTCGGCGACCTGGTGGCGCAGCTCTCCACGGAATTGGTCGAGTTCGGTCAGCACCCGCTCGTCGGCCGTGTCGACCTCCGGCACTCGAAACAGCATGCGACAATGCTACGCGCCTCGTCGCATCGACGCAGGGCCGGAGTCGGACAGTCGATGCTAGACACGGGCCTCGCGGCCACGGTCACACCCAGCTCCCAACAAGGCCTCCCGATCTTTCGCGTCCGGCGTGCCGATCACCGTCACGGCTCGCGCAGGCGCCCCCACATCCGACCCGTGGCGATCGTCTCCACACACGCCGGCCTAGAAGCGCCGCGTCGCCGCGCCGGGGGCGTGTGGCTACGCGCTGGCGTCGGATGATCGTGTGTCACGGGTGCTCGGTGCCGGCCAGCGATTCGGGAAGCTGGCCCAGCGCGGCAGCGATGCCTAGGACGTTCTGGTACTCGCGGAGGTGGACGATCCGCCCGTCGCGGACCTGCAGTACGAGGATGAACGACGCCGACGCCTGACGGTTGGTGGTGGTCACCGTGCCCGCCAGGTCGTACTCCGCGATGATCACTTCGGGATCCGCCGTGTCGTGGATGACCACGTTGCGGAAGCCGTCGAAGCGGACCGGGAGAGACGCCTGGCCCGCCGTGAAGGAACGGAAGGCCTCCCGTCCCTCGAAACGCCTCGGCATGCCCGGCCGCGCGAACGGAAGCTCGATGACGACGTCCTCGGCGTACAGATCCTCCGCGAGCTCGGGAGCGTTCCCCAGCAACACCGCCTGGAAGCGGGCATACGCGTCACGCGGAGCACGATTGATATTGACAGACAGTGACATGATTCCGTTCCCCTCAAGCCGATGCACCCGACGACGGGTTCGCGCCTCCGGGACTAACATGAGTCGCCACTCAGACTATGATGAGTAGCGACTCATGTTGTCAACGACGAGAAGGGAGCCTCCCTCATGGCTCAACGACCGCCGCCACCGAGCGGTCGGGACGCCCCGCCAGCCAGCCAGGGTCTACGTGCGGACGCACGGCGAAACCGAGCACGCATCCTCGAGGCGGCCGAGGCCGTCTTCGCCGAAGGAGGCGTGTCGGCGTCGACGGAGGAGGTCGCCCGGCGGGCCGGCGTCGCGATCGGCACCGTGTTCCGGCACTTCCCGACCAAGGAAGCCCTGCTACAAGCACTCGTCGGCGACCTGGTGCGGAAGCTGGAAGGCGAGATCACGACTCTCGTCACCGATGGCGACCCCACCACCGGGCTGTTCACCTTCTTCACCAGCATGGTCGAGCAGGCCGCAGCCAAAAAAACCGTCGTCGACCTGCTGGCCGCCTCCGGGATCGACCTACCGGTGGCCAAGCCCATACACGCACTCCAGGAACCGATCGAAGCGCTCCTCATCCGCGCTCAACAGGCCGGCGCCGTACGCGACGACGTGCGCATCCCCGAAGTACTCGCCCTGCTCACGGCCGTCTGCCAGGCGGCCCTCCGCACAGGCTGGGACGACGACCTACGGACCCGGACCCTCACCGTCATCTTCAACGGGCTGCGCCCCACCCAAGACCCCTGACCCCGGCCGCGGCCTCCTGTCTTCCGCTTCACCCACACGCGGGCGCTCCGGTAAGGCACACCTGCCCAGCGCCCCAGCGATTACCTTCTGTGCGTGCGCGAGCACGATATTTCGCGCCAAGTTTTGGTCGCAGAACTTGCAGAAAGTCGCGTGCTTCGCGCGGTCACGCCGCGTGGAGCACCGGCTGGCGCGCCGCGTCGCGGCGAACATTCACGGACGCGTGAGGGACCTCGATGACCGACTCGCGACGTGCCAGGGTCGGGCCTCGCGGTGCGCCTGCCGGTCAGCAGAGGAGCTGGTCGAGGCTGTCCACGGTCAGGACGCGGGCGGTCCAGACCCGGAGCTGGTCGGCGGAACCGTTCCGCACGGTCGTGAGCACCGCCTCGGGAACCGGGCCGAACTTGAGCGTGGCCGCGGAGGTCGCGATTGGCGCTCCCGAGGGACTTCCCTTCCAAGGCGTCCTACGGGTCGCGTTTCCACGTCCGGGCGTCGTCCCCTGCACCTGGCTCTTTCCGGTGACGAGAGAGGACCTGGTCGAACGGGTCAGCACCCTGCCGGCGGCGAAGCTCGCCGAAATCGAGAATCTTGTCCGCCTCGGTGGCCCGGCGTAGGCAGGCCACGGCTCTCGGCAACGCTCGTCACCCTCGAAGGTGTGGAACAGTCCGCAGTCCCGTCAGCCGCCAGGTGGAGCGACGTCCGCGACGGTCTGATCGCCGACGCCGGCGGCACGGAGGCGCTGGCCGAGGCCCGGCGGCGCAACCAGGCCTACTTCGCGGGCGGTGACGTCAACGGAGCCGACTACCGTGACCGGCTCGCGCAGGCGCTTTCCATCTCAGCCCGGTCGCGATCGACTCCACTGCCCGGACCGCGCCCGTCGTGTCGTTGTTCCCACGAACGTAGAGGGCGTACGGGCGACCAACCGTCGCTTCCAAGATCCGATAGTAGACACAGTCGCAAAAGTAACATCCACAAGGCTGCTCAACCCGTGACAAAGGCTAGCCGCACCACAGCTGGCCCGCTGTGTCATGGGACGGTACTGCCAACAACAGATCATCCAGAGCGTCGGCACACTGTGCGTGGTCTGGCTGATCGGCCTCGCCTTCGTCCGTCCCGGTGCCACTGGCCTCGCGACTGTGATGGCTGTCGAGCTCGCGATCGTCATCAGCCTCGTCTGGACCGGCATCCTCGGGTAGGCGCGGCGACCAGCGCGTGGTGCAGCCGGTCGATCCCTCGACGCCCCCGTCCGGCAGCCGCACCGTGTCCGGCCGCCGACTGGTCTTCCCGACGGATAGCGCCCACGTCTCCTTCCGAGCCGAATGACGACACGATCAGCAGCCGAGGAGCGCCACCAGCGACTCAGGGTCGAGGTTTACTCGTCGGTGGCTGCACGCGCGCTCGGTTGAGCTGAAGAGTGGTTGAGGTTTTAGCGTGTGACGTATGGACGAGATCGACGACCTCATCAGCCGCTACCGCGAGGGCTTCCTTCGGCTCGACCCGGGGCTGTTGAGCTCGATCTGGGTCGACGAGGACATCCTGTACAGCCCGGCCGAGCTGGCGGATCCCATCACTTCCAAGGCCGACCTCGACGCGTACTTCGCCAATGTCGCGCAGTTGTTTCACGACGTCGAGCACATGAACGTCTTCGCCGTCCGCCGCCAACGCCTGAGCGACGATGCGGTCGCCGCCCACTTCGGGTTCCGGTTTCGAGCCCACTTCGTCAGCGGGTCGCTCCAGGCTGTTGCCGGTCGGGCGTCCGTGGTGTTCCGCCGCGACGCCACCGGCTGGCGCGGCATGCATTATCACGAATCGCTGGCGCCGTGAGCCTAGACCCGACACCGGCTCGCAGCGACGCCGGCCCACTGCCGTCCCGGCCGGGGCTGCAGATTGAGTGGACCGAACTCGTCGACGTAGATCACGACACGGCTCGCCGTCCACGGGGACGAAGTGGCCGTCGGCGATCGCGTAGAGATGCTCGACAGGCTCCAGGTCGAGAACGGTCGAGAACGGCAAGCCGTGCTCCGACGGCCGCGACTCGGGGCAGTCGGCATCTCGCGTCCAGACAGCTCGTCCTCCTGGGATTGACAGGCGGGATGACGCTTCCCCCTCAGGCCGGTGGCGATGGTCTCGACCCCGCGTCCACGCCGGTCGTGTCGCTGTTGCCATGGACGTACAGCGCGTACGGACGATCCCTAGGGAAGCGTGCCAGCTTTCGCTACCGGGTGACGATGACCGTCGCGCGGTGTCCGGCAGCGTTCTTGAGCTTGGTGTCGCCTGTGAGCAGTTCGCAGCCGAGTGCTTCGGCGAGCGCGATGCAGGCGGCGTCGTAGGCGCCGAGGTTGTGCCGCAGCTCCCACATCCGGGGGTGGTAGGGCCAGACCGGATGACGGGTGATCCGCAGGCGCGCATAGTCCGCCAGCATCTGCTCGCCACGATGATCAGTAATCTTCTTTCCGGCGGCAAGCCCGCGGACTGTTGACGCGGCCTCAACGCCGAGGTGGTGCGGGGCGTGCAGCGTGCGCGGGGCGGACAGGCGCCGCCAGAGCACCTCGTCGCCAGTGCGGACGGACAGCACATCAATGACGAGCGAGCAGTCGACCACGTACGTGACGGTCAACGCCGCCCCTCGTCGCGCGCCACGAGGATGTCGTCCATGGTGAGCTCCACCGGTTCCCTGTCGCGGGCGATGCGAGCGATGACCTCGGCGTTGGTCTCCGTGGCCGCGTCAGCATCCATCAGGTCCCGCAAGTACCCGGACAGCGACTGGCCCAGCGATCTAGCGCGCTCGCGGAGGACCGCGAGCGTCGTCGGATCGACATCGCGCACCTGGACGATGCCCACGTCGGCGGACTCGCTCATATGTCCACACTACCACGCTTTCATGCATGGCGCATGAATGCATCCGGTGCCCAACCAGACCCGAGCGCTACGGCATCAGGCTCGCCGCCGGGCTGGCGCCCAGCTCCCAGCAGGCCTCCTGGTCCTTCGCGTCCGGGGTACCGATCACCGTCACCGGCTCGCGCAACCGCCGCCAGCGCAGGCCGGTAGGATCGACTCCACCGCCCGCACCGCACCGCACCGCACCGCACCGCACCCATCGTGTCGTTGTTGCCATGCACGTACAGCGCGTAAGGACGGCCGACGGTGGCGTCCAAACAGGGGTAATAGGCTTGATCGCAGAAATGCCGAACCCTGGTCATGCGGTCCTCGCCCTCCGCGACGGTCCCGCCAGGCTTTCGCGACGTGCTCGCTTCTGCTACCGGGTGACAATGCCCGTCGCGCGGTGTCCGGCAGCGTTCTTGAGCTTGGTGCCGCCAGTGAGTAGTTCGCAGCCGAGTGCTTCGGCGAGCGCGATGCAGGCGGCGTCGTAGGCGCCGAGGTTGTGCCGCAGCTCGCAGATCCGGGGGTGGTAGGTCCAGACCGGACGGCGGGTGATCCGCAGACATGCATAATCAGCCAGCGTCTGCTCGCCGCGATGGTCAGTGACCTTCTTCGCGGCGAACTCTCACGGACGCGTGAGCGACCTCGACGGCCGACTCGACGTGCGACGACCGAGCGACGGGCCACGCGGTGTCCCTTCCGGTCAGCGGAGGAGCTGGTCGAGGGCGTCGGCGGTCAGGACGCGGGCGGTCCAGGCCTGAAGCTGGTCGGCGGAGGCGTTGCGCACGGTAGTGAGCACGGCCTCGGGAAGCGGGCCGAACTTGAGCGTCAGCTGCTGGACGAGTATCTCGACCCGCCCCTCGAGACGGCCCTCGACACGCCCCTCGGCGCGGTGCAGCTCGGCGATGGTCATGTAGACCTCCTCCGCGTCAGGACCAAGAGCGACGATCAGATCATGCAGCCGGTCACGGGTCTCCACCTCCCCGACCAGCTGAATGCCACCCACGGCCACAGTCCTTCGCCAGCCACGGGTTCCCCGGAGCGATCTTCAGGAGGAGCAGCGTCAGCCGCACCGACGACGTCAACGGCCGTTCCGTCTGACTACGACGCCCGCGCAGACGGGCCACCGCCCGGCCGCTCCCAGGCGATAATCTTGAACGAAACCGAGGGGACCCCCGAATACTGCCAGGTTCCCAGCGTCACAATCTCCAGCGCGGCATAGCGATCTTCCGATGTGAAGACACAGTACCGAGAACCCTGACGCATTTTTTGCCAGCTTATATGGCTGACAAATCCCGTCTGCGAGCGGCATGACTCGTAGGACAAGGGCAGGTCCTCGGGGAGCTCCTTGATGGTGGCCGTACTCACTGTTTCCAGACCGTACTCCGACGGCAGCTCAAGATCTTGCCCCGCCGAGGAATGAGTTCCCCAGTTAGGATCGAGCGCGTCGAGGTCGATACCTGTTCCATGCCTCTGCAATTGCACGGGGCTGCCCTGGTTCCTGATCGCGGGCGTGGTCGACGTGGGAGGCGTAGGCGGACTGGCGGAAGTTGCCGACGGTGTGGACGGCGTGACAGAGATGGACGGCGTCACCGAGGTCGACGGCGACGACGATGGGCCCGTCGAGATGCCTGGTCCGAGGGGGCTGTCCCGCGCCGGCTCTTCGGAGCGGTCTCTCACGAGAATCACGGCGAAGACAAGGACGATCACCATGCCGGCGGCCGCGGCGATCAGCCAGCGGCCCACGCGCGGGCGGACCGGACCGCGGTGGGCGCCGGTCTCGCCGGGTATGGCGGGCGGTCGCTGGGTCGGATGCGGTCCAGGGACAATCCTGTTGGGTCCCGGCGAAGGGGCCGGCACCGGTGTCCCCGTCGGCCAGGTCCCGGGCCGGGACAGTGACCGCATCGTGCTGGCATCCGGTACCTCGCCCGGGCCACCGGTGCCGCGGGAGGTGGCGACGTCCGCGAGCGAGCCGAGCCAGTCGAGTAGGGGTGTGGGCCGATCGTCGGGAGCGCGCGTGACCGCGTCGAGGATCCTATTAATCAGAACGTGGCGGCGAGCCGTGATCTGGCTGGTGTGCAGCAGGACCTCGAGTGCATCCCGGTCGAGCCAACCGTCCTGGCCGACGGGAACCGGCTGGCCGGCAAGCACTTGGGCTGTCGTGACCGCGAAGGCGAACCGGTCGGCCTCCGGTGAGGGCAGGGCGCCGGGCCGGCGCAGTTCGGGCGCCGCGTACGGAGCGCTGCGGCCTGCGATACCCGTCGCGTCCGCCAGTCTGGTCAGCCCGAGGTCAACGAGAACGGTACCGCCGTCCGGACGGACGACGATGTTGGACGGTTTGACGTCGCCGTGCGCGACCGGGACGGCGGTGGAGACGCCGGAATGCATGTGATCGAGCGCGGCAGCGACGGTACGTAGCTTTCTGATCCGTTCGCTGGCGGAGGCGTCCGGGGTCTCATCGCACCACTCCCGTAGCGTGACGCCTTCGATGAGTTCCATGGCAACGTACCCCTGCCGGGTGGCGGGGTCAGCGAGGCCAGCCCGGTGCATCCGCGGGCCGACGAAAACATCCGTGACCCGGACCAGGCCCGGATGGCTAAGCGTCGTCAGCAGATGTTTGATGCGTTGCATCCTCGTTTCTTCCCCGGGCCGGGCTGGGAGAATCTTCACGGCCCTGGTACCGCGCCCGTTCGCCGACAGGCTCAGCTCGGATTTCCATACCTCACCCTCACCTCCGCCACCGAGAAGGGTTACGAGTCGGAATGTGTCCGGTGCCGAATCGGGACCGACGTAGAACTCTGATCCGACCACTTCTCCTCCGTAAAATAGCCTGTCGACTCAGGCCGTCTCGGCCGCAGCACGCAGGAAAGGTGTTCGCCAGGTATTCGAAAATAGTTGACGGGTGATGGGGATTAGACCAGCGGGGCCCGACGCAGGAAAGGCCACGCTGGCGCGGTTTGGCAACGGCCTGCCGGGTCATGCTTCCAGCCATGAACACGGCTCCCGGTGAAAGGTCGTCGGAGGCGGCAGGAGGTAGCCGGCCTGGACCAGCACGTACAGGTACTCGGGGCTGGACGGTGCGACGTCCCGGTGCTGCCCCAGTTGCCTGGCCTTGCCGAGTGCGCCGGCGAGCCGGCTGCGCAGGCTGCTGTCGGAGATGTCGAGACGGCGGGCGACGGCCTCCAGAATCGGCGGCCCAACGGCCGGCCGGGGCGGCCAGTGTAGAAGGTGGGCGAAGGTATGACGAAGCGCCTCGGCCTGAAATCCGGTCAGGGGATGCGGCTCAGGACGTGGGGCTGTCGTCGTGGCGTCGCCGCTCACTAATGCGGAGGGCACGAGGGGCGCAAGAACTCTCGCGGGCCACTCGGTCCTCATTCCGTCCCCTCTGTCTCCTGTCGGTGTCTCCAGGAGCAGCCAGTGGGCAGCCTGGCCAGGCACACGCCGCACAGCCCCTGAATCAGCACGGCTATCGCTCTGATCGTTGAGGATCAGGATGGCTACCCGCGGCCCGGACACACCGTGGTGGCCCCGCCGGACAAACGTGGCCGCCTGGCCCCAGGGGCAGACAATCGCCCCGTTCGTGTTCAGAATGTCGAGGTGCCGGCCCCGATCGGTCGCAGCAGTCACCTCGATCGCTACCCGGGAGACACTATGGCTGTATATGCCGACCCCGAGAGGAAGATCACCCCGGCGGCCGGCAGTAAGCGAACGCCCGACACGCAAGCGTGCGCCTCTCGGCACGCAGCACCGAGTGTCGTCGTATTCGTAGGCGAGTGCCCATCGTTCCCCCGTACCAATCGACCTGCCGGCGCCCGGCCGCCTCCCTATCCATCTGTGCCCCGTCCCTGCGTTGGCGGCCCGTCCACCCAACCTCCGATGAGACAAGGACTGACCGGTTGGGTGACCGGTCGCGGGTGCAGTGTTTCAGCCCGTACCTGCCAGCGCACACCCGACCGGATTCTTTCTTTGTTTCCTGCAGGGTGCCTTCTTTCCGTGTTGCCCACCGGCTGGTCGTGACGGGCGGATAGCATCGCGGATGTACAGGTTCGGGGGGGAGCATGGTCGAGGCGCGCGGCCAGTACATGGCCAGGCGGGCGGGACGTCCCACAGAGGAGATCGCGACCGAAGCCGCACCAGCGCTGCGGGTCTTCGTCGCCGAGCTACGGGAGCTGACGGAGCGGGCCGGCTTCGGGAAGCGGGACACGCTCGCGAACGCCAGCGGCTACTCGGCTCCGGCGATCAGCAAAGCCCTACGTGGGAAGGACTGGCCGTCCGAGCAGGTCGTCCGAGCGCTCGCCCGTGCCTGCGGGGAGGACGAAGCGTCCTGGAGCGAGCGTTACCGCAGTGCCCGCGGGGCGGCCGTCGCGACTGGCCCGGGTCTGCCGCGCCAAGCCGACCCGGAGCAAATGTGGCAGGTTCCGCTGCCCAAGGATCCCTCGTTCGTCGGCCGAGACGCAGAATTGGCCGCGCTGCGTGCCGGCCTTCGTGCCCACACCGGCTCCTGCCAGGTGCTGTGCGGTCTTGGCGGAGTCGGGAAGACCGCGCTCGCTGCCGAGTTCGCCTACCGGCACAGCGCCGACTACGACCTGGTGTGGTGGGTACCCGCCGAGAACCCGGTGACGGCCACGGCCGCCTTGGCGGGCCTCGCCGAGGAGCTGGAGGTCGAGGTCGCCGGCAACGCGGAACGGTCGGCCCGGCGCGCCGTCGACGTTCTCGGTGGTGGGCGGCGGATCCCTCGCTGGCTGGTTATCTTGGACAACGCCGCACGGCCAGGGGATGTCCATGGCGTCCTGGGTGCCGCCGCCCGCGCCCCGGGTGGGCATGTGGTGGTGACGTCCCGACACCGCGACTGGTCGGCCGCCAGGACACTGACCATCTCGGAGCTTCCGAAAGCCGATGCGGTCGGCCTGCTGCGCACCCGGGCGGGATTCCTAACCGACGATGATGCGAGCCGGATCGCGGACGCGCTGGGCTGTCTTCCCCTGGCATTGCAACAGGCGGGAACGTGGATCGTGAACACCGGGATCACACCTGACGACTACCTCGATCTGCTGGATCGCAACATCGTCGACATGATGCGTCGCGGTGCCCCGCCGGACCAGGTATCCGTCGCCGCGACCTGGACTCTGGCAATCAACGCCGCGGGCGGCCCTGCGATGGGGCGTCTGCTCGAGCTCTGGGCGCAGTTCGGCTCCGCGCCCATCCCCACCGCCTGGATCCATCCCGGCGTAGCCGGGCTGCTGCCCGAACCGCTCGACCGGCTTGCGGCTCACGTCGCCGCGTTCCGAGAGCTCCAAGGCCAGATCTTCGTGGCGTCGCTCGTGAGTCGCGAAAACGGAAAGATCACGATGCACCGCCTCGTGCAGGCGGTGTTGCGGGACGCTACCCACCCAGCACAGCGGCCAGTGCTGCGCCGGGCCGTGCATCAGCTGCTGATCGCGGTCCACGAGGCCAGGCCGGCCGCGGCTGAGCCGGACCGGTCATATGTCGCTGACCTCGTCCCGCATGTTCTCGCGTCCGGCCTGGTGGACGGCGACCTGCCCGCCGGCAGGGACCTCGTCCTATGGCTGGCCTGGGCGCTGCGCGCCACGGGCGACACCCCAAACAGCCGGCGGCTCGCCGAGCTGGCCTTCCACCGGTGGACGGCTGCCCTAGGCCCCGAGCACCTAGACACGGTCCTGGCGGCGCACAACCTCTCCGCGACGCTGTGGGCCCAGGGCGAGCATGTCGCCGCCCGCTCGCTGGCTACCGCGGCCCACATCCGCGGAGTCGATGGGGACCGGCGCGTCGGTGCGGAACACCTCGCCCGCCTGCGCGCCGAGTTCGGCGACAGTCACTGGCACGTGATCTCGGCAACGGCCAACATCGCGGCCGTGTGCTGGTATGACGGCGAGTACGACGAGGCCCGCCGCAGGTTCGAGGACGTGCTCGACCATGCCCAACGGGTGCTCGGCGACGCGCACCCGCACACCATTCGTGCCACCACGTTCCTCGCCTCCGCGATGATCGCGCAGGGCGATGTGGAGCCCGCTCGGCCGTTGCTGATCGAGCTGCACTCCCGCGCCGAGCGTGTACTCGGCGACGAGCATCCCGACACCGCCGCTGTGCGCGCGCTCCTCACCGGCCACGGGTTCCTCCCACCGGCCTGATTCTCCGCACCGCCAGCGCGACGCGCGTCAGCAATCAATCCAATCCTATGGACTGCTGGATTGACGGTCGGAGCGGCCTGGGGATCGCCGACAACGTGTCGCGCGTACTGGTCGTCCAGCCTCCGTAGGTAGGTGACCTGCGCGCCGCCAGTTGTCCCGCCGCCCTTCCGTCTGACCTGCTCCTGGCTGCACCCTGGTCAAACGCGGCAGTCACTCGGTCATCAGCGATGCGGCGGCGGCGCCGAACTCCCAGCACGCCTCGCGTGAGGTGGCGTTGAGTTCCCGACGACGGTGTGGGGGTTCGCGGAGTCGCTTCCATTTCAACCCGCTGGCGATGGTCTCAACTCTGCGGATCGCTCGGGTCGTGTCGCTGTTGCCATGGACGTAGAGGGCATACGGGCGACCAACCGTGGCCTCGAGCACGGGATAGTAGATCTGGTCGCAGAACTTGCGGAAAGTCGCGTGCGTCGTACGGTCACGCCACGTGTCGCATGATGCTCGCCGTCACGATGCCGCATGTGCCACCGTCCGAGGTCGGACGCGATCACGCCTGAGCTCCCGGCTACGCCCCCGCAGCAGACATATACGCCGCTATTTCGCGGACGAACTCATCAAGGTCGTCAAGGGTATTCAGTCGAGCAACGACAATCTCATCGGTTACGTCGATGTAGTCGTGGACAGGACGTTTCTGAAACCGACGGCCTTGCGGAGCGACAGCGCGAGTGTAGAGGCCAGCACTTCATGGTCGCCAAGGAGACGGACCGCGTCGCCGTTGTCCGCCGGCGGTCCCCAGCCCTGTCTCGCGCAGATGTCCTGCGCGACGTCGACGCAGGCCTCGATCGCTTTCACGAAGGTGTACTTCACCCCACGCAGCCAGATCGGGTCCGCGCGGCGCTCGTCGTCGGCGTCCGACTCGCGGCGGAGCACGGACAGGTCGTCGATGATCGCGCGGAGCAGGCGTAGCACCCGGACTTCGTCGACCACCGGCTACGCGTTCCGGTCCAGAACAGCCGCGGCGAACTCTCGGTGCGCCCGAGTGATCCGCGGAAGTTCGTCGAAATAGATCTTTCTGGTCATCGCCTCCCAGCGCACCCGCGCGACCCGCTCGTCCTCGAAGAGCAGCCGCCCGCGGGCCGCGACCTGCCCGCGAGCTCGAGCGGCGCGTCGTCAAGGACGAGGAGGTCGACGCCCGGTGGCAGGAGTATGTCGAAGGAGCTCGGAGGCTGCGGCCCGCCGAAGTAGGCGGCGACATCGATGTCTGATTCCACCCGCTGACACCCGGCGGCGCGGCTACCGCGCAGATAGGCGAACTGGGCGCCCGCCTGACACAGCACAGCGACAGCGTCGCGATGTCCACGAGCGTCTCGTCCATGCCCTGATCACCGCAGACAGACAGCCACCCAGCACTCGGCTTCCGCCCGCGTCGCCGGGTCGCCCCCGCCAACTCGATCCACCGCAATGTGATCACGCGAGTCCACGCCGATAGCCTGTTCGACTTTTCGATCATCTGGCTACCCAGGCTCCGACGAGCGTTCTGATCCGAGGTTCAAGGAGGGCGGGGAGCCTCGCTGAAGTGCGGGCAGGACCATCTCGACCAGTGCGGCGACGTCGGCGTCGGCCATCGGCTCGCCGGTCATGCCCATCCGGTGGAGCAGGGTTCCGACCACGACGTCGGTGAAGAACAGGACCCGGGCCTCCGGCTCGCCGAGCGCGACCTGGAGTGCTAGCCGATACGGGTCCTGCAGCCGCGCGGACAGGATCTCGCGCAGGGCCGGGTCGCTGACGGCGTCACTGAACACGCCGGCGAACGCGTCGCCCACCCCGGGTTCGCCGATCTTCGCCGCGATCCAGCGGATAGCCGAGGACATGATCTCGGCTCGGCTGGTGCCCTCCAGCGGCGCCGGGCCGAAGGCGTTCAGGAGGCAGTCCACGATCAGCTCGCCTTTGGACGGCCAGCGCCGATAGATCGTCGTCTTGGCGACACCGGCCGCCGCAGCGATGCGTTCGACGGTGGCGCGCGCGTAGCCGAGCTCGTGGACCGTGCTCAGCGTGGCGGCGAACACCGCGGCGTGGACGCCTGTGCGCGGGCGGCCGGGTGGTCGGGCGGAGATGGCCGATGCCATGGACACACGATACCCATTTTCGCTACCGTAGGTTTCGATACTGAAAGTTGCGAAACTATGTTCCCGGGAGAGACCATGAGCGAGATCATGACTACGGGGCGTCCGTCGGAGCCCGACTGGTTGAAGATGACGGCCGAGGAGCTGCTCGCCTACCGCGACGCGGAGAACCGCTTTCGGGCGTCCAGCGCGGTGCGGACGATCACCGGGGATCCGGATCCCGGCGCCGCGATTGACTGGCAGGAGGTGGAGCCGCCCGGCCGCAGACTGCCGGTCCGGGTGTACCGTCCGGCAGCGCGCGCCGGCGGAGGCGCCGAGCTGCCGTTCGTGCTCCACGTGCACGGCGGCGGGTTCGTGGGTACGGCGGTGCAGAGCGACTGGGTCAACAGCCACCTCGCCGCCGGGTGCCCGCGGTTGTCGTCTCGGTCGAGCACCGACTCCTCGACCAGCGAACTCCGCTGTCGGCGGCCATCGCCGACGGCTGGGACGTGCTCCAGTATGTGGTCCAGGCCGCCGAGCAGTGGGGCATCGACCCGGCGAGGACGGCCGTGTTCGGCGAAAGCTGCGGCGCGTTGATCAGCGCCCTGGCCGCCATCCGGGCCAGAGAGTCCGACCTGCACCTCAAAGCGCAGGTGCTGGTCAACCCCGCCGTCGATGTGACCGAGACGATGCTCGACCACGCCTCGGTCACCCAGCACGCCCGCACCCCGACCCTCGCCGCGCCGGTGCTGCAGCTGTTCCAACGGCTCGCCGTTCCGCCGGGAACCGACCCGCGCGTGCTTTCGCCGCTGTATGCCGACAGCCTGAACGGGCTGGCCCCAGCGCTCGTGGTGGTGCCGACCCACGACCCGCTGGCCGATCACGGCCGCCGCTACGCCGAACGGCTGCAAGCGGCCGGGACGTCGACGCGTCTGACCGAATACCCCGGAGCGGGGCACGCGTTCCTCAGCACCCCGGGCTTGGCGCAGCAGGCCGACGCCGCGCGGGTGGAAATCCGCGAGTTCCTCCGAGCACACCTCGTTGGCTGACGTTGAGCCGCTGGAGCCACGACGCGTTGATCCCGGACCTGTGCCGTCCTGTCGTTGACGCCGCCCAGCCTGTCTCGCGCGGCACCGACCATGAGGCCGTCGATGGGCAGGGATTGCGACCCAATCCACCTGGAGTGACCATGATCGATAACAAGATCGACGGTACGGCCCTGGACGGTGTGGCGGCTACGTGCCTGTGGACGCTGCGCAACCGCGCCGAGGAGTCGATGCACCCGGGCTCGGCGTTCCACGATCCGCTGGCGGAGCGCCTCTACCGCGGGATCGACTACGATTACGAGCGGTTCGGCAGGCCCAGCCAGAGCCATCCGCTGCGCGCGCTCGCCCTGGACATCGCCATCCGCACCTATCTGGACCGGCGTCCCGCCGCCACGGTGGTCGCCCTCGGCGAGGGTCTGCAGACCACCTACTGGCGCCTGGGGCGGCCTGGCATCAACTGGATGTCCGTGGACCTGCCACCCGTGATCGACCTGCGCCGACGCCTGCTCCCGCAGGAGCCACGCATGACCGCAATCCCGGCCTCGGCGCTGGACCACACCTGGATGGACGCTCCCGATCCGGCGCACGGCGTGTTCATCTCCGCCGAGGGACTGTTCATGTACTTGGAACGCGGCCAGGTGATGACCCTGATTGCCGAGTGCGCCGCGCGGTTCCCCGGCGGGCAGCTGTTCTTCGATTCGATACCTGCTTCGCTCAGCAACCGGACGATGAAGGGCTACCGCATGTCGGCCCGCTACACCGCGCCGCCCATGCCGTTCAGTCTGTCGGTCTCCGAGGCCGCCCGCCTGCCCGCACAGATCCCCGGCGTGGCCACCGCCGAAGACCTACAGCCGCCGCTCGGCCGCAGGGCATGGCGGTCGAGAACACTCCGGAAGATCGCGGTCCTGCCCGGCCCGCGCGATCTGCGCCCGTCGATCGTCCTATTGAGTTTCGCCGCCCCTCCCGAACGGTAGGCCCGGTGCGCTGCCCAGCGAGTTCGGGCGGCGTATGGGCTGCCCTGCACGCAAGGGCGTACGGGTCACCCGTTTCCCTTGAAAAGCTCGGCGATTTTCTTTCCGCCCTGGCCAGCTAGCCAGCCAGGTCTCGAAACTCATCAGCCCCGGATGCAGCTCGACCTTCGGACCCCGGGCAAGGACGGCCTGGTTTCGGCCTGGCCATCTGCGCGCGGCGTGCGGTGGGTGGTCGTTCTGGCCTTCGGCGGAGATCGAGTACGGGCGGTCGCCCTGCTGCTTCTTCCCCCGTCTGTCTCGTATTCGGCTGGACGTACGTGGTCAACGACCAGAAGGTGTCCGCGATCGGCCGCTACCTTCGCCACGTCCTTGGACCCCGCATGGATGCCGGAGAACAGCACGACCTGCTCGGCTGGGAGTCGGAGCGCTGTCGGGATGCCGCTCACCGCCACTGCAAGCGCGCCCAGCTCGGCGTCACCCTGGCACTGTTCTGCGGCTCCAGCGTCGGCACGCTCGGTTCGTAGATCCTGGTCGAGACGTCCTCACCCGCCGCGACCGATCATCCAGTCAGCTACGGCATCAAACTCGCGGCCGTTGTCGCACCCAGCTCCCAGCACGCCTCTCGATCCTTCGCGTCGAGCGCGCCAGTTACCGTCACAGGGTCTCGGAGACGCTTCCACTTCAGGCCGGTCACGATCGTCTCAACGCTTCGAACGGCGCCAACGGTGTCGGAGCCACCGTGGACGTACAGGGCGTACGGCCGCCCGACCGTCGCTTCCAAGATCGGGTAGTACACGGTGTCACAGAAGTACCGAGAAGTCAGGTAAGCCGCGCGACCACGCTACGTGACCAATGAGGTCGGCTCCATGGTCGGACGGGTCGGGAGGGCAGCCCGACGACGCCGGCGCTGCCGAATGCTCGCCAAGGTCGACGCCCGCGAAAGTACCGTACTGATCGGTGTCAGGCTCCAAGACCCCTCAAGCTATTCGCAGTTTCGCGGTGCGGGCTACACTTCGGTCCCCCGGAGATCTTCTGGTTTTCGGGAAGGACCATGACGATCCATACGGGGGTCCGATGACTGAGCCGGCAGGGTGCTCGACGTCGATCAGGACGTGGCCAACGCCGCAGCACGGCTCCACGTGTCGGACCGGCGCCCGGCACACGACGCCTTGATCGCCGCCACAGCCCAGGTACACAGCCTCGTACTCGTCACCCGTAACGAGTACGGCTTCGCTCCCATGAGAGTTCCACTCGTGAATCCCTGGAGGGAGTAGATGTGAGCAGGCGGCCAGCTCCGGCGGCGCTGGCCGCCTGACAGCTTCGACAAGCCGACCGACTCCAACGAGGCACGACCCGTAGCGGTGGGACGCGAGAAGGCCCTCCACGGCGCGGCAATCAGGCAGGGTGGGGTTCCTTGACGCGCGCCCTACGGAGCGCGGTCGCGCTCGAAGTGCTCACTCGGGCGGGCTCTCACCCGGGAACAGCCCGGCAAGCTTCCTCCGTTGTTCATTGTCTAGATGGTCTACGGCCAGCGGGGCCTGTAAGATCATCCGGGCTTGGAGGGCCTCCGCCGCAAACCCTGCCATGATGGGTGGATGCCCGACGCATGGCTTTCCGCAGCGCTTCCGGTGCTGGGACTGGCGACCGCCTCGGTGGAGGCGGTGCGGTCTGCGGCCATCCGATCCGGTGCGACCGGTCCCGTCACCGGCGCGGATCTCAACCCCGAGCGCGTCGCCGCCGCCTTCTCCAGCGAACGTCTGTTCCGGGACGGCGACGCCCGCGCGGGCGCCTTCGCGCCGCTGTCCGGCTTCTTCCAAACCAAGGACGGGTACCTGCGGACCCACGCGAACTATCCGCATCACCGCGACCGGCTGCTGCGGATCCTCGGACTGGCCGGCTCCGGCCAGGAAGCCGAACCCGACAGGGAGACGGTCGCCGGGGCAATAGCCGGCCGCTCCGCCGCGGAGCTCGAGGACCAGGCGGCGCAGGTCGGCGCCATCGCCGTCCGGGTCCGGACCGAGGCCGAATGGCGAGCCTCGGCTCCCGGCGCGGCCGCCGCCACCGAGCCACTCGTACGAACCGCGGAGCGCGACGACGCGGCCGCCCTCACCCTGGTGGGCGGCGTGCTGCCCCTGAAGGGTGTCCGGGTACTCGACCTCACGCGCGTCCTCGCGGGACCGGTCTGCGGACGCACGCTCGCCCTGCTCGGCGCGGACGTCCTGCGCCTGGACCCGCCCGTTCCCGCGGAGATCGGGTGGCAGCACCTCGACACCGGCCAGGGCAAGCGCTCGGCGCTCCTGGATCTTCATACCGACCGGCCGCGCGCCCAGGAGCTTCTCAACCGGGCCGACGTCCTGATGACCGGTTACCGACCCGGCTCCATCGAGGCCTTCGGCCTGCGGATACCTCCCGGACTGGTCCGCGCCCGGATCAACGCCTGGGGAGACAGTGGCCCCTGGGCGGACCGGCGCGGCTTCGACTCCATCGTCCAGGCCGCCGCGGGCATCGCACTGATCGAGAGCGGGGACGGCGTGACGCCCGGCGCCCTGCCCGCGCAGGCGCTCGACCACGCCACGGGCTACTTCCTGGCGGCGGCGATCATCGACGCGCTGGCGGAACGCGCCGACGACGGCCGGGGCCGCGACCTCGTCGCATTCCTCGCGCGCACCGCGACCTGGCTCCTCGACGCCCCAGGCCGCGACGCCCACCACCTACCGGCCGCGACCCCCACGGCCGCGACGACGGTCACCCATGGCCGGGTCACCACCGCGCGCCCGGCGATCCCCGGTTTCGACGACTACCCGTTCCCCTCGCACCCGTGGGGTGGCGACCAGCCCACCTTCCCCTGACGGGGCCGGTCCCGACCGCCGTCCTGTCACCGGAGGCTGCCCGCCACCTCCACCGCTCCGACAGCTGGCGGGCCCGCAAAAGAACATCAACAAGGGGCTTACCCGATCATGAGACTGGCCGCCGCCGTGGCCCCCAACTCCCAGCATGCGGCCCGTGTCGCCTCATCCAGCCCTCCTGTGACCAGAACGGGCGGCTGAATCTGCTTCCATTTCAAACCAGTGGTGATGGTCTCCACACCGCGAACAGCGCCGGTCGTGTCACTCGCCCCGTGGACGTACAGCCCGTACGGGCGGCTTATGGTGGCTTCCAAGCAGGGATAGTAAATGCAATCGCAGAACTTGCAGAAAGTCACGTGCGTCGACTCGTCACCCTGTGTAGCGATCTTGCCAAGATTCTGCCCATGTGACGAAGCATCACGTTCTAGCATGGGTACATGGACAATCCACGCGAGGGCTACTGGGTCGGGCCGGGGGTCAACCCAGCGCGAACGCAGTCATTAAGTCTGATCATCAAATTCCCTGAAAATCCATCCAGCTTTCCAATACCGCCCGACCCGGTCGATCTAATTGCGACCCTGCTCGCCGCTATGGACGGTCCGCTATGGGGTTGTAGAGACGACAATTCCCAGATGGAGGTTTTGAACCGGCTGGTGGCGCTCGGCGGATTCACTGAAATTTCGATTGATACCCTGATCGAGATACTGCTGCCGCTACGCAGACGCACTCGGAACCCATAACAACCTACTTCATCAGATTCGCCGCCACGGTCGCCCCCAACTCCCAGCATGCTTCGCGGGCAACCGTGTCGAGCGCTCCCACCACCGTCAGTGGCTCCCGCAGGCGCCTCCACCTCAGCCCCGTAGTGATCGTCTCTACCGACCGTACGGCGCCCGTGGTGTCGCTGCCTCCGTGGACGTAGAGGGCATACGGCCGACCGACCGTTGCTTCAAGGCAAGGATAATACACACCATCAAAAAAGTGCTTCAAAGCCCCCGACATATAACCAATATTGGCTGGAGTACCGAGAATATATCCGTCGGCAGCCAAGACATCCGAGGCAGTTGCCGAGAGTGCCGGCCGAACCTCAACCTGCACGCCCTCAATTTCATCCGCCCGAGCGCCCGACAGAACCGCCTCCAGCATCTCCTGCATGGTCGGGGACGGGGTGTGATGGACTACCAGCAGCTTCGACACAGGCATACCCTACCAAGCTAAGGCCCACCCCCTCATACGAGAAGGTGGGCGGGTGGTCAGAGACAGTTACACGGGCTATACACCCAAACGCGCCTCCCAGCAGCATCGTGGCCGGCGAGATGGTGAATGGCATCCATGTAGCGGGCGGCTGCGTCCATATCTCCGAAGCAGTGATGGGGAGAGATCCAGCCGTTCGGTTCCCGGTAGGCGAGGTGAATTTTCACGTCCACCGGAATCGGCTGAGTCTCAATCCGCGGCTTCGGGTGCTCTACATGCGCCATACGACGTCCAAGCGGTGTGCGTCAAACGCCCGAAGGCCCTGCCGGGTTGCAGGCTTGAGCACCACGGCCTCCACTACGGTCTCGATGATCGCCCGGCGCTGCTCAAGATCCAGGCCGGGCCAGGACGAGGCGACGCCGGTTATGGTCGGGCCAGTGTTGGCCTTGAGCCATTCGCTGTGCTCACGCCGAAGCTCGGCTATCTCCGCCTCCTTCTTGCGGACCCGTGGGAAGACATACGCCCCCGGGAGTTCGTCGTTGTCGTAGGCCGCCATCAGTTCTTCGATTTTGGCTTCGGCAAGGTCAAGGGCTGCCTGGCCTTCCCAGACACCCTCTTTGATCTCGATGGTGTGCGAGGACAGGTAAGCAAGGACAAGCTCGGTGACAAGCCTGTCGATAGCCGGGCCGGCACCCGAGACACCTTTGCACGTACCTCCGGGGTGCATCCGGCCGATACAGAAGTACATGTAGCTCTTCTTGCCTGGCCGGTTGTTGTAGATCTTGGAGCCATACAGCTTACGGCCGCATAGCCCACAGCGGACGATTCCGGATAGCAGGTATACCCGCTTGCCCTTGGGGTCGGTACGGGTTCGCTTCGGCTTGATGGCCTCAACCGCCGCAGCCCACGTTTCATCATCGACAAGCGGCTCATGCTGGCCAACGATGCGCTGACCTTGGCCGTCAAGGGCGATCTTTCCTCGGTACACCTGCCAGCCAGCAAGCCTCGGGTTGTTCACCCAGGCGATGAGAGCCGGGCGTTCCCACATGCTTCCGCCTGCCGTCCTGATGCGCTTCTGGTTCCACTTCCGGCAGACGGTGTTTGCGGGTACGCCAAGGATGAGGTCGTAGAGGGCGTCCCGCCCGAGCTTGGCCTCAGTTGGGTCAAGGTGGTGGCGGTCAACCCACCCGAAACATCTGCGGCCCCCAACCGGGATGCCAGCCTGTGCCCTGGCGTGGTGGGAGTCTCGAAGCCGCCGAGCTGTCGCCGCACTCTGGGCGTTGTTGGCAACCACGATGTGCCGGGCCGCCTGCCTGCCAGAGTCCGTCAGGAGGTCGAGGCTCCCCCGGATGTCGAGGATCGGCCGACCCCAGTACTGGACGGCTTCGATACAGTCTTCAAGCTCCCGGGGGTCGCGGACGAGGCGGTCTTGGTCATACACCGCTAGCCCATCAAGCCTGGTCTCGCCGTCCTGGTAAATCCCATCCTTGAGGTTGTCGAGGGCACCTTGGAATACCGGCCGGATGACGCGATAGATGTACCGCCCATTGGGGAGCTGCACCCGGCGCTTCTTGAAGGCCGAGGTATCCGGCTCGTCGTAGGAGCCAAGGTAGGTCCCACCGCGGACGGTTACGTAGTGTCGGATGGCCTTCTCTTGGACTAGGCGATTATTGATCTCACCACCCGTCGTAGGCCTAGCACTATAAGCATCGAGGTCGGCTTCAAAGCTGAGTCGGATGAGGCCGGCGATGTTGAGACCCGTCAGGTCTCCGCTGCGAATACGGTCAAGGTCGACCGGGTACCTGGAATGATCCACCTCCATGTTATGCTACTCACGGTTTGGGATCTTCTGCTCCGGCTACACCGGCGCAGCCGGCGAGGAGATCCGCTACCTCACGCGCGACCAGGCCACCGGCCTCCCCAACTACGACTACTGGTTGTTCGACTCCCGCAAGCTCGTGCGGGTGCACCTCACCGACGACGGCCACTTCCTCGGGGGCGAGGTCATCACCGACCCCGCCATCGTGGTTGAACACGCCTACTGGCGCGATGCAGCGTGGCATCGCGCCGTGCGACGGGATGACTTTGCCCACCTCTAGATCCACTGGCACGACGAGCGTGCAAGAAGCCCGTCGTGCTCTGGGACTGCGGCTCCGCGAGCTACGCCAACGGGCCGGCCTCACCGGCCGCCAGCTCGCGGAGGCCGCTTCCTGGCCTGCCTCCAAAATCTCCAAGCTCGAAAACGGCCGTCAGACGCCCACCGACGACGACATCCGCGCCTGGACCCAGTTGACCGCCGCCGAGGGCGAGGCCGAAGGGCTCCTGGCGTCGTTGCATACGCTCGAACTTCAGCACGCCGAGTGGAGCAGGCAGCTATCCGCCGGGTTGCGGCCCCACCAGGACGAGATCGCCGACCTCGACGCCCGAACCCGGCTGTTCCGAGCCTTCGAGCCGACCGTCATCCCGGGCATCCTCCAAACCGCGGAGTACGCCCGGGCCCGCTTCGCCCAGAGCATCACCGTGTTCAAGGTCCCGAATGACATCGACGAGGCCGTGCGGGTGCGCATCCAGCGCCAAGAGATGCTCTACCGCCCGGACAAGCGCTTCCACTTCGTCATTACCGAAGCCACCCTGCGTTACCGCCTGTGCGCACCCGAGATCATGGCGGCCCAACTGGACCGGCTCGTTGCCCTGTCCGCCCTGCGCAACGTGCGCCTTGGGGTCATCGGCTTCGGCACTCAGTACGTGGTCGCCCCCGCGCATGGCTTCTGGCTGCTGGACCAGGAGCGGGTCATGGTCGAGACCTTCTCGGCCGAACTCAACCTCGCCCAGCCCCAGGAGATCGAGTTTTACGGCTCCATCTTCGAGCAGTTGGCCGCCGTCGCCAGCTACGGCAGTGGGGCCCGCGCCATCATCACCCGGGTCTTGGACGACTTGGCGGCCGAGATCGAGAGTAGCGCGTAGTTTCGCGGGTTGTGGTCTTCCCCGAAAGTTTCGAGCAATTCCGAGAAACATTCTGGTGCTGTGTGGTACAAGCGGCTTACCCTCCGACGCAAGCGAGTCACGCTGACCCGCTTGGGAGGTTTGGAGGGCCGCCGGGTGCACAGTTTCGTCCCGCTCTTGAGCGCGGGACAGATCGAACGCCTGCCGCCGCGAGCGCGCGAGGTCGTCGAGTACCGCAAGAGCGGATTGAGCCTCAACCACATCCAGGGCTGCCCGCTGGACTGTGCCTACTGCATCCGCCACACCTACGGCCTGTGGGACCAGCGCCAACCGCGGGCCCTGATGAGCGACGCCGAGGCGGTGGCACGTCTCGTCGGCCACCCCTACTTCCGCCCGGGGCACACGCCGGTCCAGCTCTTCAACCGGGCGACCGAGCCCTTCCTACCAGCCGTCCGGCCGCACACCTTCGCCGTGTTGGAAGACCTCGACGCCCGGGGCCTGACCAACCACGTCCTGGTGATCACCCGCCACCAGTTGCGGGCCGAGGATTGCGAGCGGCTGAACCGTCTGGCGCACCTCAAGGTGACTCTGCTGTTTACCTACTCCGGCATCGAGGACCGGCGCATCGAGCCCTACCCGTCCGAGGTGGCGGCGGCCTCACTGCGGCTGGCGACGGGCGTCCAGCCCCGCCGCTACCGCACGATTCTTTACTGGCGTCCGCTGGTGCCCGGCCTCAACGACACCGACGAGCACCTCGCGCGGGCCGCCGAGCTGTCCCAGCACGCCGACGCCACCGTCTTCACCGGCCTCTTCTACCGGGACGAGATCGCCACCTACTACCAGGCCGCAGGCCTCCCAGAGCCCTACGCGGGCACCGCCCGGCGCAAGGTGGTGCCCGAGACGCTGGAGCGGCGGGTCCTCGATGCCCTCGCCGGCCGGACTCAGCTGTTTCGCAAGACCTCCTGCGCCGTGTCCTACGTCCACGGGCTGCCCGACTTACAACGGCCACTACGGCGTCCGGGAACTGTGCGACATCTGCCCCGTGGGGCAGCTCCGCCGGTGCGGGGAGGCCCACCAGATCCCGACAGCCAAGCAGCTCATGGCGCTGGCCAGTTCCGTCCCGGACGGCGAAGGGCTGGAGGTCCTGGACATCACCGACCGGGCCGCCGTGGTTGCCGGCCTCCCTCACGAGCAGCCGCGCTACTTCCTTCAGCACGCCCTCGCTTTCCAGATCCACGACGTGCGCCATCCTCACCTCAGCCGGCGCCACGGCCGCGCCGACATCGGATGGACGGAGCGCGCTGCCTCATGACCGACTGGACGAGCGTTGACTACGCCGTCGTCGACGTCGAGGGCAACGGCCAGCAGCCGCCGGACCTCGTGGAACTGGCGATCGTACCCATCACCGCCGGCGTAATCGGAGAGCCAACCACCTGGCTCCTGCGGCCCGAGCGCCCGATCACTGGCTTCGCCCGGCGCATCCACGGCATCACCAACGCAGCCGTGGCCGACGCCCCCGTCGTCGCCGACGTCGAGAAGGAGATCCGCAGCCGCCTCGAAGGGGTCGCCTTCGTGGCCCACAACGCACACGTCGACCTCGGTGTCCTGCGGCGCAACCTTCCCGGCTGGGAACCGCAGGAAGTTTTCGACACGCTGAAGCTCGCCCGGCGGTTGCGGCCCGAGCGCGTCAGTTACCGGCTCGGCTCGTTGGTCCAGGCCTTCGGCTTGGCCCAGGGCCTTGCCCCGCAGCACCGGCCCCACCGCGCCACCTACGACGCGCTCGTTACGGCCCGGCTGTTTGTCCTGCTGGCCACCGTCGCGGAAGGCCATCCGCTCTCGCTCGCCGAGCTACGAGACCTTCCCCCTGGAGGTGACGATGCCCCGCCTACGCCCCTTTTCTGATCACCGCCGGGGGCTGTTCATCAGCATCGACGGGCCCAGCGGCGCCGGGAAGCCCGCAACTGAAGTATCTGGCTCCTCTGCTTGATCTCGGGACCGGACCGCGTTTGCGCAGGCCCGGCGGGCGCTGCGCTCGATGGGAGGTGACCTCGCGGGCGCGCCCCGCGCACCGACCTCGCGGGTGGCGGTCGCGGTCAGGCGCCATCGACCGCCTGACCTACCAAAGCCTGACCAGCGCCGCTGTGACGCTGGTCAGCATGCCAGCGATCAATGACCCGAATCAACCAGCCCCACTATGACTGTCAGCGTCGGCGCGCGACCTGCGCAGCGATCTTTACGCGACAACCCTCGTTGTCGCGTAAGACGGCAACGAGGGTTGTCACCTGCACGGCGTGTGATCTTCCGGGGTGCGCGAGGGGGGTGCACTCGGCGGATCATGGCCGGCTCCGCGACGCACAGCCCCCGCGCCGCATCCCGGGCTCGTGCACCCCGCCATGACATCCAGGCATCCCCGCGACCAACGACACTGACCGCACCCCGGCACTGAAACTTCGCGCCCTCAGCCGACTACTGGACGAAGACCGCCGGCTTGGCAGCCGGCTCGCCGCAGCCCCCAGATCACCCGCCGACACGGGGACCAGACCCCACACCTGATCAACCACACCGTTGGGTCTGTAGTTCGATGACAACCGAACTACAGCATCCGTGCGCCACGTCGATGGATCGTCGAATCCCCGATCGACCACCAACGGCATGAGGAACCACCACACGCCAATCCACACTGATAAATTCAGGCGTCCCTCCACCAAAAACCGCAGGTCAGCAAGTGTCGTCCCCGCCCGCGCGGGGATCTTCCTGCTTGACCCGGTCGCGGCGGACCATGTGACCGGTCGTCCCCGCCCGCGCGGGGATCTTCCGGTCGTCGACGTTCGACCCGGGGCCGGTGGCCAGTCGTCCCCGCCCGCGCGGGGATCTTCCCCGGTGGACCATCGGTGACCGCAGCGATGGCGAGTCGTCCCCGCCCGCGCGGGGATCTTCCTCGTACGCCTCGGGCTGGCAGTAGTCGCCGTCGGTCGTCCCCGCCCGCGCGGGGATCTTCCTACCAGTGCGCGCAGACCGGGGGAACCGGGGGAGTCGTCCCCGCCCGCGCGGGGATCTTCCGCGGCCTGGCTCACGGTGATCTCGCCTCCCGGGGTCGTCCCCGCCTGCGCGGGGATCTTCCCCCTGCCTTTACGCGAGGCCACAGTCAGTGTGGGTCGTCCCCGCCCGCGCGGGGATCTTCCGCACGGCGAGCCGTTCGCGCTGGGCGGCGCGCCGTCGTCCCCGCCCGCGCGGGGATCTTCCCCGGTCCAGCAGCCCCACCAGCTCGTCCAGGCTGTCGTCCCCGCCCGCGCGGGGATCTTCCCAGCGGGGTGCCGGACAGATCGAGAACCAGCCCGTCGTCCCCGCCCGCGCGGGGACCTTCCCCACCCGATGGGCCTCGGTGAGCCCCTGGTCATGTCGTCCCCGCCCGCGCGGGGATCTTCCCCGTCGGTGCCCGCGACCGTAGCCGCAGTCGCGTCGTCCCCGCCCGCGCGGGGATCTTCCCATCACCGCCCTTCAGGCGGCCCTTGACACCCTGTCGTCCCCGCCCGCGCGGGGATCTTCCGTCTTCTTCCAACTCGCCCGCATCGTCGTCCCCGCCCGCGCGGGGATCTTCCAGAATCCCGGCCCGCCTGGTCGACCGAACGCGGCTTGACCTGCATAAACCGCCGAGTGAAGTCCGACGTGCGCCCCGCTCGCGACGCCCGCGCGGTCTCGGTGGGGGCGGGGCTCAGCGTCAGATGTCAAATTCTCCATCGCTGACGCCTGCGACGAACGCCGCCCATTCACTGGGAGTGAAGACGAGAACCGGGCCGGTCGGGTCCTTGCTGTCACGGACAGCGATGATCCCAGACGTCCGCGCTACCTCCACGCAGTTGGTCTGTGTCGCGCTGTAACTCGACTTGCGCCACTCGGCATTGGTCAGATCCATCGTGCTCACCTCCCTTGGTACTCGTCTGCGAGGGATGCCAGCAGGTCCGCCGATGCGGCGGGGTCAAGTGCCTGGCGTGCCAGCGTATCCCGGGCGTGCACGAACGGGGTGACGTCGTCTGGTTCGTCCACGAACAGGCTGGAGCGTAGGTGTTCGAGGTGCACGATCGCGTGCGCCTTGGCGAACTCCAGCAGCACGAATGAGCCGGCGGTGCCGAGATGCGCCCCGAGCACGCTGGGGAGAACCTGCACGGTGATCGTGGGTCGGGCCGCTGCCGTGAGGATGTGACGTAGCTGCGCGGCCATCACTGGCGGGCCGCCGACCGGACGGCGGAGCACGGACTCGTCAAGGACGACGTGCAGTTCCGGCGGGTCGGGCCGGCTCAGGAGTGCTTGCCGGCCGAGTCGGGTCACCACCCGCGCTTCGATCTCGTGGGCGGGAACATCGCCGCCGACCATGACCGCACGGGCGTACTCCGTGGTCTGGAGCAGGCCGGGCACGAGCAGCATGCCCACGTCGGTGATCCTCTCGGCCTGCGACTCGAAACCGATCAACGCCGTGAGCTGGTTGGGTAGCCCCGGCAGTCCGGTCTCCCACCAGCCAGGCCGGTCGACTTCCCGCGCCAGCGCGAGAAGACGGTCTCGTTCCGCGCCGGTGACCTGGTAGACGACCAGCAACGCGGCGACGTCTTCCACGGTGATGCCGCGTAGGCCGTTCTCCAGCCGGCTGAGCGTGCTGGGAGACCAACCCAAGCTCGTGGCCACTGCGCGGCTGGTCTTCCCCAGGCCGAGACGCAGGTCGCGAAGTTCGGCACCGAGTCCACGGGCACGCGCCGACGGCGGACGCCGAGGCATCAGCAGGCCCCTCCACTCCGGATCACAGGTGATCGCCCGGATCGGACGCTACACGCATGATGGCAACCAAAGTTCCCCTAAGACACTTGCATCACGTTGCTGCAACGAGCATCGTTGCAGCAACGCATGCTAGCCGGGGAGGGGTCATGGACGGACACCGCTTCGTGGTGCGGGGCGTGGACAGACAGGCGCGCGGTGCGGTCGCCGAGTTCGACACGGCCCACAGGTGCACGCGCGTGCGGACGTGGCAGGCGCGCGCCCGTCTCCGGACCTGCGCTGGTAGCCCAAGGGGCTCAGCATGACAGTGGCCGATCCGTCGCCGGTGGTTCGGGTGGCCGTGGCGCACTTCCCGCCGACCGCTACCGCCGTGCCCGCCGTGCGCACCAGCACGGTCCGCACGCTCTCGGCATGGTCGGTGCACGCGGACACCGTGAGCGACGCCGAATGCGTCGTGTGCGAGCTGGCGTCGAATGCGGTGAAGGCGAGCCGTCCGGACGATGTGGTGGCCATTCGGCTCACCGCCACGGCCGGGAATGTCCTCGTGGAAGTGTGGGACGGCAGCGATACCGGTCCCCGGATCACCAGCCCCGACCTGTTCGGCGAGGACGGGCGTGGGCTGGTGATGGTCGACGCGCTGTCACGGCAATGGTCCTGGTACCGGGTCAGAACCGGCGGAAAAGTGGTATGGGCGGAGATTCCCGGTGGCGTGCGGGCCGAGGCGCCGACGACGCACGACGGTGCGCCGATGCCGACGCGGGACCCGAGGCGCGGGCCAGAGTCGGTGGCGCCGGTGGCCTACCGCACCGATCCGGAGACGTTGCGACGGGTCGCGGACGCGCTGCGGGCATTGGACCCGTGGCATCGCCCCCCGACCGGCCGGCGCTCACCCGAGACCACGGCACGCCCGGCGTAGCACGTCACGATGGGGAAGGGGGGACATGGTGGCTCGGGTGCACAGGCCCCGGCCGGACACTCGGGCACCGTCGCGCGTTCGGCGGTGACGGCCGTGCTGTGAAGGGTGCGCACGCTCGTGTGCACACCCTCGCGGCGGTCACGTTGCGTGTTGCCCTGGCTGTGCGCGGGCTCGCGGGGAACGCGGGTCGGTCGTCCCGTGAGGACCGGCGTGTTCGGGTATGGCCGGACGCGGCGCCGCAGGGTTGGGGGCGGTCGCGGTTGCGGCGGTGTGGGGTGGGCTGCGCGCGTGAGGGGCGGTGTCGGGGTGGGTGGCGGTGGGCATGGGGCTACTCGCGTCGGATCGCTGTCGGTGCAGCGTGACACGGGTGTCGGGTCCGGCGGGTCGGGTGGGACGGCACCCCGACGACCCGCCCGAGGCCCCGAGTCCCGGATGCCCAGCGGGATGCTGGGCATGGTGCTCGGTGAGGTGTGGCGCCGGCGGGTGAGGGTGCGCCGAGTGCCGGGCATGCGGCCGGCGCTGGCGGCCACGATGGCCGTAGAGCGCCCGAACCGCCCGCCGTTGCGTTGCGGCTGTCGCAGGCGGTCTGGCGGAGCTGCGGGGCGGTTCTCTGGCGGCGCGCTGTGCGCTGGCTAGGCCTGTCTTCCGCACGTGCGTGCGGTGAGGCAGCTACGTGATGTCTTGTTCGGATCACGTCGGGATGGCCGTGATCGGTAGTGACGGGCCTGGGACTGTTCCTGGCTGTGATGGTCGCGATGGACTACGGGCCGCCGAGTGTCGAGAAGCCGCTCGGCGGGCTCCCTGTCGTGCGTGACTACCTGGCCCGCCTCGATGTCGCGGGCACGATCGATCGACTCGCCCCGATGCGTGACAAGGTCAACCGGGCCACCCACGGTGAGGTGATCGCCGCGCTGGTCGCGAACCGGCTGACCTCGCCGACCCCGCTGCTGCATGTCGAACGGTGGGCGCCGGAGTGGGCGGTCGAGGAGATGTTCGGTATCGCGCCGGACGTGTTGAACGACGACCGGGTCGGTCGGGCGCTTGACGCGCTCGCCCCGGTCTGCGACGCCGTGGTCGGTTCGGTCGGTGCCGCGGCGGTCGCCGCGTTCGACCTCGATGTGTCCCGTGTTCACTGGGACATGACGTCGATCTCGCTGCACGGCGCCTATCCCGAGGTCGACGGCGACTACGCGGCCCCGAGATACGGCCATCCGAAGGACCGCCGCCCCGACCTCAAACAGGTCCAGACCGGGCTCGCGGTCACCGGTGACGGCGGGATCCCACTGGTCCACCGTGCCTACGACGGTGGCGCCGGTGAGGTCTCCCAGGTCACCGGCGCGATGCGCGCCCTGGCCGGGCTCGCTGGCCCCCGGCGGTTTCTGCTGGTCGGCGACAGCAAACTCGTCTCCTACGCGAATCTGACCGCGCTTGCGTCCACGCCCGGGGTCACGTTCCTCGCGCCGGCGCCGAAAACGGTCGTGCCCGCCCCAGTCCTGGCCGCCCAGGACTGGGCCACCGCCACTCTCGCCTACTATGTCGCGGCCCGTGACCAGGACAAACCCTTCCACCAGCGGGCGGCCTACCGCGTCCGGGAAGGCGTCACCACCCTGCGGGGACCCCGAAAGAAAGACCCGCCGGTCATCGTGCGCACGGTGTTCGTCTGGTCGTCGGCGAACGACCAGGCCGCGAAAGCCGCCCGGACGCTGAAACTCGCCCGTGCCCGCACCGACCTCGACACCCTCACCCGCGCCGCGGGCAGCCACCACCTCTACCGCACCGAGGCCGCGGTGCGGGCCCGCCTGACCCTGCTGGCGACGAAACACTGCGTCACCCGCTACCTGAACGCCACCACCAGCGTCGACCCGGACACCGGGAAACCGGCCCTGGCCTGGACCTTCGACTCCGCCGCGCTCGACGCCGAGGCTGCCACCGACGGCTGGTACGCGCTGCTGACCAACCTGCCTGACGACGTCGGCCCGGCTGAGGTCCTCGCCCGCTACAAAGGGCAGGAAGTCGTCGAACGGCGCTACGGCGCGTTCAAGGGCCCGCTCGCGGTCGCCCCGATGTTCCTGCACTCCAACCAGCGGATCCACGCCCTCATCCACGTGATCTGCCTGGCCCTGCTCATCTTCTGCCTGGTCGAACGCCAAGCCCGGCTCGGTACCGGCCCCGACGGGAAGATCCCCGGTCTCTACGCAGGCCGCCCCGCCCGCCCCACCGCAGCACTGGTCCTCGGCGCACTGAGCAGGCCGCGCCTCGTGCCCGCCCACGGCGACCAGCCCGCCTACATCCCCCGCCCATCGGCGCTGCACCAGCACCTCCTCGACATTCTCGGCGTCGACCCCACCCGGCCACCTTGATCGGAAACCGGGCCGGTCAACCCATCGAAACCTCATGTGCGGAAGACAGGGCTAGGCTGAGCCGTGGCCGGGCGGGCTTGCGGGAGCGCATGTATTACCGATGCTGCTGCCTCAACCTGACAGCGGACAGATCTCACGTCGCACAGCGCAGCCTAGCTGGGGACAGGGTACGAATCAGTGAGACAGACGCGCTGACTAGGTGTGTGCGGTCCGGTAAGCGCTGATCCGGTCGACGCGGTTGCCGGGCATGGGTGGAGCCTCCGAGCCGTGGGCTCGGAGGCTCCAGGTGGCGCGGTCAGTCGTCGTTGACGTGGCGCCGATGCCGGTCCTGATAGGTGAGAGCGTCGCGGATCGTGTCGCAGCGCGAGGTGAGTTCGCGTGCTTCCGCGAGTGCGGCGTCCCGAACCTTGATCACAGCGCGGCGTGATCCGTACTTTCCGCCGTAGATCTGCTGGGCGACGATAGCGAACACGCCAGTGCGTCCAAGATCTTCAGCGTGGCCAGCGACAGCCATGATCCTGCGCAGCATCGGGAAGTCGCGTCCGTCTCCCCATGCTGCCGCGAACACGACGTCGGAGACGCCAGCGAGGAACGTCACCGCCGCGAGGTGGTTCGCCTGCGACTCGATCTCTCCCGTGCTGGTCTCGCGACGCGGGGGACGGTAGCCGTTGCGCTGGGCGGCGGCCTTGACCGCCCAGGCACGGATGGTCCCTCGGTCGACCAGAAACATGTCCCCGTCATGGGGCTGGTACTGCCAGCGGTCGGGCGTCCGGGTGGCGACGTTGACGGTGTCCATTCAGGGGTGCGAGGTCGTGGCCCGCTGAGCTGGGTGTTTGCGTTGGTGTGACACGCCGCTGGTGTTGCCTGGTGGTCGGGGCTCGTGGCGGATGATCTGGGTTGTGGCTGATCCGTCCGTGTCGTGGGAGCCGCGTCTGGCAGCGGCC
>Ga0207710_10000362_pt1 | contig 31820 bp, 19 predicted proteins | sample KBSS24metaG_FD_184400 | JGI IMG/M metagenome (GOLD analysis project Ga0207710, IMG submission 184400) | Switchgrass rhizosphere microbial communities from Kellogg Biological Station, Michigan, USA - KBS S2-4 metaG (SPAdes) (version 2) | ecosystem: Host-associated > Plants > Roots > Rhizosphere...
GTCGCCATTGGCGAACTTCTGGAACCACCCGGAGCTCGAGCCGTTCTGCATCTACGATCGCCCTCGAGATGCCAACCTCTAGGAACCGCCGGCGATCACGGCGAGGAGGACCGCCTCCGTCGATCTCCCGGGGGCGTTAGGGGCGGAAGGAGGCGACAGCCGCAACGATGCGGGAGATCTCCTCGTCGGTGATCGACGGGAAGATCGGCAGGGAGCAGCTTTCGGTGGCTAGGCGCTCGCTGATCGGGAGGTCGCCTTGGTGGGGGGGCAGGCCGCTGTAGCAGGGCTGCAGGTGGATTGGGGTGGGGTAGTGGATCGCGCTGGCGACGCCCTGCTCGGTGAGGTGGGCGCGGAGGGCGTCGCGGTCGGGGGTGCGGACTACGAAGAGGTGGTAGACGTGGTCGCCGTCGCTGGCGACGGGGGCCGGGGGGGTGATGGCGGAGTCGGCGAGGGCCTCGCGCAGGGCGTCGGCGCCCTGGCGGCGGTTCTCGTTCCAGTCGTCGAGGCGGCGCAGCTTGACGCTGAGGATCGCGGCCTGAAGGGAGTGGAGACGGTGGGTGCCGGAGGCCATCTCGTGGTGGTGGCGGGTGCCCTCGCCGTGGGAGCGCATCAGGCGCAGGCGCTCGGCCAGCTCGGGGTTGGCGGTGACGATGGCGCCGCCGTCTCCCCAGCCACCGAGGTTCTTGGTCGGATAGAAGCTGAAGCAGCCGGCGTCGCCGAAGGTGCCGACGCGCTGGCCGCGGTAGCGGGCCCCGTGGGCCTGGCAGGTGTCCTCGATCAGGCGCAGGTCGTGGGCGCGGCAGAGCTCCAGCAGCGGCTCCATCTCGACCGGGCGGCCGTAGAGGTGGACCGGGATCACGCAGCGGGTGCGCTCGGTCAGCGCCGCGGCGACGATCTCGGCGGTGATCAGGGCCGTCTCCTCGTCGACGTCGACGAGGATCGGCGTGGCGCCGGTCGAGGTGACCGCCTCGGCGGTGGCGATGAAGCTGTTGCTGGGCACGATCACCTCGTCGCCGGGACCGATGCCGAGGCCGCGCAGGGCGAGATCCAGGGCGTTGGTGCCCGAGGAGACCCCGATCGCGTGGTCGGTCTCGCACCAGGCGGCGAACTCGTTCTCGAAGGTCTCGAGCTCGTCGCCGAGGGTGAACGCGGCGCTGGCGGCGACGCGCTCGATGGCGCTGAAGATCTCCGCGGTCAGCTCCGCGTCGGCGGAGTCGAGCCGGATGAAGGGCACGTTCGCCGACGCCGGCGGGGTGGCAAGTTGCTGGGGGCTCATGCGATCGGTTCCGCGATCGCCTCGCGGGGCATGCCGAAGTCGTCGTTTTCGCCCAGTGGGATCGGGCCGCCGACGCCGATCAGGCCGACGCTGCGGGCCTGCTCGGGATCGAGCAGGAGCGCGGTGACCTCCTTGCGCGAGCGGATGCCGAGTTTCGTGAAGGCTGAAGAAAGATGGCTCTTGACGGTGCTCTGAGCAAGCAGCATCCGTTCGGCGATCTCGCTGTTGGTGAGGCCCTTGGAGACCAGCGCCAGGACCTGGCGCTCGCGGTGCGAGAAGGCGGGTCGTTCGATGCTGGCCCGGAGCTTGCGCGGGACCACCGACTGGCCGCTGGCGACCGCGAGGGCGGTGACCGCGAGGGTGGTCTCGATCTCGGGCTCGAAGACGATCGCGTCGGCGCCGGCGTCGAGGGCGCGGCGGACGCTGGTGCCGGTGGCGGGTGGCGAGATGACGATGATCGCGGCATCGCCCTGGTCGCGTCGCAGGCGTCTCAGAGCGGCCATGCCGCTGGCCTCGTCGATGTCGCAGACGAAGACGAAGATGGTCGACTGATCGACGGCGGTGGTGTCGATCTCCTCGGGCGAGGTGATCGAGTGGACGACGGTCAGGCCGCCCTCGCCGAAGCTGTCGACGATCCGCTGCGAGACCGCGGCGTTGTCGCTGAGAACCTGCAACCGGGGCTTGGCCCGGAGGGTCTCGTTAATGAACTGATCGGTTTCTGCCTTCACCAGGGAAATAACGGTGGGAGGGCGGCCGCACTTCCGCGACCGAGGCGGAAAGTTGGCTACTAGGGAGTAGCCGATTTGAAGTGGGCGGAGACTTCGGCGGCCGAGAGGGCGCGGTTGTAGATCGCGACCTCGTCGAGGCTGCCGGCTCCGAACAGCGAGGAGCTGCCGCGCGACATGAAGTAGAGCGTCGAGTTGGCGAAGTTGCCGGCGCCGGTGCCGCTGTTGGCCTTCGTGTAGGTGACCGGCGCGCCGTCGACATAGGGGATGACCTGCTGGGCGGCGGCGGCTCCGCTGTTGAAGACGAATGCGTAATGGTGCCAGACGCCGGCGCTGGGTCGTACGAAGTAGGCGGTGTTGCGGGTCAGCAGGCGGCCGATCCCGACCCCGAAGCGGCCACCCTGTTCGGGCGAGTTCGGGGAGATGAAGAAGCCGCCCGCGTTGAGCGTTGAGTTCGACGTGAACTCCATCGCGAGGTCTTCGTTGCTCGAGAAGGAGTTCCATTTCAGCCAGAACTCGACCGTCAGCTGTGAGGTGCCGGTGAGATTCAGGGAGGCGGTGGCGGTGTCGTTGGTGCCATCGAAGGAGACGGCGGTGTTCGAGTCGGTGCCGAGGCCACCGGCCACGCCGAGAGTCGGGCCTCCTGAGGTCGTCGCCGTGTGGCTGCCGACCCCGTCCGCGAGGCTGGTGCCCGAGGTCTCGGCCATCCGCCAGTAGTCGATCAGGCCGCTGGTGCCGGCGATCGTGCCGCTGTAGTTGCTCTGCACGTTGAGGACGACGCTGGTGGTCCCGGTGGCGCCGAGATTGTCGGTGACCCGCAGCCCGATCGTGCGGTTGCCCGAGGTAGCGAAGGCTTTAGTGGTGGTCGCGGTGGCGCCGGTGCTCGTCTCGTAGGTGCCGTTGCCGTCGAGGTCCCATTCGTATTTGGCGACAGTCCCGTCCGGGTCGCTCGAGGCGGCGCCGTTGAAGCTGGCCGTCGAGCCAACCGTGACCGGGTTCGGCGTGATCGTGAAGGAGGCGACCGGGGCACGGTTCTGGACGGTGATGACTTTGCTGGTCGTCGCCGTGGCGCCGAGGTTGTCGGTGACCCGCAGGCCGACGGTGGCGTTGCCGACGGCGCTGAACGTTTTGCTGGTCGTCGCGGTGGCGCCGGTGTCGGTCTCGTAGGTCCCGTTGCCGTCCAGATCCCATTCGTATTTGGCGATCGTCCCGTCGGGGTCGGTGGAGCCGGAGCCGTTGAGGGCCACCGCGGTGCCGGTCGGGACCGGGTTCGGGGTCGCCGTGAAGGACGCGGTCGGGGCGCGGTTGCTGACGGTCAGGGCTTTGCTCGTCGTCGCGGTGCCGCCGTTGTTGTCGGTGACCCGCAGACCGACGTTGAAGTTGCCGGCGGTGGCGAAGACTTTGGTCGTGCTCGCGATGGTCGTGCTCGCGTCGTAGGTCCCGTTGCCGTCGTAGTCCCATTCGTATTTGGCGATCGTCCCGTCGGGGTCGGTGGAGCCCGAGGCGTTGAGGGTGACCGACTGGCCGCTGGTGACCGGGTTCGGAGTCGCGGTGAAGGAGGCGGTTGGGAGGCGGTTCTGGACCGTCAGGACCGTCGTCGTGGTCCCCTGGGCGCCGGCATTGTCGGTGACGCGGAGGCGGATCGTCGGCGTGCTGGCGCTGGCGTAGGTTTTCGAGGTCGTCGCGGTCGTGCCGGTGTTGGTCTCATAGGTCCCGTTGCCGTCCAGATCCCATTCGTATTTGGCAATCGTCCCGTCGGGGTCGTTGGAGGCAGAGGCGTCGAAGTTGACCGCGGTGCCGGTCGGGACCGGGTTCGGCGTAGCCGTGAAGGAGGCGACCGGGGCCCGGTTCTGGACCGTGATCGCTTTGCTCGAGGTTGCGGTGGCGCCGAGGTTGTCGGTGACCCGCAGGCCGACGGTGACGGTGCCGGCGGTCGCGAAGGCTTTGCTGGTCGTCGCGGTGGCGCCGGTATCGGTCTCGTAGCTGCCGTTGCCGTCGAGGTCCCATTCGTATTTGACGATCGTGCCGTCAGGGTCGCTGGAGGCAGCGCCGTTGAAGGCGACGGCCGTGCCGGTCGGGACCGGGTTCGGGGTGGCCGTGAAGGACGAGGTCGGAGCGCGGTTGCTGACGGTAAGCGCACGGGTCGTCGTCGCAGTGCCGCCGTTGTTGTCGGTGACCCGCAGGCCGACTTCGAAGTTGCCGGCGGTGGCGAAGACTTTGGCCGTCGACGCACTGCTCGTCGTCGCGTCGTAAGTCCCGTTGCCGTCGTAGTCCCATTCGTATTTGGCGACGGTGCCGTCGGGGTCAGTCGAGCCCGAGGCGTTGAGGGTGACCGACTGGCCGCTGGTGACCGGGTTCGGAGTGGCCGTGAACGAGGCCGTGGGCAGGCGGTTCTGGACCGTCAGGGCGCGCGTCGTGGTGCTCGTGGCGCCGTTGTTGTCGGTGATCCGCAGGCCGATCGTCGGCGTGCTGGCGGTGGCGTAGGTTTTCGCCGCGGACGCGGTGGCACCGGTGTCGGTCTCGTAGGTCCCGTTGCCGTCGAGGTCCCATTCGTATTTGGCAATCGTGCCGTCGAGGTCCGAGGAGGCAGAGGCGTCGAAGTTGACCGCGGTACCGGTCGGGACCGGGTTCGGGGTCGCCGTGAAGGAGGCCGTCGGCGGGCGGTTCTGGACGGTGACCGTACGCGTGGTCGTCGCGGTGCCGCCGTCGCTGTCGGTGATCCGCAGGCCGATCGTCGGGTTGCCGGCGGTCGCGAAGCTCGCGGTCGCGCTGGCGGTATTGCCGGTGTCGGTCTCGTAGGTCCCGTTGCCGTCGAGGTCCCATTCGTATTTGGCAATCGTGCCGTCGGGGTCTGAGGAGGCAGAGGCGTCGAAGCTCACCGCGGTCCCGGTCAGGACCGGGTTCGGGGCGGCCGAGAAGGATGCCGTCGGCAGCTGGTTCTGGACCGTCAGGGTTCGGGTGGTCGTCGCCGTGGCACCGTCGTCGTCGCTGACGCGGAGGCCGATTTCACGGTTGCCGGCATTCGGGTAGGAGGAGCTCGTCGTCGGCGTGGTGCCGGTATCGGTCTCGAAGCTGCCGTTGCCGTCCAGGTCCCATTCGTATTTGACGACTTTGCCGTCGGAATCGGTAGAGGCGGAGCCGTCGAAGACCACCTGCGTCAAAGAGGGAACGGGGTTGGGGGAGGCCGTGAAGGCGGCCGCCGGAGCGCGGTTCTGGACCGCGAGGTTGGCGGCGGTCGTGGTCCTGGCGCCGTCGCTGTCGGTGACGCGCAGGCCGACCGGCACCGTGCCTTTCTGGGCGTAGGAGCGGTTGACGGTCGCGGTGGTGCCGGTGTCGGTCTCGTAGCTGCCGTTCCCGTCCAGGTCCCATTCGTAGTGGGCGATCGGGCCCTCGGGATCGCTCGAGGCGCTGGCGTCGAAGCTGACCTGGTCGCCGGTCGTGACCGGATTCGGCGTCGCCGTGAAGGCGGCGGTGGGCAGCGTGCCGAAGACGGTCAGCGTCCGAGTCGTGGTGCCAGTTTCCCCGGCGTCGTCGGTGACTCGCAGGCCGATTACCTGGTCCCCGGCGGTCGGGAAGGAGGTGCTCACGGTCGGCGTCGTGCCGGTGTCGGTCTCATAGCTGCCGTTGCCGTCGAGGTCCCATTCGTACTTGACGACGGCACCGTCGGGGTCGGTCGAGGCAGCGGCGTCGAAGGTCGTCTGGACCCCGGCCGCGACGGGGTTCGGGTTGGTCAGGAAGGACGCCACCGGTGGCTTGTTGACGCTGGCGTCGTAGTGGGCGGCGACCTCGGGGGCGCTGAGGGCCCGGTTGTAGATCGCCAGCTCGTCGAGGCTGCCGCTGCCGAACAGGCCGGCGGCGGCGCGCGACATCAGGAAGAGGTTGGAGCTGGCGAAGTTGCCGGCGCCGGTGCCGCTGGCGGTCTTTTCGTAGGCGATCGGCTGGCCATCGACGTAGGGGATGACCTGCTGGCCGGCGGCCGCGGTGCTATCGAAGACGAAGGCGTAGTGGTGCCAGGCGCCAGCACTGGGGCGGGCGAAGTAGGCATTGTTGCGGGAGGCGCCGCGGCCGATGCCGACGCCGAACTTGCCGCCCAGCTCGCCGGCATTGGGGTCGACCAGGAAGCCGCCGTCGTTTTCGTTGAAGTTCGGGGTGAACTCCATCGCCAGGCGGTCGTTGTTCGCGTAGGCCGCCCAGTTGAGCCAGAATTCGACGGTCAGGCGCGGCGTGCCGGAGAGGTTGAGCGGGGCGCTGGCGGCGGCGCTGGAGCCGTCGAAGCTGGCGGCTTTGTTCGGGTCGCCGACAAGAGCGCCGGGAGCTCCGTAGCCGATGTTCCCCTGGCCGGTGGCATTGCGGCCGCCGACGCCGTCGGTGAAGGTGTTTCCGGACGGCTCGCCGAGGCGCCAGTAGTCGATCAGGCCGCTGGTCGAGGTGACGGCACCGTAGTAGGAGCCGACCACGGTGACGAGGCGGCTTGCCGTCGCCGCTTCGCCGCTGTTGTCGACGACCCGCAGGCCGACGTTGACTTCACCGTTGTGGGTGAAGCGCGTGTTGACGGTCGGAGTCGTGCCGGTGCTCGTCTCATAGCTGCCGTCGCCGTCGAGATCCCATTCGTATTTGACGATCGAGCCGTCGGGGTCGGAGGAGGCGGAGGCGTTGAGGGCCACCTGCGTACCGATCGGCGCCGGGTTGGGGGTTGCCGTGAAGGAGGCGGTCGGGGGCTGGTTGGTGACGACGACGTCGACGTTGTTGGTGCCGGTGACGCCGCCGTTGTCGGTCACCCGCAGGCCGACGCTGTAGTGGCCGGGCATGCTGTAGCTCTTCGTCACCGTGGGCGTCGCGCCGGTGTTCGTCTCGAAGCTGCCGTTGCCGTCGAGGTCCCATTCGTATTTGGCGATGCTGCCGTCCACATCTTTGGAGGCGGAGGCGTTGAAGTTGACGGTGGCATTCGTTTCGACCGGGTTCGGCGTCGCGGTGAAGGAGGCCTGCGGCGCTTTGTTGCCGCCCCGCGCCAGGTAGTGCGAGGAGATTTCGGCGGGGCTCAGGGTCCGGTTGTAGATCGCCAGCTCGTCGAGGCTGCCTTTGCCGAACAGGGCGCTGGCGGCACGCGACATCAGGTAGAGCGTCGAGTTGGCGAAGGGCCCGGCGCCGATGCCGCTGGCGGTCTTTTCGTAGGAGATCGGCTGGCCGTCCACGTAGGGGATGACCTGCTGGCCCGCCGCGGCAGTGGTATCGAAGACGAACGCGTAGTGGTGCCAGGTGCTGGCGCTGGGGCGCGCGAAGTAGACGTTGTTGCGTGATTCGCCGCGGCCAATGGCGACGCCGAATTTGCCGCCCTGCTCACCCGCGTTGGGGTCGACCAGGAAGCCGCCGTTGGTGTTGTTGAAATTCGGCGTCAGCTCCATCGCCAGGTCGTCGTCATTGGCGTAGGCCGCCCAGTTGAGCCAGAATTCAACCGTCATCTGCGAGCTGCCGGAGAGGTCGACGGGGGCGCTGGCGGCGCCACTGGCGCCGTCGAAGGTGGCCGCCGGGTTGGGGTCGAATTCGAGCGCGCCGGGAGTGCCGAGCGTGACTCCGCCCGAGATCCCGGCCGTGCTGCCGCCGACGACGTCGGCGAAGGTGTTGCCGGACGGCTCGCCGAGGCGCCAGTAGTGGGTCAGGCCCGGCGTCGCGCCGACGGCGCTGCTGTAGGCGCCGCCGACGGTGACCGTCCGCGTGGCCGTCGCGGTGGCGCCGCCACTGTCGGTGACGCGCAGGCCGACCGGGTAGTCGCCCGGGCTCGGGAAGCTGACGCTCGTCTGCGACACGGTGCCAGTGTTCGTCTCGAAGCTGCCGTTGCCGTCCAGGTCCCATTCGTATTTGGCGATCGCGCCGTCGGGATCGAAGGAGGCGCTGCCGTTGAGGATCGCGGTGGCGTTGGCCGCGACCGGGTTGGGGGAGACCGTGAAGGACGCCTGCGGAGAGTGGTTCTCGACCGTCAGGGTGCGCGTCGCGGTGGCGATGGCGCCGCTGTTGTCGGTCACTCGCAGGCCGATCTGCCGCACGCCTTCGGTGGTGTAGGAGGCGGTCGTTTTCGCGGTCGCGCCGGTGTTCGTCTCGTAGCTACCGTTGCCGTCGAGATCCCATTCGTATTTGACAACCGTGCCGTCGGGGTCGGTGGAGCCGGTGGCGTCGAGGGAAACCTGGGTTTCGGTCGGGACCGGGTTCGGCGTGGCCGTGAACGAGGCGGTCGGGAATTTGTTGGTGCGGGCCGCCTGGTAGTGGGAGGAGATCTCCGTGCTGCTCAGTGCCCGGCCGTAGATCGACACCTCGTCGAGGCTGCCTTTGCCGAAGAGGGTGCCGGCCGCGCGCGACATCATGTACAGCGTCGAGTTGGCAAAGGGCCCGGCGCCGGTGCCGCTGTTGAGCTTTTCGTAGGGCATCGGCTGGCCGTCGACGTAGGGGACGATCTGCTGCCCGGCCGCGGCGGTGGTGTCGAAGACGAAGGCGTAGTGGTGCCAGGTGCCGGCGCTGGGACGCGCGAAGTAGACGTTGTTGCGGGCTTCGCCGCGACCGATGCCGACACCGAACTTGCCGCCCTGCTCGGCCGCGTTGGGGTCGATCAGGAAGCCGCCGCTGACGTTGTTGAAGTTCGGCGTGAACTCCATCGCCAGGTCGTCGTCGTTCGCGTAGGCCGCCCAGTTGAGCCAGAATTCGACGGTCAGCTGGGAGGTGCCGGAGAAGTCGAGGGGCACGCTGGCGGCGCCGGTCGAGCCGTCGAAGCTGGCGGCGGTGTCGAGGTCGCTGTCGATCGCACCCGGGGTGCCGAGCGTGAACCCGTTCTGGGCGGTGGCCGTGTGGCCACCGGTCGCCGAGTCGGCGAAGCTGTTGCCGGTCTGCTCGCCGAGGCGCCAGTAGTCGCGCAGGCCCGGGGTGCCGAGGATTTCCGAGCGGTAGGTGCTGCCGTGACCGACGATCAGGGCGTGGCTGATGGTCGCCGTGCCACCGCTGTTGTCGGTGACCCGCAGCCTGATCGTCAGGTCGCCTTCGGTGCTGTAGCTCCTGCTCGCGGTCGGCGTCGAGCCGGTGCTGGTCTCGTAGGTACCGTTGCCGTCGAGGTCCCATTCGTATTTGACGACCGTTCCGTCGCTGTCGGAGGAGCCGGAGCCGTCGAAGGTGACCAGCGTTTCTTTCGAGGCCGGGTTGGGGGAGATCGTGAAGGCGGCTTTCGGGGCGATGTTCCCCGGCGTGCCGCTGCTGACGACGACCACCCGTGAGGTCTGGTCGCTGGCACCGCCGTTATCGGTGATCCGCAGTCGCACGGTCACTTCTTCGGGGTTCGCGTAGGTCTTGCTGGCGGTCGGCGTCGTGCCGGTGTCGGTCTCGAAGCTGCCGTTGCCGTCGAGGTCCCACTCGTAGTGCGCGATCGTGCCGTCGATGTCGCTCGAGCCCGAGGCGTTGAAGGTGACCGCGCTGCCGGTCGAGGTCGGGTTCGGCGTCGCCGTGAAGGCGGCTTTCGGCGGCGTGTTGCCGTCGATGACGATGCCCGTCGGGGTCTGCGGCTGCACGCCGCCGTCGGCGAAGATGTTGTACGTCGCCTGCTGGATCCGTGGGTCGCTCGAGTCGACCGCCGGGTCTTCGTAGCTTTCGCTCGGTTTGTTGAGCAGGTGCGGCGCCAGCCCCCAGGACCACTGGATCGTGCCGGCGGAAAAGACGAGGGCGCCGCTGGGGGCCGTGTACTTGACCGCGGAGACGGTCGTCGGCTGGCCCGGTGGCGGCGAGGTCGAGTAGAGCAGCCCCTCGTCCTGGATCCACTCCGGCGGGCTGGGAGCACTGCCGAGGTCGCTGGAGCTGACCCGGGTCACCCCGGCCGGCTGTTTGGCGAGGTACTGGGCCTGGGTCGGGATCGAGTCCCACTCCCAGCCGTTGAGGTTGGTGCCGATCGAGGTGCTCGAGCCGGAGGAGATCCCGGTGTTGCGCCAGATCCGGTCGCCGGAGAATTCGCCCTGCACGTTGGCGGCGGGGACGGTCAGCGGGTAGTCGTAGTTGTCGTTGTCGCCCACGTACATCGAGCCGAGCAGCGAGTTCTCGGGTTCGTTGGGGCCGACGCGACCGCCGGCCGGCGCGTTGGGGCTGCCGGGCGGGGCGCCGTCGTCGCGGAAGGTGGTGGTCGCGTACTGGGGGTTGTCGTCGGCCGTGCCGGCTTTGCCGTCGAGGCCGAGGGCGTCGTCTTTGGTGCCTTTGATGCCGTCGGGGCCCCAGTCGTTGACGCCTTTGGAGCCTTCGGGGGTGCCGCTCGGGCTGGTCCCCTCGACCGCCTTGTAACAGACGAGGGTGCGGAAATTGTCCTCGTAGCGGACCCGCCAGTAGGCGGTGTTGCCGCTGAACGAGGCGATGTTGACGCCGGCATCGCGAGCGGCCTTGTAGCCGGTCATCTCGGCGCCGGACCAGTACTCGTCGTGGCCGGAGATCACCAGCGTTTTGTGGTTGAGCAGCTGGCTCGGGGTCTGGCTGACCGAGGTGCTGTCGGTGTAGTCGACTTCATAGCCCTGCCGCTCCATCCACTCGACCATCGGGAAGTCGGCTTTGAAGAACCAGTTGGCGTCGTTGTAGCTGTTTTCGTACGGGCGTTCGAAGGAGACCTTGACCGCGCGCGAGGTGCCGGTGATCGTTTCGAAGCCGGCCGAGTTGAAGCGATAGAGGGAGTGGCCCTTGAAGTTGTTGTAGGCCTGGTAGGTGGCGGTCGGCAGTTTGTAGAGGAGCGCCGATTTCCGGGAGTCGTTGCGGACTACGAAGAGGATCTGGTTGTCCTGAGAGGTCGCCAGATCCTTAATGCGGGCGATGTAGACACCCGAGGCGGGGAGGGAGCTGGCGGGGACGGTCAGCGAGTTTTCCCAGTTCTCACAGGACCAGTAGCCGGTGGTTTCGTCGGGCGATTCGCAGTTGCGGTCGTTGCTGACCGTGACTTTTTTCGCCTGATAGACGAGGCGGCCGCCGGCGCCGCCGTACCAGCCCATCCGGAAGACGTTGACTTCGGCGCTGCCGCTGCCGCTGGGGAGGGCGATCCGCAGCGGCACGCTTTCGCCGAAGTTGAAGCTGCTCTTGGTCGCGTAGCCGACGATCCCGTTCTGGTCGTAGTTGGTGAGCTGCCAGGCGCTCGAGCCGGCGCCCATGCAGTTGTTCTCGTTCACCACCGGGTTCGGGTTCGGGCAGGTGACCGCGGCGCCGGCGTGGGCGGGAAGGGCGAAGAGGGCTCCGAGGAAAAGGAGCAGGAGTGGGAGTCGGATACGCATCGTCAAAGCAGCAACGCGGAAAGATGTCATTGGCTGCCGAGGCCGGAGGATGAAATTCGGCCGGTGTTCGGGGAGAAGAGGTCTAGATTGGCTTGAAAGTCCTGTGCTTGACCTTCCGTTCCTTATGGCGTGCGCACCGCGATAGCCGTCATTTCCCTTGCCTTCCTTGCCGCCTTCTCGATGGCGTCGCACTGGACCGGCCCGATCGATTGGGAGACCGACGCGCTCTTCTACCAGTCGAAGGTCGAAGAGATCTCGGGCACCGACGCGGCGACGGCGCGGCAGGAGGTGTTCGGCGGGCCGCTGTCCAACTATGAGCGTCAACTTGAGGTTGAGACTCCAGACGAACCGCCGCGGGTGAGCGACCCGGCCTGGGTCGAATACAGCTCCAGCTTCTACGCCCGCCGCCTGCTGCTGCCCGCCGTGGCCGCGGCGATCAAGCCGATCTTCGGTGAGCGCAGCCTGCTGCTGCTTTCGCTGCTCGGCTTCGTCCTCGTCCCGGTTCTGCTCTTCACGCTGCTGCGTCGCCGCTTCGCCTACGGGGTCAGCTTCGCGATCGCGGCTGTGGTGATTCTCTGGCCGCCGCTGCGAGCCTGGTCGGTCTTCCCGCTCACGGACAGCTCCGGCCTGGCCCTGCTGATCGCCTCTCTTCTCTGCGGTGCTCTTGTGCTTGAACGCGGCCGGCGTTGGCTGGCGCCGTGGTTCGCCTGCGTGCTGGCGCTCGCCTTCACGCGCGACATCGCCTTCATCCCGGTGATCGCGGCGCTCGGCGTCCTCACCGTGCGTCGCGACCGAACCGTCGCCGCGCTGATCGGCTGCGGCGTCTTGGCATCGCTGCCGTCGCTGTTCGTGCAGAGCGTCTCGATGTCCGAGTCGCTGGCCTACGTCTTCGCCAACCACACGATCCCGACCGAAACCGGCTGGGGCTCGGTGCTCGCCGACTACCCGGGCAACCTCGCCCACATGCTGGGGCGCTACGCCGACTACGCGGCGGGCAATCCCCTGGTGGTGTTAGGCGCGCTCGGTGGCCTGGTTGGCGCCTTTGCGCTGGGCCGCCGCCGCGACCCACTGACCGTGCTGGTCTGGTCGACCCTGCCCGGCTACCTGCTGCTGATGGCTGTCGGCCCGGCCTTCTCGTCCTTCCGCTACGAGCTGGTGCTGATGCCGTTGATCGGGTTCGGCTACGCGCTGATCGCCGAACGGGCCCTGGCATGGGCCGGCGTGCATCGGGCCGAGGCTGAGCTCGGGCTCGGGCAGGCGGGCTACGCGGCGAAGTCGCCGCGGCGTCGTGGCGACCCGCGCGCGATCCTGGTCGCCGTGCACAGCGCTGCTCCCGGAGGTGCCCAGGCGATGGCGCTGGCCCAGGTCGAGTGCTTCGCCGATCGCTGCAAGGTGGTCTCGGCTGTGCCCGCGGGCCCGCTGCGGGAACGCTTTGCCGCCTGCGGCCCGGTGATCGAGCGGGCGCCCTCGCTGCCCACCTGGGAGGCGACGCCCTGGCGCTGGGGACTGCAACTGCTGCGCAGCTGCACCGATGCCTTCCGGCTCGCCCGGGTGATCCGCCGCAACGAAGTCGACGTGGTGCTGACCAGCAGCACCGTGCTGCTCGCCCCGGTGCTGGCGGCCCGGATCGCCGGCGTGCCGAGCTACGTCCACGCCCGGGAGTGGCCGACGGCCTGGACCGGTCGCGCCGTCTTCTGGCTGCAGCGCCACGGCGCCGACACCGTCGTCGCGATCTCAGCCGGCGTCGCCGATCGCTTCGCCGGCCGCGGCCGGGCGAGGGTGATCTGCATCCCCGATGGGATCACCCCGCGCGAGGGTGAGCCGCTGCGCACCGAGTTGCGGACGCCGCTGCGCCTCTGCGTGATCGGCAGCCTCACCGGCGGCGACGGCAAGGGCCAGCATCGCGCCGTCGAAGTCGTCGGCCTGCTGCGCGAGCAGGGGGTGGAGGCGAGCCTGAGCGTCGTCGGACCCGTCCTCGACGAGGACTACGCGGAGCGTGTGCGCGAGACGATCCGGCGCTGTGGCGTCAGGGACCGGGTTGAAATCACGGGGCCGGTCAGCGACGTCCCCGGCCTGCTGCGCGAGCACGACGCGTTGCTCTTCTGCTCGAGCCAGGGAGCCGACGTGACGCCGCTGGTCCTGATGGAGGCGCTGGTCGAGGAGCGGCCCGTGATCGCCACCGACGTCGGCAGCGTTGCCGAGGTGCTCGAGAACGGCGCCTGCGGCACCGTGGTGGCGGCCGGAGACGTCGCCGCGATGGCTGCTGCCGTGCGCGAGCTGATCGCCGACCCGGAGCGGGCCTGGGCGCGGGCGCGCCGCGGCGCCGAGCGGGTCAGGCAGCACTACGACCGTCAGGCTGGGCTGGATCGTCTCTGGGGCGAGACGGTCGCCGAGACCGACGCTCGCGTAGGCGCAGAAGTTCCGCCGTCTTTCATCCGTTTCTCCAACGATTGCCCCCGTGACCCATCCGCCCAGGTCGACCGCTAGGACCGCGTGAACTTCATCCGTCTTCTCAGAGAGCTCTGGCAGCGCCGCCTCCTGGTGGTGCTTGCCGCTGTGATCGCCGCCGCCGTCTCGGCGCTGGCCGTCTTCAACGTCAGCGTCGCGCCGCCCGGGCTGTCGAAGCGCGACCACGCTGAAGCCCGGGGGACGATCGAGATCCTCGTCGACTCGTCGCGTTCGCCGATCGCCGACGTCGGTCGAGATCTCGAACCGCTGACGGCTCGGGCCGGCGTCTTCGCCCGCTACATCGCCGGCGGCAACGTGATCAAACGGATCGCCGAGGCGACCGGGATTCCCGTCAAACAGATCGAAGTCGCCGGTCCAGCGCCGCTGCCCGGCGAGGCGATCGGGACCACCGCGCCGCCTGAAAAACTGCTCCCCTACGGGTTCGAAATCGTCCAGCGCGACCAGCTGCCGATCGTCAACGTCGAAACCCGCGCCCCGACCCTTGACGAGGCGCGCGCGCTGGCCGCGGCGACCCCGGGCGCCGTACGGGGAATCGTCTCCAAGATCCAGGCCGAACAGCAGATCCCAGACTCGAAAAAAGTCACCTTCCGAGTGCTCGGCCCGGCGCAGTCGCACCTCGCCACCGAAGCGCTGGGGGCGAAGGCCGCGATCGGGATCTTCGTCGTCCTCTTTGGGCTCGGCATCCTCCTCATCCTTGGAGTGCCACGCCTGAAAGAGGCCTGGCATGCCGCCGGCGACGAGCCGCCCGCGGCGGCACCGGTGCACGACGGCGAGTACCCGCCGATCTCACCGATGGACCTGCCGACCATCCCAGCGGAGAAGCCCCCAGCCCTGGCGCCTGCCGAGTCGTTCGCGGAGCGCGCACGACTCGAGATGCGTCATGGCGGCGATGGCTGACGACGCGCAGGTCTCCAGCGGCGAGCTCCGTGAGGCGACGCTGGAGGGTGTGCGCTGGATCTCGGCCACCCGGATCGCCTTCGAGTTCGTCGCCGCGGCCGGCGCGGTCGCCCTCGCTCACCTCGTCCCGCCCGCCGACTACGGCCGCTTCGCGATCGCGCTGGTGCTGCCGGAGATCGCCCTCTCGCTGGTCAACGAGGGCCTCGGCACCCCGCTCGTCCAGCGCCAGCTGCTGAGCAAGCGCCACATCGAGGCGACGATGGCGCTCGGCATCGGCGGCGGGCTGCTGATGACGGCGCTGACCCTGGTGCTCGCCCCGCTGGTCGCCGAGCCGCTCTTCGGCGGCCCCACGGCGGAGCTGTTCGAGATCTACTCGCCGGTCTTCGTGATCGCAGGGCTGATGATCGTGCCACTGGCGATGCTGCAGCGCCGACTCGAGTTCAATCGGATCGGCATCTCGGAAGTCGCCTCGGCGGCGGTGACGACGGTCGTCTCCGTGACCCTCGCGGTCTACGGCTTCGACGCCGAGGCCTACGTGCTGGGCAGCCTGGCCGGGATCGCCGCCTGGGCCGTGGTGCTGCTGATCTTCGCGCGGATGAAGGCGCTGCCGCGGCTGCGTCGCAAGGAGATGCGGGAAGTCGTCTCGACCGGGGCACCCGCAGCCGGCGCCGGCCTGGCCGGGATCGGCACCCGCAACGCCGATTACGCGATCCTCGGCGCCCAGCTGAGCGCCGCCCAGGTCGGCTTCTACTACCGCGCCTTCACGATCGGGGTCGAGTACGAGCGCAAGCTCAGCGGCATCGTCACCCGGATCGCCTTCCCGGTCTACTCGCGGACCAAGGACCTCGACCACCTGCGCCAGATCCGCCGCCGCATCGTCCGCCTCAACGCGACCACGGTCTTCCCGCTGCTGGCCTTCTTCATCGTCGTCGCTCCGGTCCTGGTGCCGTGGATGTTCGGCGCCCGCTGGGAGCCGGCGGTCGTCCTCGCCCAGATCCTCGCCGTGGCGGGGATGGCGGGGACGATGAAGAACACGATCGATCCGCTGATCCTGGCGACCGGCCGGCCGCGCCCGCTGATGGTCTTCAACGTCTGCGAAGTGGCGCTCTACGTCGGCGTCCTGATCCTCGCCTCCTCGGGCGGCAACCTGGTCGTCGTCTGCGCGGCGGTCTCCAGCTTCCGCGTCGTCGCCCTCTTCGCCTCCTATCGGCTGCTGCTCGGGCGCGTCCTCGACATCTCGCTCAGGGAGCTGGTCGGCGACGCCGGCGCGGCCCTGGGCGCCTGCCTGGCGCTGATCGCGGTGGCGCTGCCGGTCAGGATCGAGCTCGACGCCGACGCGGTGCCGCTGCTGTTCGCCTGCGCCGCCGTCGGCTTCCCGGTCTATCTGCTGGCTCTGCGCCTGCTCAGCCGCACCGCCTGGGACGACCTGTTCATGGTCGCGCGGCGGATCCTCCCGGGTGGCGGCCGCGGCTCAGCTCCCACCGAGCCGCCCAGTGGCGAGATCGCCGCCGTCGGCATCCCAGCTCCGGTCGCCGCCGACTGACGGCTGCGCTGAGATCCAAGTGTCAGTTGACCCCCTATATCGGGGTCAAGTGACATTTGGTCAGGCGCGGTCTAACGGGCGCTCGCCGCGAGGGCGGGCTCGGAGGTGCCGGCTGCCGGCGCGACGCCGGCGGTGCGGCGGGCGATGATGATGAACTCGTGGTTGTTGGTCTCCGCGGCGAGGACTTCGAGCGGCAGCCCGTACTCCTCGCGGCAGCGGGTCAACAGGGCCAGGAACGAGTTCAGCGTGAAGGTGTGGAAGTGGATCGAGTAGTCCTCGTCTTCGAGCTTGGCGGCGTGGGCGGCCACCTCGTCGGCGGGGACCTCAATGGCCAGTTGCGACCATTCCTCGTAGTGCTTCGCCCGCGAGACCTGCGGGCCCTCCTCGTGATCGCGGAGGAGGTGCTCGATCGTGGTCTCGTCGCGGTTGCGGTCGAACTTGGTGCGGCGCCGGTCCGGCGCCGCCAGATAGAGCACGCCGCCCTCACGCAGCACCCGGGCGTGGGTCATCAGGGCGCCGATCGGGTCCTGGGTGTGCTCGATCAGGTGATTGACGATCACGAAGTCCATCGAGGCGCTGGGCACCGAGGCGAGCTCCTCGCCGTCGTCGATGAAGTCAGGGGTGACCAGCTCGTACTCGTCCAGCTCCGGGTAGTGGGTGCGCAGATCCTCGACTCCCATGCGGTCGACGTAGCGGGCGCGGGCGCCGCGGGGGAGACCCAGCGGCAGGTGCAGGGCACCGACCTCGAGCCCGTCGCCGCTCAGGTAGCGGCCGGCGAGGTGGCGGCGCACGGCGACGTGGCGACGCTCCTTGGAGTAGACGACCTTGCGGGCCGCGTCCTTGGCTCGTCTGATCTTGCGCCGGGCAATGGTGCGCACATGGGGACAACGTCTCCTGGCCGCCGCCGCTTTCGCGCGCAAGCGCAGGGGCCTCGGCTTCGTTTCTGAAATGCGATGTCAGATCACCGCCTGCTCATCATCACCCCGGTCCGCAACGAGGCCGAGCACATCCAGCGCGTCGCCAGCGGTCTGCTGGCCCAGGTCCGCAAACCCGACCTGTGGCTGGTCGTCAACGACGGCTCCGACGACGACACGCTCGAAGTCGCCGAGCGTCTCAGCCTCGAAATCGACTTCATGCGGGTGGTTTCGACCCCGCCGGACTTCACCCGCGCCGCCAGCGACCGCCTCGCCGTCGCGGCAGCGCCGCGTGCCTTCAACTACGGCCTGCACACGATCGATCCGCGCCAGCTCTCGCTGTTCACCCACATCGGCAAGCTCGACGGCGACGTCGAGCTGCTCTCCGGGTACTTCGCGACGGTCCTCTCCGAGTTCGACCGCGACCCGCGGCTCGGCATCGCCGGCGGCGTCATCCTCGAGCGGCACCGCGGCGAGTGGCAGGAAACGCCGAGTGCCCGCGAACACGTGCGCGGCGCCCTGAAGCTCTACAGCCGCGAGTGCTTCGCGGCGATCGGCGGCGTCGACGAGCGCCTCGGCTGGGACGGGATCGACGAGGTCACCGCGCGCATGCGTGGCTACGAGACCCGCTCCCTGACCCAGGCGCGGGCGCTGCACCATCGCCACACCGGCAGCGCCGACGGCCGCCTGCGCGGCCACGTTCGCTGGGGGGAAGCGCACTGGATCCTCCACCACGGGCCGACCTGGACCCTGATGCGCGCCGGCAAGGTGGCGGCGATCCGCCCCCAGGTCATTTCCGGCGCCGCCTACCTCTACGGCTACGCCCGCGCTGCCGCACGTGGCGTCCAGCGGGTCGACACCGACGGCTACAAGCAGTTCGTGCGCGCCGAGCAGCGCCGCCGGATCCGCTCCCGCCTGCGCCGCCAGCCCATCGCGCCCAGCGCTCCAGTCGCCCTGGGGGGATGAAAGAAGGCCGGCTCGCGGCCCGTTCATCTCTCGTGGCCTAGGTAAGCCGCGACCCCTTGACAAATGGAACTGGCGCGAACCCTCAAGATCCTCTGGCACCGCCGTCGCCTCGTCGCGCTCGGTGCTTTCGTCGCCTTCCTTGCGGCGATCCTCAGCGTCTACAGCGTCAGCCTGGCGCCGCCCTCGCTGACCAGCCGCACCAACGTCTTCGCGACCGCCTCGACGCAGCTGCTCGTCGACGCCCCGGACTCCGCCTTTGCCGACCTGGCCAACGACCTGACGCCTCTGGAGACGCGAGCCAGCGTCTTCGCCCGCTTCCTGGCCAGCCCGGCCTCACTGGAACTGATCGCCCGCGAAGCCAAGGTGCCGGTCGAGTCGATCGAGGCCGAGGGCCCCTACGACATGAACCTGCCGGTGATCCAGCAGGAGCCGACGGCGGGCGCCCGCAGCTCGCAGCTGATCGGCGAGGGAGCCCTGTACCGACTGCGCTTCGAGAACAACCCGGTGCTGCCGATCGTCTCCGTCTTCGCCCAGGCGCCGACCGAAGCGGAGGCGATGGCGCTCGCCAACGCGGCGCCGAAAGCGCTCAGCACCTACATCGGCTCGATCCAGTCCAACCAGCAGACGCCCGACGATCGTCGCGTCGTGATCCGCAAGCTCGGCAAAGCCACCGGCGGGGTGGTCAACCAGGGCGTCAACCTGCAGATCGCCATGCTCGTCTTCTTCATCGTCTTCGGCGCCTGGTGCATGCTTCTGATCCCGGCTCAGACGATCGCCCGCGGCTGGCGTGAATCGCAGCTCTATGGCGACGCCGGAGCCGCCGATGCCCGCTTCGGCAAGGGCAAGCAGGGCGAGCACGAGCGGGTGCGCTGATGCCTGAGGCAGCCGGGCGGACGGCTACCTGGGACGGCGACGCCTGGCCACACACGCGGCGACCGCTGCCGTGGATGTTCGCGGTGCTGCTGGGGATGATCTTCCTCGTCCCCTTCGACGCGATCCACCTCAAGGTGGCGCTGCCGTTCAGCTCCGACCTCGATCGCTTCGTGGTGATGGTCCTGGTCGCGGTCTGGGCGATCGGGGCGGCGCTGCGCCGCCAGCAGACGGTCGAAAGGCTGCGTCCGGCCGGCTGGGCGGCGGGGATGATCGCCTTCGTCCTGATCGCGGTGGCGAGCATCGCCTTCAACGTCGAGCGGATCACCAACCTCGGCGAATGGGGCGACGCCGAGAAACACCTGGCGGTGCTCTTCTCGCTGGCCGCGGTCTTCGCGATCGTCTCCTTGAACCTGCGCCCGGCCGAGCTGCGCCCCTTCTCGGTGCTGATCGTCTGTCTCGCCGTGATCACGGCCGGCGGCACGATCATCGAGAAGAAAACCGGCCACAACGTCTTCTACGAAACGGCGGGGAAGGTGCTCTCTCCGATTGCCGAAGTTGCGCCGCCACCGACCGAAATCGACCCCAACCCGGCGACGACGCCACGGCCGACGATCACCGGGCCGACCCGGCACGCGCTCTCGGTGACGACGATCCTCGGCATGGCCCTGCCCTTCGCGGTGGTGCTGGCGGCGATCTCACAGGCCTGGCGGAGGCGCTTTCTCTGGGCGATCGCCGCCTGCCTGATCATCGCCGGCGCCCTGATCACCCAGCGCAAGTCCGGGGCGGTGGTGCCGGCGATGGCGCTGCTGGTGCTCTTCGTCCTGCGACCGCGCCAGCTGTTGCGGCTGGCCCCGTTCGGAGTCGTCGCCCTGGCGGTGGCGCTGATCGTCACGCCGGGGATCTTCAGCACCGTGCGCGAGCTCGGCCACACCAACGAACAGGACTCGACGACCGGGCGGACCTCCGACTATCCGGCGGTCGTGCCTGACATCCTGACCAGGCCGGCGCTCGGCCGCGGCTACGGGACCCTCGACTCCGAACGCGTCGACACCTACCGGATCTTCGACAACGAGTACCTGGGACAGCTCTTCCAGGTCGGCTTCCTCGGCCTGCTCGCCTTCCTGGCGATGATCGTGACGCCGCTCTTCGTGGCACGCTCGGTGCTGCGCTCCGACGACCCGGTGCGCGGCCCACCGGCGCTCGCCGCCGCGGCGGCCTGCTTCGCCTTCGGCGTCGCTTCGGCCCTCTACGACATCCTCACCTTCCCGCAGGCGCCCTACCTGTTCCTGTTCACGGCGGCGATGTGCGTCTGCGCCGCCTCCGTCGAAGTGCCGGCGGGGTGGACGGCGCGCCTCCCGTTCCAGCTTGGCCGCCGCACGGTGACGACGTGAGCGGCGGGCGTCCCGACCTCAGCGTCGTCGTCGTCACCCACAACGGGCGCGAGATGGCGCTGAAGACGCTGCGCTCGGCGCGGGCCTCGCTGGGCGAGCTGCGGGCCGAGTGGATCGTCGCCGACAGCGAGTCCGGCGACGGCACCCCGGAGGCGATCGAATGCGAGTTCGACGACGTCGAGGTCCTCCGGGTCGCCAACCGCGGCTTCGCCGCCGGCAACAACGCCGGCATCGCCCGCGCCCGAGGCCGCTACGTGCTCTTGCTCAACCCCGACGTCGAGGTGCTCGAGGGCAGCTTCGCCGACCTCGTCGCGGCGCTCGACTCGCGCCCGGACGTCGGCATCGCCAGCGTCCCCCAGCGCGGCAGCGACGGCGAGCTGCAGTTCTCGATGCGCCGCTTCCCTACGCCCGCCCGCGACCTCGGCGAGTCGCTCTTGGCCGCCCGCTGGCCGGTCCTCCGCTCGATGCAGGAGCTCGACCTCGACCGCGACCGCTACGGCCGCGAGAGCTCGGCCGACTGGGTGGTCGGCGCCTTCCTCTGCGCCCGTGCCGAGGCGGTCGCCTCGATCGGGCCGATGGACGACCGCTTCTTCCTCTACTCCGAGGAGATCGACTGGTGCATGCGGGCGCGCCAGGCCGGCTGGGACGTCCGCCACCTGCCGGTGATGGCCGTCACCCACCACGCCGGTCGCCGCGACCGCGGCGACCTGATGGCCCAGCTCGCCCACTCGCGCACCCTCTTCGCCAAGAAGCACTACGGCAGGGGCCGCGAGCTCGGCATCCGCGCCGCCCTGGCCGTCGGCCACGTGGTGCGGATCGCGGTGCGGCTGCCGGCGGCGCTCGTCGACCGCCAGGCCCGGCAGCGGATCGGCGCCGAGGCGCGGGCGCTGCGGGTCCTGCTGGGACTTGGCGAGCCGCCGCTGCGAGCCACTCCGTCGCCCCCCGCCGCGGTCGCTGTCGCCGAGGAGGCGAGCTAGCCGTGTGCGGGATCGTCGGACAGGCGCGTGCTGACGGCGAGGCCGTCGAGCAGGGCCTGATCGAGGCGATGTGCGCCGGCCTCGAGCATCGCGGCCCGGACTCGCGCGGCGTCCACGTCGACGGCCCGGTCGGGCTGGGGATCCAGCGCCTGGCCGTGATCGACCTCGCCACCGGCGACCAGCCCGTCTTCAACGAGGACCGCAGCGTCGCCGTCGTCCTCAACGGCGAGATCTACAACTACCGCGAGCTGCGCCAGCGCCTGCAGGCGAACGGCCACCGCTTCGCCACCCAGGGCGACACCGAGGTGATCGCCCACCTCTACGAGGAGGAGGGCCCGGACTTCGTCCGCTCGCTGGCCGGGATGTTCGGCGTCGCCGTCTGGGACGCGCGGCGGCAGGAGCTCTTCGTCGCCCGGGACCGGATGGGCAAGAAGCCGCTCTTCTACAGCGACCGCGGCGGTGTTCTCTCCTTCGCCTCGGAGCTCTGGGCGCTGCTGGCCGACAGCGAGATCTCCCGCGAGATCGATCCGGTGGCGCTGGACCGCTTCTTCACCTACACCTACGTGCCGAGCCCGTTCTCGGCCTTCCGCGCGGTGCGCAAGCTGCCGCCCGGCTCGCTGCTGCGCTGGCGGGCGGGGAGGACCACGATCGAGCGCTACTGGCAGGCCGACTTCGGCCCGACCCTCGAGGTCGGCTCCGAGCAGGAGGCAGGCGAGCTGGTCCGCGACGCCGTCCGCGAGGCGGTGCGGCGCCGACTCGTCGCCGATGTGCCGCTCGGCGCCTTCCTCTCCGGCGGCATCGACTCGACCGCGGTGCTGGCGGCGATGGCCGAGCTCTCCTCCCAGCCGGTCCAGACCTTCTCGATCGGCTTCGACTACGCCGGCTTCGACGAGCTGCCCTACGCGCGTGAAATCGCTGAGATCTTCGGCGCCGACCATCACGAGCTGACGGTCCGCCCCGATGCGGTCGAGATGCTGCCGAAGCTGGCCCGTCACTACGGCGAGCCGTTCGCCGACCACTCGGCGATCCCCAGCTTCTACCTGGCCGAGATGGCCCGCCGCAACGTCACCGTGGCGCTGACCGGCGACGGCGGCGACGAGGTCTTCGGCGGTTACGGCCGCTACGCGCACGGGGCGATGATCGAGCGCCTCGACGCGATCCCCGCCGGGCTGCGCTCGGCGGCGGCGTCGCTGGCCGGCCGGGTCCGGGCCGACGGCGACATCAACAGCTTCCGCAACCGCTTCCGCCGCGCCGCCTCGCTGCTGCCGCTGGCTCCGGAGGAGCGCTACGTGCGGGCGATGTCCCGTTTCGGGACCGACCTGCGCGAGGGCCTCTACGGCCCCGAGCTGCTCGCCGCCCTCGGCGATGACTCGGCCGCGGCGACGATCGTCGAGCCCTGGCTGGCCTCGACCGCGACCAACCCGGTCGACCGGATGCTCGACGTCGACCAGCAGACCTACCTCTCCGGCGACCTGCTGGTGAAGATGGACATCGCGACGATGGCCTACGGCCTCGAGGCGCGCTCGCCGCTGCTCGACCAGGAGCTGGTCGCGCTCGGAGCCTCGTTGCCGGCACGCTTCAAGATCCGCGGTCGCGAGAAGAAGATCGCCCTGCGGGCGGCGCTGCGCGGGGTCGTCCCCGACAGCCACATCGACCGCACCAAGCAGGGCTTCCAGGTGCCGATGGCGGAGTGGCTGCGCACCGACCTCGCCGAGCTGGCCCGCGAGACGCTGCTGGGCGAGGACGCCGCCAGCCGCACCTATCTGCGCCAGGACGCCGTTGCCGGGCTGCTCGGCCGTCATCTTGCCCGCGAGGAGGACAACTCCTCGCTGCTCTGGAGCATCCTCTCCTTCGAGCTCTGGCACCGCGAGGTAGTCGTCGGACGCGGCAGCGAGGAGCGGGTCCATGCCCTCTCCTGATCGCAACCGCGTCCTGATCCTCGTCCCCGGTGTGCTCGGCGCCAGCCTCAGCGGGCCCGAGATCCGCGCCGTCCGCCTCGGCCAGGCGCTGGCAACGGAGAACGAGGTCACCCTGATGGCTCCGGGCACCGGCGCCAACGCCCATGAAGGGCTGCCGGTGGTGCCGTTCTCACGCCGCGGCCTGCTGCGCGAGGCGCGTCGCCACGACGTGTTGATGGCCTCGACGGTGCCGCCCTTCGCGCTGGCGCTGAAGCGCCACCTCGGCATCCGCGCCGTGTCGGATCAGTACGACCCGGTCGAGATCGAGCTCGGAACCTTGGGAGAGGGTGCCCGGCGGGCGACCATGACGGCCGCCGCCGCCCGCCGTCTGCAGCTGCGCTGCGCGGACCTCGTGCTCTGCGCGGGCGTTCGCCAGCGCCAGCTGCTGGAGGCGGAGGTCGAGAGCCTGGGGCTGGCCTCGTCGCCGCCGATCCGGATCGTCCCGTTCGGGATCGACGCGCCGCCGCCGCCCGCGACCGGGACGCCTCTGCGCGACCACTTCCCGCAGATCGCCGCCACCGACAAGGTGGTGCTCTGGTGGGGCAGTCTCTGGCGCTGGCTGGATGCCGAGACGGCGATCCGCTCGGTCGCCGCGCTGGCCGATTCGCGCCCCGACGTGAAGCTGGTCTTCACCGCCGGCAAGGTTCCCAACGGCGACGCCGAGCGCCACTCGGTCCTCGCCGAGGCGAAGGCGCTGGCAGCGGATCTGGGGGTGTTGGACCGCAGCGTCTTCTTCCTCGAGGAGTGGGTCCCGTTCGCCCGTCGCGCCGAGTACATCGCCGACGCCGACGTCGGCCTGACCCTGCATCGCGACGCCGAGGAGGCCTCGCTGGCCGCCCGCGCCCGCTACATGGACTACCTGCTGGCGGGGCTGCCGTGCGTGCTCGGCCGCGGCGACGAGACCGCCGATCGCTTTGAGCGGACCGGCTTCGCGACGCTGGTGCCAGCCGCGGACCCCGCGGCCGTCACGGCGGCACTGCTGGAGCTGCTCGAGCCGGATGCCGCCGCCGCGGCCCGAGCGGCCGGGCAGCAGCTTGCCGACGAGTTTCGCTGGGATCGTCTCGCGGCCCCGCTCCTGCAGGCGCTGCGCGACAACGCCGCCACCAGCGAAGCGGACTCCTCGCAGCAACAGCTGCGGCGCACCACCGCCTACTACGCGCGGCGCCTCGCCGACCGCCTGCTGCCCTCGGCCTGAGCGCCGCTCAGGGAGCCCGGTAGCCGGCCGCGAACGGCAGTCGCTGCGCTTCGAAGCTGGTAGGACCGGTCCAGGACGGCTTCCAGCGCCGCAGCGAGTGGGGGCCCCGGGCGGAGCTGTCGCTGGAGACGTTGTAGTCGTAGTTGCCCCATTCGCCGGCGCGACCCTCGGTGCTGATGTCGGCCCCTTCCTGGGTGTCGGCGAAGACGTTGCGTTCGACCTGGTAGCCGCTTCCTGGCGGTTCGTCCGCCTGGTCGCGGAAGAGGCAGCCCCAGTGGCTGCCGACCACCGTGTTGTCGCGGAAGACCAGCCCGGTCGACTGGTAGATCTGGCAGGTGTAGCCGCGCGAGTCGTGGTCGAAGAGGTTGTTTTCGACGACCACGTCGCTGAAGGCGCCTTCCTGGAAGAGCAGGCTCTCCTGCGTTTCGGTGTCGCGGGCGACGTTGTTGGTGAAGCGGATCCTGCGGCCGCCGCCGAAGATCTGCCAGAGGTCCTGATGGTCTTCGTGGTCGGCGAGCAGGCTGGGGCCGAGGAAGGTGTTGCGATCGACCACCCAGTCGACCGGCGTCGCCGACTGGATGTAGTCGGAGGCGGTGCTCTGGATCGTGTTGTCGCGGATCGTCATCCCGCGGACGTCGCCGACCCCCTCGATCCCGTAGCCGTAGCCGGCCCCCTGCGTGCCCGAGTAGTCGATGTCGTGGATCCGGTTGCCTTCGATCTGGACGTTCTCGATCCGCTTGCCGATCCGGTAGTCGCCGAACATGTAGATGCCGGTTGGGCCGGTGATGTCGTTTTCGAGGAAGGCGAGGTTGGCGGCCGACGGCGTGACGGTGACGCCGTCGCGGACCTTCAGGGCGACGAAGTTCAGCCCGACCGGATCGGTGAGGACGATGCCCTCGACCCTCGCCCGCGCCCCTGGCGCCGAGCGCACCGTGACCGCGGGCTGCTTGCTGACGCGGGTCGCGACGATCTCACCGTAGGAGCCCTTGCCGAGGCAGATCACGTCGCCCCCGCGAGCGCGGGAGATCGCCCGCGATACGTCAGCGCCGGCGTGCAGCTTGCGGTCGCAGTGGATCCGGACCGGTGCCGGACGGTCCGCGGTGGTGGTGGAGGATGGCCCCTCGTTGGCGACCTTGATCCCGCCCCCGATGAGGACGAGCGCAACCGGTATCAGCAGCAGGCGCACACGGCTCATTGTCGCACGGGCGCGGGCCGTGCCCGGCCCCTTTAAGGACGGTATCCGGCCGTGAAAGGGAGGCCGGCAGGCACGTAGTTGGTTGGATCGACCCAGCTCGGGTTCCAATTCCGCACCGAATGGGGACCGGATGCGGAGCCATCGCCGGTGACGTTGTAGTCGTAGGTTCCCCATTCGTCCGCGCGCCCCTCGGTGGAGACGTCGACGCTTGCTTCGGTGTCGGCGAAGACGTTGTGGTCGACCAGGTAGCCGCTGCCCGGGGCGCTCGAGGCGAGGTCGCGGAAGAGGCAGCCCCAGTGGCTGCCGACGACCGTGTTGTCGCGGAAGATCAGCCCGCTCGACTGGTAGATCTGGCAGGTGTAGCCGCGCGAGTCGTGGTCGAAGAGGTTGTTTTCGATCACCACGTTGCTGAAGGCCCCCTCCTGGAAGAGCAGGCTCTCCTGGGTTTCGGTGTCGCGGGCGACGTTGTTGGTGAAGGTGATGTCTTCGCCGCCACCGAAGATCTGCCAGAGGTCCTGGTGGTCTTCGTGGTCGGCGAGCAGGCTCGGCCCGAGGAAGGTGTTGCGGTCGACGACCCAGTCGACCGGCGTCGCCGACTGGATGTAGTCGGAGGCGGGGCTCTGGATCGTGTTTTCGCGGATCGTCATCCCCACGACGTCGCCGACCCCCTCGATCCCGTACCCGGAGCCGGTTCCCTGCGTGCCCGTGTAGTCGATGTCGTGGATCAGGTTGCCTTCGATCAGGACGTCTTCGATGCGGTCGCCGATCCGGTAGTCGCCGAACATGTAGATGCCGTTCTCGCCGGTGATGTCGTTGTCGACGAAGGCGATGTTGGCCGCTGAGGGGGTGACGCTCACCCCCGAGGTCATCTCGAGCCCGACGAAGCGCAGGCCGACCGGGTCGGTCATCGAGATGCCGTCCACGGTCGCCGGGCTGGATCCCGATTGAACGGTCACGGGCGGGGACTTGTGGACGCCGTCGAGGCTGAGGCGAGCGTAGCTGCCGCCGTCGAGGCAGATCACCGCGCCGCCGGCGGCGCCGGAGATGGCGTTATCCAGATTCGCCCCCGGTGCGAGGTGGGTCGTGCAGTTGACCGGGACCACGACTTCGTTGATCCGCCAGGTGCGGGCGGCGGGGGAGGCGTCGGTGTTGCCGGCGGGATCGGTGGCCCGCACTTCGAAGCGGTGCGAGCCGACCGCGAGGCCGCTGTAGGGCTTCGGGGAGACGCAGGCGGCCCAAGCGCCGGAGTCGAGGCGGCACTGGAAGCTCGAACGGGCCTCGCTGGCGCTGAAGGCGAAGCTGGCGACGGTCGCCGCGGTCGTCCCGGCGGGGCCGGAAACGATCGTCGTCTGGGGGGGAGTGGAATCTGCCGAGGGAATTGGGGCCTGATCGCCGCCGAGCGGGGCGGGGTTCGGCCCGCTGGCCCCCGTCGCGGCGCCGGAGGCCGTCCGAGCCGCCGGCCCGATCGGGAAGCTACGCCGGTCGCGCGGATCGGTGCCCGCGCGCACCTCGGCGCCATCCCCGAAGCCGTCGCCGTCGCTGTCGAACTTGCGCGGGTTCGTCTTCGTCCGGCGCTTCTCGACGCGGCTCTTCAGCCCATCGCGATCGGGGTCGGAGTTCGGCGCCAGGGTGGGTCGCTCGACGACGCTCGCCTGCCGCAATCCGATCCCGCCCCAGCCCTGCGCGGAGGCAGGCAGCAGCGCGACCGCTGCGAACAGCAAAAGCACGGGCACCCCGGCGCGCATGGCTGGCAGTGTGCCACGCGGCCGGGATGCGAGCGCCGCCCTAGGGTCGGTAGCCGGCGGCGATGCTGAGGTTTTTCGGCACGTAGCTGGTCGTGTCGACCCAGCTCGGGGCCCAGTTCTTCACCGAGTGGGAGCCAGAAGCCGAGCCGTCTTCGCTGACGTTGTAGTCGTAGGTGCCCCAGCCAGACGCCCTGCCCTCGGTTGAGATGTCAGAGCCTTCCTGAGTCCCCACGAAGATGTTGTGGTCGACCTGGTAGCCGCTGCCCGCCGAGCTCGAGGAGAGGTCGCGGAACAGGCAGCCCCAGTGGGAGCCGACGATCGTGTTGTTGCGGAAGACCAGCCCGGTCGACTGGTAGATCTGGCAGGTGTAGCCGCGCGAGTCATGGTCGAAGAGGTTGTTTTCGACGACCACGTTGGAGAAGGCCCCCTCCTGGAAGAGCAGGCTCTCCTGGGTTTCGGTATTGCGGGCGACGTTGTTGGTGAAGCGGATGTTCCTACCGCCCCCGAAGATCTGCCAGAGGTCCTGGTGATCGGCATGGCTGCCCAGGAGGCTCGGGCCGAGGAAGGTGTTGCCGTCGACCGTGAAGTCGTTGGGGGAGGCCGACTGGACGTAGTCGGAGGCCGGGCTCTTGATCGTGTTGTCGGCGATCGTGAAGCGCGAGACCCCGTTGGAGGCGGTGACCCCGTAGCCGTTGGCGGTGCCCTGGGTGCCGGTGTAGTCGAGGTCGTGCATGTAGTTGCCTTCGATCTTCACGTCGGTCACTTCGGTGTGGTTGCTCTGGGCCTGGCCGTTGGCGTGGAAGCCAAAGGGCCCGACGAATTCGTTGTCGATCAGTTCCAGCTTGCTGGCCGGGCCGAGCGCCTCGATGCCGCCGGTGAACTTCAGTTCCTGGAAGCGCAGGTTGGTCGCCTGGTTCAGCATCGAGTAGCCGACCGAGGGGTTCGTCCCGGCGGCTGCCTTGACGGTGACCATCGAGGCCTTGTTGGCTTTGGTGACGTTGACGCCGCCGTAGGAGCCGCTGCCCAGGCAGATCACCGCACCGCCGGAGGCGTTGCTAATCGCGGTGGAGAGGTTGGCGCCGGAGGAGAGGGTTTGAGTGCAGGTCGCGCCGCCTCCGCCACCGCCTCCGCCCGAGCTGGCTTCGACGATCCAGGTGCGGGAGGCCGGCGTCGCGTCGGTGTTCAGCGCGGCGTCAGTTGCCCTCACTTCGAAGCTGTGGGAGCCGGCGGTGAGCCCGGTGTAGGACTTCGGGGAGGTGCAGGAAGCCCAAGCGCCGGAGTCGAGCTTGCAGGCGAAGGTCGAGCCGCTCTCGCTGGAGGTGAAGGAAAGACTGGCGTCGGTCGCCGTGGTCGAGCCCGAAGGGCCAGAGCTGATCGTCGTGTCCGGGGGCGTCGTGTCCGGGGGTGGTTCGGTGCTCTGCACGGTCCAACTGCGCGAGGCGGGGGTGGCGTCGGTGTTGCCCGCCGCGTCGGTGGCTCGCACCGAGAAGGTGTGTTCGCCGAGGCTGAGCCCCGAGTAGGACTTCGGGGAGGTGCAGCTGACCCAAGCGCCGGAGTCGAGCTTGCAGGCGAAGCTCGAACCGCTCTCGCTGGAGCCGAAGGAGACGCTGGCGCCGGTCGCCGTGGTCGGGCCGGACGGGCCGGAGGAGATCGTCGTTTCGGGTGCGGTGGCGTCGGGGGGCGGGGCCGGGCTCTGCACCGTCCAGGTCCGGCTGGCCGGCGAGGCGTCGGTGTTGCCGGCCGCGTCGGTGGCGCGTACTTCGAAGCTGTGTTCGCCGATGCCGAGGCCCGAGTAGGACTTGGGGGAGGTGCAGCTGGTCCATGAACCCGAGTCGAGCTTGCAGGCGAAGCTCGAGCCGCTCTCGCTGGACGCGAAGGAGACGCTGGCGTCGGTCGCGGTCGTCGTCCCCGATGGGCCGGAGGAGATCGTCGTCGTCGGGGCCGTGGTGTCGCCGGGCGGCGTCGGTTCCGTCGGCGTCGCGGGCGGTGGTGAAGTGGGGGCCGGTGGGCCGGCGGGGACGCTGCGCGAGCTGCGTGGGTTGGTGCCGGCACGCACCTCGGCGCCGTCGCCAAACCCGTCGCCGTCGGTGTCGAACTTGCGCGGGTTCGTCTTCGTCCTGCGCTCCTCGGTCAAGGTCGGGAGGCCGTCCCGGTCGGGGTCGACCAGTCCCGCGATCGTCGTCGAGACGCGCTGCGAGGTGCCCACCCGTGCCGAGCTCTTCGGCGCGCCGAAGCCGAACGCCGGAGCCGCGGCAAGTGCCGTCAGCGAGGCAGTCAGGCCACAGACCAAGGCGAGGCGGGACCAGGACGCGGAGAACGGCACAGGATTCCTTTTCATTTGCCGGTTATCGGGCTCGCGAATTGCCACCTGACCCCCACCTCCTTGACTGGACGAAGCGCGTTGTCCGCGCTGGACGAAGATTCGATTACGTTTCCTTTGCATACCCAAAGCGTTAGGCCTACTAACTATTCGCTGGATATCCGCTGTATTTCGGGGATCCCCATGCCTGGCGGAAATGCAAGTTCCGGCCGTCCCAGCCGTTAACTGAGGGCATGCGTAGACACCTCCACCGCCTCCGCGCTCTGCTGCCGCTCTCGCTGCGGCTGGCACTGCAGGAGCGATCGCCGAGCCGCGCCCGCCGCTGGCGCGAGCTGCCGGGGATCGAGCAGGTCAGCAGGACGGGGCAGGCCGTGCTGACCTTCGACGACGGTCCCGATCGCTCTCCCGACGCCACCCTTGCGGTCCTCGACGCGCTCGATGCCGCCGCGGCCAAGGCGACCTTCTTCGTCGTCGGCGAGCAGATCGAAGCGGCGCCGGGGCTGGTCGAGGAGATCCTCGCCCGCGGGCACGAGGTCGGCGTCCACGGCCAGCGGCACTTTCGCCATGACCGGGTGCCGTCGGCAGAGTCGGTCGCCGACATCGAAGCCGGCTGTACCGCCGTTGCCGAGGCGATCGGCTCGACGCCCCGCTTCTACCGTCCGCCCTATGGAAAGCTCGCTCCCGCCGGTGCCGAAGCCTGCGAGCGGCTCGGCCTCGAGGTCGCCTACTGGTCGACCTGGGGGCTCGACTGGGAGCCGCTGCCGAGCGACCGCATCGCCCGGCGCGTCAACCGCGACCTCGGCGACGGGGCGATCGTCCTCCTTCACGACTCGGCCCGCTACGCGGTCCGGCCCAGCGCCGTCGAGACCGCGCGGGCAATCGAGGCGATCGCCGCGCGTGCCGCCGACCTGAGACTGAATCTCGTCACTCTCGGCGAGGCCTGCGGCATCAACGCGCCGGGAGTACCGCGATGAGCCTGCGGCGGCGGCACTCGCAGTCGAAGCGGGTCCTGATCGTCGCCTCGCCGGGAGGCCACCTGCTGCAGATGCTGGCGCTCGAACCGGCCTGGTCGGATGCCGACCGCAGTTGGGTGACGCTGCGCTCGACCGACGTCGAGTACCTGCTGCGGGACGAGGACGTCACCTACGGCCACGGCCCGACCCCGCGGGACATCGGCAACTTCTTCCGCAACCTGCGCCTCGCCCGCCGCGTTCTCCGCGAACGGGACCCGGCCGTGATCATCTCGACCGGCGCCGGTCTGGCGCTGCCCTTCTTCCTGCTCGGTCGCCTGCAGCGCCGGCGCCTTGTCTACGTCGAGTCGATCACCCGGGTCGAGAAGCTGGCCCTGACCGGTCGCCTGGTCTACCCGCTCGCCGACGCCTTCTTCGTGCAGTGGGAATCGCTGGCGCAGCTGCGCCGCGCCCGCTTCCACGGGAGCGTCGCGTGATCTTCGCCACCGTCGGCTCGACGGCGATCCCGTTCGATCGCTTCATCGACGCGCTCGAGTCGCTGCCGGCCGGTGACCTGCTGGTCCAGCATGGCCCGATGCGGGCGCCCGTCACCGCCGGCCGGGCGATCCCCTACATGCAGTTCCCGGAAGTGATCGAGGCGATGGAGGCCGCCGACGTGGTGGTTTCGCACGCCGGCGCCGGCAGCATCCTCTGCGCCCTGCGGGCCGGCCACACTCCGATCGTGGTGCCGCGTCTGAAGCGCTTCGAGGAGACCGTCGACGACCACCAGGTCGAGTTCAGCCGTGCCCTTGCCGCCGACGGCAAGGTGATCGCCGTCGAGGATCTGGAGCGACTGCCGGACGCCGTCGCCAACGCGCCGCGCCGTCTCGAAGCGTCGCGAAGCGACGCGCCGCGGCCGATTCAGCTCGCCGTGCGCGAGGCGCTCTACGGCGCTGCCGCGTAGCTCCAGCTCAGGACTCGGCCAGCGCCGCCGCAACCTGCTCGACGTCGGAGGCGTCGAGGGCCGGGCCCATCGGCAGTGCCAGCGACTCCGCCGCCGCCGCGTCGACGTTCGGCAGCGGCTGGCTCGGCACGAAGTCCCGCATCGCCGGCTGGCGGTGCAGGGGGGTCGAGTAGTAGGCACGGGCGCCGATCCC